>JACKZZ010011355.1_pt1 | contig 10201 bp, 8 predicted proteins | sample 8027871 | NCBI WGS metagenome assembly JACKZZ01 (sample SAMN15724774, study PRJNA655200) | protist metagenome | isolation source: fluorescence activated cell sorting (FACS) single amplified genomes of... | place: USA: West Boothbay Harbor, Gulf of Maine | collected 2000-07-19
TGAAATCCAGTGCGAACTCGGCAACGTCCCTGCTGGACAAAACTCGATTGAAGTGTTTTCTTCTGGCAAAGGTAACGCCGTTTGGTCTTCCTCAGCCACTGGACAAACGTTTGAAGCGTTGCTGGTAATTTCCTCGGTGTCTCCATCAAGTGTGGCGCCGCAGAGCGAAGCCACCTTGACTATCATTGGTCAAGGGTTTCCTCAGGAGACTTCTTTTGTCACGGTCACCTTTTCAACTTCCCCCACCCCATTGACAGTGTTATCCACCAGTGTAACTGAACTTGTTGTGAAACTTCCAAAGTTTGTGACTACCAGCTTGTGGGATATATTCCCCAACCTTCGACCTGGAGTTTTAAGCCACCAAGATGTGACTTCGAATCCAGTCGATAGCGGAGCTGAGCTTGCTTTCGATGGGTTTGCGAGTACGTTTCATTCGTGCGCACAGGTCGATGGAAATTGCACACTTGGAATTGATATGGGAGCAGGCCTGGGGGCCGTCATCCGATCAGTATTTATTCACCCCCTTGAAAGTGAAGAAGATCGTTCGGGTGGTGTGATTGAAGGAAGCAATGATGACACAGCGACGAATGAAGATGATAGGCAGTACACAGTCCTCAAGTCTGTAAGAGGACTAGACATTGGTGTGAATGAGATCGTGCTCAGTACAACAGGACCCTTGTCTTTAGAAGATGCTGCAACAACTTACCGGTTTTTGAGGTATCGCACCGCAGCCGACACCTTGAAAGTGCGTGAAATCGTATTCAAAGGGTATGCAGTCCAGAGTGATCAAGCAACAGTGTCTTCATCGAGTGTCCGACTTAATGTCGCTGTTGGCACGGCTAGTGAAGATTCCGATGTCGTGACCTTTGACCCTAGTTTTGCACCCACAATAACGAATGTGTCTCCGGCATTTGGAACTGCACTCGGTGGAACTTTGATAACAGTTGATGGCACTGGTTTTGATGGTTGACATTTGTTTTGATTAACAAACTTGTATTGGGTTGTATTTTTTGGGTCACGCAGGTACTGTCATCATATCTATTGATGAAATCCCATGCGTTTTGCAAGCTGGTGGCTCGAGCACTCAGATAACATGCATTACTGGCAAGCGATCGTTTGTATCAGAATCCATGCGCCTCGGGTTTGAGATGAGCGTCCAAGGCAGAGGACTGGCTATACTGCAAAGCGAACCATTCATGTAACCACTCTCAAGTTATCATAATCTGTCCTGATTTTGAGTTTGATTTGCGACCTTGTATTTAGTTATATGGACGCTTGGAGTTCACCTTTAAGTTGGACTTTGCGTGCTGGGGTATTACCTGATCTAGGAGATTCAATTGTAATACCACGAGGGGTCGCAGTGCTCTTAGATGTGTCACCTCCCGCCCTGTCTGGAGTCAACATCCAGGGTTTACTCTTATTTCAAGATGGAACCGACAGGGAATTCAAATTTGCCCATATTTTGATCGATGGCGGGGAGTTACGAGTCGGTACAAAGCAAAGTCCCTTCACCAGTCACGCAACTTTTACCGCGGTAGGTTCCCGTGACGATCCAACCCCTCACGGAGGCTCGATTCATTCAAAAGGAATCGAAGTACGGAATGGAGGAAAACTGAATCTTCATGGAGCTCCTCATTTGCCATCGTGGGCCCATCTTGCAAGTACAGCATCAGCCGGTTCGTCTTCTGTGATTGTTGATCACTCTGATGTGTTGTCGTGGCAAGTTGGAGACCAAATATTGATAGTGGCCACCGGATTTGATCAAGACGAAACAGAAACTCGCAAAATCGAATCAATTAATTCTGTCACAGGTGAATTGACACTGGATGCTCCTCTCAAATTCGAGCACTTTGCGGATTCTGCGACTGGTGACTGGAATCTACCGATTGCTATCCAAGCAGAAGTTGCCGTCTTAACTCGGAATGTTGTGATCCAAGGCGATGAAGCGTCCACAACTTCCAAGTATGGTGTTTCCATCGTTGTTGATGGATCAAACATCGACTATAGGCAAAACAGCGAAAACGTCATTATGCTTTCCAATGTCGAAATCGTTCGCTGTGGCCAACAAGGTGTTGCATCAGCATACCCACTTCACGTACTGGACGATCGTGACGTTCAGCAGCGGGGATCGTTTCTGGAGGCTGTCACTCTGAGACAAGCATGGCAAAATGGAATTGTCCTGACGGGTGTTCAAGGTTTCCGAGCCTCAGGTGTTGTCGTGTATGATGTTGATGGGCATGCGTTTATGCTACCCAATGGAGACGAAGAGCGCAATGTTATTCATGAGTGCCTTTCTGCGTCAGTTTACCCAGCTGGCTCGGCAGATTCTTGGCATAGCTCTTTAGCTTCTTCTTTTTTCATTTCCTCTCCTCAGAATTCTTTGACGGGAAATGCTGCAGCCGGCAGTCTTACAAGTGGCGTCTGGCTTGCATTTCCACAATTTCCCCGAAACAAGGCGTTCTCTCTCATGAAGTGCCCTTCAGACCGAATCATCGGCGAGATTCGGGACAATTCAGCCCACTCCACTGGCGTTGGATTTTGGATTTTTCCTTTCTACTTGCCACGACAAGACGAATGTGGAACTGACCAGTTAACTTCGTCGACTGAAGTAGATGCTGCTGAAAGCACTATCCACGACACGAAAACCTGGAAAACATTGGGAGCAGGTATAGACATTGGATTGATTCGTTGCTCTGTTATACTTGATGGTGTGGTAAGCCTCGACAGCAGAAGAAATGGGATTGCTGTTGCTTCAGTTGATTTATCTGCATCAAGCTCATGCATGGTGACATTTCGGGATGTTCTGGTTGTTGCTCGGTCTGAGAACACAAACGGGAACCAAGCCATCTTGTGCGATTCTGGCGCGTGTATCCATGGATTTTCTGCGCCTTCTTCAGACGGTTGGCTATTGGATGGTGTTACGTTTGCTCATTTCTCTGACTCGGAAGAGTATGCCATTGGCACATGCCACATGTGCCATATAGACGGCGCCGATGAACCTGGCGTCTCTCTTGGAAATGTTCAAAATCTGGTTTTTGAGACAACAACCAATTTGGTTCGATGGGGGATCAATGCGAACGATGCCATATACGATATTGACGGGTCTCTCACAGGCTCGACCGACAGCGTGTTGCTTTCGTCAGAAATGCTCCATTTGGCTGCTGATACATGTTCCACTCCAGATTTGGACGATGCATTCGTCACCATAGCTAACGTGCCGTCTGCGCTTATATGCCCCTCCAGCGTCAAGTTGCACCGGGTTACTATTTTTGAACCGCACCCCAGCTCTGTAGTTGCAAGTACTCTGGAGATTACCACTTCCTTTGGAACTTCAGTAGTGCCATCAACAAAGTCGAGTTCCCGGCCCTGGGCTAGAGGATGGACGGTGTGGGTCGGCTCTGGCTCCCCCGATGGTTATGCAGACCTTACTCTCAAGCAAAGTGAAAACACTGTAGCCTGGGATCGAGTGTCTCTGTGGCTTGAGAATAGAACTGCTTTGCCAGCTTCAGGCTTGTTGATCAACTTTCAGCTTGGTTCGCAGGTTGCTGGAGCTTCTGCTTTGAATCGCCGACGAACTATATTTGGCCATGTGTCTCAAACAAGTGGTCGGACCGCTCATGCTCTTTCAGTTGGAATAGCCCACGAGCCCGTGTTCAAAACAACGGGCGGCTTTGACGTTTCGCTTGTACCAGCTGCTTTTCCAACTCGCCTGTACTCAGTAGCAGGGACTGGTAGAACCCTGCAGTTTCTTGCAGCGCCCGACCGATACGAGCAGGATGTTGTTGAATTCACAACACTTCCTTGTTCTCTTGAATTTGCTTGTCCCATATATTTCCCACCTATATCTCCTTCTGCAACTATTTATTGGTCGACTGAATCTGATTGGACCGGCGTTGGTTTGACTGTTCCTGAGGATGGGGATGAGCTTGTTGTCCCAAAAGGTTTGACAATTATTGTTGACGTCCCGGCAACCCCAATTATGTCCCTGCTTCAAATTGAGGGCAGAATTCAGTTTAGTGAATCCCAGAACACTGAATTACATGCATTTCGAATTCATATTTTTGGAGGTTCTCTTGTAGCTGGCTCCGAAGATTCTCCGCATCCCATGAAAGTGGATATTGTTTTACACAATGGACTCGAATCCTTGATTGTTGAAAACGTCGGATCATCGTCAGAGGAAACTTGGGATTTGGGGAGCGCTGTTATTGCTAACTTTGGCGCTCTAGAACTATATGGAGCTGAGCCTTCTGTCGTGTGGACTCGCATAACTTCCGGTTCCAACCAGTCTTCCCTATTTCTAGACGACGACGTTGGTTCAGGCTCCGTTCCATGGCAACCAGGAGATACGGTTGTGATCACCTCTACGGAATTTGATCCGTCTCAAACTGAAACTGCTGTTATAAGCGACGTAATGTTTACCCTCGTGAATGCACCTTTTCATGGATTCATTTTCTCTTCTTTTTCAGGTGTCTGCAAACTGTGTTTCTCTAGAAAGCGAAATGGACTACATTCACAACAGCAAGCGGACTATTGTTGGCAGCTACAGCATGGAAACCCGTGCAGCGATCGGGATTTTATCTCGCAATATTAAAATTCGTGGGGTTGACAGGCGTTTCGGGGGGAGAGTTATTTTTGGCCGCATAGGACAACTTTCAGCAACTGGAGCTTTGCACGGCGTAGAATTCACTACCTGTGGCATAGCTCACCCTCACTTCGATTACTTTGGACAGAGCTCGAAGTTTTTCAACGACACGATGCAGCAAACATCAACAAATGCTACCAATGCTACCAATTACACAAGCAGCCACATTCCAAGCCGGGCTTTCGAGATCTTCAACCAGTCCAGGACGTCGGCAATTACCTTCGAAACAATTACAGTCTTATCGAAAGTTGTAAAATGTAGCTTTCACGCCTTAGCCAACGAGGCTATAGTTCTCAAAAACTCCCGGTATGGATTCTCAACGTCATTCCACGTCCAACAGCTATACACATTTGTATTTGTTTCTTTTAGGCACCAACAACTGACTGATAATGTCTTCTATGATTTCTTTGGGGGAGCTGGCATGGACTTTTCAGCTGAATCGACGTTTAATGTGTTCGAACGAAACTTAGTGACCCAGTTTCGCGAGATTGCCAGCTACGTCAGTGAAGACCCGTGGCACGTTTGTGCTATTCGTGTCTTGAACCAAGGAAACCGAATCAGGTAGTTGCTTTCAGGCATGGCACACATGGGGAACTTTAGTCAACTTTATATTGAATGCGCAGGGACAATGTTGTCGCTGGATCTGATGATGTTGGTTGGTGCGCAGTGATGGAAGATTGCGACTCAGTGGCAGCTAATTTTACAGGGAACATGGCGCATTCCTGCATCACAGGAGTTTGGTCTCAGGCAGCACAAAGTGGCGCAACTTGCCAGCAGATGACCGATTTCCAGGCTTGGAAAAATAGCGCTATTGGAGTATTCACAAGCGGCGCGGCGTCTGTCCGGGCACAGCGGCTAGCGCTGACTGACAATTACGTTGGAATCAGCATGTGGTACGCTTTTGTCGGGACTTTATCTGTATTTGTCGGTTTTGTTTTGCTGAGTGTGTGCAGTGCGGCTCAGTCAGTTGGCTGAACTTGAAATCTCAAATGTGCATGGTTTTATACACCACGTTTTATACACCCCGAAACTTTTCATATGGCCAGGAGCGAAGAAACAGGGTACGACCATCGAATGGAGCTGAAGGATTCACTTCTCAGTGGAAGAGCGCTGGAGCTCTCTTCCAATACTACTTTTGCTAGAGCTCTTGATGAGCCCAAAGCCGCATTCGCAGAAAGCGTTGGTCAGTTCTCTTTGGCTTGTGAATTGTGGTTCATTTCATAACCTTGTTTTTGTAGATTGCAACTCTATTCAATGTGTTACCCGACGTAACCCTTCACCAGAGTGCATCGAACGAGGAGCCACAAGCTTCATTTCTGGGGATCTGGATAAAGCAAATGTCGCTGCCATGCCAGCCGACTGCTTTGGGCTCATGACAGGAGAAATTATTGATGGTGCACGATCACCCAGCTTTTCTCGAACCGACTTTGCTACGACGAAGCCGTTGCATACTCCTCTTTTTCGCCATTCGACGAATGAATGGATTCCAGGCTTGTATGGTGCCTTGCATGTCTCAGGAGTCACATTTGCCAACTTCTTGCAAAGAAATATGAGCTCCTCCGTTCCGGGACTATGCAAGCCTCTTGGTTGCCGCGCCATTGCTTCAAATCCTTTTACCCTCGACCACGTCGTGCCAATGTTTTTTACTAATGTTGATTGGTCAAACACTCCCGTTGAGGCCCGGTTTCATCTTCACCCACCCAATGCTGATTTTGTCAACGAGCACACGTGTGGAACGAGAGACACTGAAGTAATGACTCGTAAAGATCACATGGCATGTGAAGGGCAAAACCAAATCTTGATATCGGACTTGGATGAATCTCTCTTACCTCGTAGCCTTGACCCCCCGGATGCTTTGGGTGCTCAAGGCCTGCCAGGAAGGGGCGTTCTTCTCCCACTTTTGTTTTCGGGAGCTGGAGACAAGGGCGCAGAAGTTACTCTGAGTATCGCTCCAGTCGATGCCTGTACCCCTGTTCAGGTCACCTGTGGATCGCCTGATCAATTCTAGCGATTTGTCCTGACCTGCCCATCTGTTGCATGTAGGAATGGAATGCAAACCTTTGCAGAAGTGCCAGCTCTGCAAAATCCTGGGCCCAGCTGGTCTTTGAAAGTGGCGACGAAAACAGGCGTGATCGCCACCTGGCCCCAGTCACCTTGAGATATGATGGAATCTTCGATGTGTTCATCAATCAACCTCCAGATCGATACTTAAACGTGAGAAATTGAAATCGCTGATGTCTGCCATTTAATTCTGATACAATTCTGCGCAATTGACAGGAACCAGAGCTAGAGTTTCCAGATATGAGCTCTGGCTGGGACCCAGGATTTCTTCGCGAGCCTCGATTTTGGCCTTTAGTTGAGACTGGGGGCGACCTGGAGATTTTATTTCCCGTCAAAACACCAAGGAATTTAAAACATGCACTGCGTTACTGCCCTCCATCAGAGACAGTTACCGTGAGGGTTTACATTGATGGACTCGCAACAACAGTGGAAATTTGGCACCAAGGTGATGCCTGATGGGAAAATAAGCAGGATTGTTCAAAATCTTCAAGAATTGTTCTTTCAGGCGATAAAAAGGACATTACATACCAAGATATTATTCCTCCATACCCTGCCTTCTTCAGTCTAGCCACGGAAGAGCAAGCTGGGCTTAGCCTCCGCGTGACTTTGCCTTGCGAGTCTGGGGACTTTGTGGTAATACCTTACAATGTGCAAGCTTTTCACGTTCCTCTAAAAACGTTTTGTTCAAAATATAGGAAATTCGGACAAAACCGAAACTAGTAATCAAAGGTTTGGCAAAACAACCTCATGGACCTTTCATGGTATTTGATGGAGTACCATTATTGGCTTCATTGGCAATCAACTTCGAAATAGCAGAGTCGTCGATTCTGTATGTTGAAGAACCGCTTCCAGTCTCGGGAGCCACGACAGGCGTTGATATCGAAATATTCAATCCCAACAGCGGTGTTCCCATTTTTGACGCATCTGAAGACGTGCGATTCTTGTTGGAACTCAAAATAAAACTTGAGAATTTGGGGGCTTTCGGGTATGATTATGGACTTTTCGAGCCATGCGTTCTTGGCAGTGGACCCAGCTGCTTCGAGTTCAACTTCTTGTCTACCGTGAACGTGTTGGATCTTGGAGAAGAAATGTCCTCATTTATTAACACCACTGCAGAGTGGTGGAGAACCCGCCCTCCTGACACTCCAAATCCTACTTGGAGCCCCACAGCAAATCCCACCGTTTTTGTAATCGTGCCTGACTACACCACTGAAGCTGTAACAGGTTGAAACAACGACCTTGCAAAATTATCTTCTCACTGAAAATCTTTTTTTTTAACAGGCACTCTTGGCGGGCTTACTTTCATTGCAAGTGTTTATTATCTGGCTTATAAGATCAGGAAGCGAAAAATTCACAAAAAAAACAAGAAAAAGTACGATCTCGACTTTACAGAGCAAGAAAACTTTTACAAGAAACCTGCTGCGAGCATCAAGACGCGGACACCTTTGCGTTCGAAAGCTCTTCGGGCTGCAACTATCCTCAACGTGAGGCCTCAAACCCCGATCAAAGAAGACTCGTGGGTGACGCCCCGCAGGGGTGAGGCTGGTTCAGCCACCCCACGAAGCCTCCGAGCCATTGAAATGACGGCGAAGACTTCGTTTGGTGGCGCAAAAGTGCTTGGGGAACCCGAAAAAGAGCATCAAGAATCCTCCTCATCTGATGAATTAGACAGCGAAAAAGGTTGGTCGGATGCAGATGATGATGAGCTTTTGGAAGATACCGAGCACAAAACACATCGTACTTTCGGAAAAGACTCTGATCACAGTAATAGCATGGACAGCGTGGACATGGTCCGAGTGCGCCCACGGCCATCGAGCGCTCCTCGGTCCCGCCAAGGCATTGGCCGCGCCCTCCCACCGCTGAAAAATATTCACGAGGAACCAGCTTGGAGAAAAAGTCAGTATTATGAAGGTTAGTCAGCTGGCCTGGAGGCACCCTTGCAAAAGTGACTGCTGCTCTCCTGTTGACAGGCCCGCCGAACATGCAGGCCTGCCTAGATCTACTGGCTGACTTGTAAATGACTTGTCCACATGAAATATCACGTGGTTTGTGTTTGTGTCAAATGGTGTAATTTTAATTAGTCATCGGGTCTGCATTCAAAGGCCGCAGGGCCCGGCCAAAAGTCAATCAAGTGCTCAGTGCGGCCAAAGTCAATCTCTATTATATACATGTACATGTAGACTTTTTAGTATGTATTAATACTAATATATGTAAACCAAAATGTGCATATAATATACTTTTTTCATTCATTTTTGGAAAAGCTAGCTACAGTGCAAAACTAACTTTGCCAACATTATTTCGCAATCTGGGAGAAGCGGCGGTCACGTCTCCACTGTCAGTTCCCGGATTGGTGTGGGCAACAACAGGAGGGGGGTTTGATGCGACAACAGGGAGCGCACGGGAATCTTTTCCTGCTCCTGCAATTGGAGACGACCCAGTCACGCACACGAGGAAGGGAGCAGAAAATTCCGGTTCAGGGGATGTTTTTTCGGGTGCGAAAGAGCGCCTGCTTTTGTATGTCTTCTTTGCTTTCACGGGAGCACCGCCCCTAGATCTGTCCCCAACCCCTAGCGAGGAGCGCGGCCTTGCACCTGGAGGCTTTGGTTGCAAATGCTTGGAATTCTGTTGATCCAGAAATGTATATGGGAGAGCAACTTTGCAATTGAATAAAATCGAGTTGATTACCACAAAACTCGGACGTGGGACACCGGATGATGAGGACGACCTGAAGCTTGGGCCTCTTCGAACTGAGTAAAAAAAAGCAACCAAAAGAAACAGTTTAAAGGGGCCTGTGCTCGCATGTGCATGAATTCAAAAGGCACCGTATGAGCGAGTTTTCGGTTCTTGAAGCTGCTCTGCTGCTTCAAGAGTTTTTGATTTTTTCGATCGCTTTTGGTTTTCCGTTTTGAGTGTAGTGTTCAAGAACTCCAATTCTTTCACACGCGCCAGCAGCTTGGTGCCATTTTCCCTTTCTTTAGCAAGCTGGAGCTCTGAATCTTTATGTTCTTTTTGACTCCCCTCGTGAGCCTTGCGTTGGTTGGAGATTAAAAAAACAGGAATTAAAGTCGGGAAAAAGAAGAAACCAACCGCTTCGAGCGATGCAATCTTTGAGTTTGCCCTATTCGACTGAGCCTGGAGCTTTTGTATGAAATCTTTTGCAGCATCCAGGTTCTTTTGTAATGCATCATTTTCACTGAGAGTTATATCTAGCTTTTTCTGCATATTTGTCACATCAGCTTCAGTTGTAGACAGCGTGTTCTTCATTCGAGTAGAGTGCACAGCATTAAGCCGATTAGTTTCGTCTAGTTTTCGCTGTAAAAGTGTGTTTTGCTCCTTTGATTCGCGCCTCAGGGTGGCAAGCTTGATCTCCACTTGCCGAATTGCATTGGTAGCCCGCGATTCTGCATGTTTTATTACCTCTTGCTTTTCGCGATTGAGAGAAGTCTTTTGCTCATCTAACCTCTCCTTGCTCTTGATAATTTCTTTGCGCTCCAATTC
>JACKZZ010012892.1_pt1 | contig 10193 bp, 12 predicted proteins | sample 8027871 | NCBI WGS metagenome assembly JACKZZ01 (sample SAMN15724774, study PRJNA655200) | protist metagenome | isolation source: fluorescence activated cell sorting (FACS) single amplified genomes of... | place: USA: West Boothbay Harbor, Gulf of Maine | collected 2000-07-19
ATAAAAAAAGATCCTGCGATCAAGTCGCAGGACGTCGGCTTTTAAACAAGAACAAGGCTGGTATAACGAATACAATCCCATCTCCCGCACCACCTATCACCTCATTTTCATACATAATATAAATAATTTCTTATTTAACTCATTGATTTGCCACCAAATAAAAAATTAATCATAAAAAAATTAGACAAAAAGTGGAAATCTGAAAATTATTTTCTATACTTGTGGTGTATCTTAAACAAACAACAACCCGGGGAGGGTATTAACATGAAAATTAAAACAATGAAGAAAACCAAAGGTATTTTGATGTTAGAACTTTTAATTCTTATTGTGTGCTTTGTATTTCCAATTGCTATAGCTGTAAGTGCTCTTTCATGTGCGATAGTTTATAAATATGGCAAAGTTACAAAGACAATTGAAAACCTACGTGTTCCTATTCAAATTTGCAGAAGTTGCAGGGGCGGACCTGGCGAAAAAGGTGGCGTATATAATGGTACTGAAACAGGTTCCATAATCTTATTCGGCCCTTCTGGAACAACATATAAAGGTGCCTACTCAGGTAATGCTAGTGGAACTTGGTCCTTTTAAGGTTACTTGAGTAACAGTAATTTAATGAAAATGGGAGCCTCTGGCTCCCATTTATTTTTTCTAAAATTTCAACCCCCACGTAACCTCCTGATTTTAAACCATAAAATCAACCCACCCAAAACTGGAAAAACTCAAAAAAAGCACTATACTTACAATGTGTATTAGTTTTATACAGTTAGGCCCTATAGGAGGGTATAGCGATGAAAAAGAAACTAATCAAAAAAACTAAAGGTATTTTGATGCTAGAACTCTTAATACTCATAGTGTGTTTTGTGTTTCCCATCGCTATTGCGGTAAGTTGCTTAGGATATACCATTGCTTGGAAATTCTACCAAGTTAAATGTACAGTGGAAAGATTATATGTTCCAAAATATATTTGTGTTGGCTGTGGAGTTCGTGGAATGGATGTAGAAGTATCTCAAGAAAGAGGTAGAATTTCATTCTGCAAAAGATCTGGAGGACATCATCAAGGAGGTGGTGGTAATAATGGACCAACAGCTGATTATGGAAAGTACTTTTAAATAAGTAGCTATACTGTAATAGCAAAATGAGAAAGTATAAATAAAACACTTAAACAAACAAGCAGGAGCCATTTGCTCCTGTTTTGCATTATTACAATTCAGATTTTAAAACCTTTATGCTATATTATTATAGTTGGCAATTTGTTTATTAAATTATATCTATTTAATCAAGCATGGAGATTTTAGGATGAGAATATTAAAAAAGAAGTCTAAAGGTGTTGTAGCTACTGAATATCTTTTCTTATTATGCGGTATTGCGCTACCTGTTGGTGCGGCGATTTGCTCACTAGGCTATCAGATTCAACAATGTTATTGGAGAGAAGCTGCAGTTATAGCCTGCATGTCTTACAGTAATTACGGTCTATATTCAAATAATCAAAACTGCTTTTATGGTGCACGTGGCGGCCGTCAAGGCGGCGGTGGCATGCGTGGTATAGCCGGTGGTGGCAGTCAAGGCGGCGGCATGCGTGGTGTCAGCACATATAGTAGTGGTTTAAACTTTGGCCAAACAACTGTTGGATTAGCTAGAGCATAATATTATAATCTGAAATCCATGTTGGGCTGCTGTGTAACTTCACTAAGTTTACGGCAGCCTTGTATTATTTACACCCTTCTTACAGCTCCCATCATCTTTAAGAAAATTATTCGGCTCTTTGGTATTCTTTCAACTTCGAGGGTTGTTGGCATCCCTCATCCCCGAGTGTTGTTGTCATCCCCCATCCCCGAGTGTTGTTGTCATCCCCGCGAAGGCGGGGACCCATTCAAAATAGGTTCCCGCCTTCGCGGGAATGACATTAACTTCTAAACAAACACCCTGCCACCTTGCTTAAGTGTAGCTATATTAACCCTTGGTAAATTCAAAATACGGGCGGTTAGCGTGCTTTTGGATGAAACATAGACTAAAGGTAAATATAAATTTACTGGATCTGCTGGATCTTTAATATCAGAAATTACATAAGTTATGGCGATATCATTTAAATTAAATCGGTTAAAATTCAAGCGAAAGGTATTATCTAAGATAGAAAACCCATATGAATTAACTGGGAATTGCTTTTTATTCCTAGAGAAACAAGAAATCATAGGGCGTGTTTGCATATTCACCACACAATTAACTAAGTCACCGGGCACCAACCCTCTGAGATCAACAAGAGGATCAATAATTGAAATATCTCTAGACAAATTAGTTAAAGATGTTCGCAAATTATTATAGCTAAACAGGCTAAATGTTAAATAAAATGATGAAATCGTCACCATTAAAATAATAGGTATAAGAAAAATAGCTTCAATCAAAATAAGTCCGGACTGATTTTTTGCTTTAAGCTTCATTAAAATTATCGTCCTTATTCTATAAATTCAAAAAAACGCCATATTTTTCTGTGTAAATATTTTCTAAAGATGAAAGTATAGGTTTATAAAAGAATACTGGGTAATTTTGGTTAGTAGACACTCTAAGCCCAGGAAGAATATCATCCCCCTGAATTATAAATGGCACACTATCTAAACCTATATTGCCGCCAGTAACATTATATTTAACCTTATCACAATAAAGAAACCCAGTTTCAACTAAGCATACTGTATTTTGCTGAGCTTGCTCACTAGGCGGATAAGTATTTACTCTTTGAAGATAATCAAATCCTAGTTTAACTCTATTTTGCAAAGTGTCAGTAGTCGACAAATAATTTTGCATTTCAAGAGTAAACAAAATAATAGTAATAATAATAGGGATTAAAACTAAAAACTCTATTAGCATTGTACCCTTGACACTTGAAATTACTTTATGATTCAAGGCGCGCATAATTCACCAACTTAAGATTATCATTGCTAAACTTATTCTTTTTTAAATCAAGAACAACATAGTTACCTTTGGTATTAATGAGATTATCTGATTTTAATCTTGAACAATCAGCATAAGCAACATTAAGAGATTCAACTTTATTGTTGGATAGAATTTCCTTAAATTCAGTTACCTGTTTATAATCAAGTCTTTTTGCAGTAATTACAAATGGATAACACCCGCTAAAAACATTTTCTAACAAGCTTGGCTTTATATTTTCAAATGTATTATCTAAGTTAGCAATACTAAAAATACCTATATCTTCAGTATTAAAACTACCATTCGCATTATCACAAATAAAAAAGGGTGGAAGCTGGCAGATATTATTAGATGCAGAAGCTGATTCTGCTAAACTAGGCCTAAAACTACTATTAAGCCCACTTAAAATTTTTATATAAAAAGAAGAAGTAAGGATTGGTCTTAAAGTAATACGAACAAAACCTGCATCACTATCAACATCAGTCAAAGTTGTTGGGAAGGAATAAAACTGGATAGTATATTGGCTTTCTGGCATTCTTAAAACTTGTTTAGCCACATTTTTAGATCTATATATAGACCCAGAATCACCATTTAATTCACTAGCCGCACTCACTGCCGCAATATCAACTAATTGCTGTCTTTTATTATGTAAAGTCGAAAAATAAAGTGTAACAACTACTAAACCAGAAAGTAATAATAGCGTCGACACCGTTAAAAAACTTAATATAAATATGCCATGCTGTTTTTGCATTTATACCCTCGTAATTTTTTCATTAACATTGGGCATAGCACAAAGTTTTTTAGATACAAAAATAGAGTCTTTTGATAAAACTATACGCTCTTGATTGTTATTAATCTTTTTTGTTAAATCAGTCTTGAGTTTTTCTTTATCAGAATCAGATACTTCACCTTGTAAAGAATACAAATAGTCTTCAATTAAATCTAAGTTTTTAGAGATTATTTTATGAGACTTTGGAATAGCTGCTGCAGCTTTTAAATAACTATGTGCTTCATTTAATTTATCATCATTCAATAAAGAAATAGCTAAGTTATTCGCTAAAACTGTATTATTTTTATCTTGAGCTAAACCTTTTCTATAACAATCCTGGGCATTTTCATGTAACCCAGCTAAATCTAATAAGATACCTAAGTTACTTAATACATTGATATTATGATCACTAGCAGGAATTCTTTGGTAACTAGATATAGCAGAATCATATTTTTTTAGTAAAATCTTATTTCTTGCAAGGCTTAATAAAGCTTTTTCACTTTTATTATCAATTTCTAGCACTTGATTATAGTATTTTTCAGCTTTGGCATAACTACCTATATCTTGGGATATATCGCCTAATGCTAATGGTGCTTCTATTTTTTCTGGAGCTGCAATATGCGCATTTTTATAAGCTTGTATCGCAAGAGGAATATTTTTAGAAGCTTTTGCGTTGTTACCAATATCCATAAAAACATTTTCTGGGTTTTTAGGATTATTCTTATTTGCGCAACCTATAAAACATAAACTTAACATTATTATTAAAGTATTTTTTTTAAAATTCATTCTAACTTATCAACCCTGCCTGTAAAAGAATCTGTAAAACTAAAGGCGAAAAAACCAATAACAATACAGGTAACACCATAAAGAAAAAGTTAGTACCAACCATATATTCAGGTATCCTACTTGCTCTTTCTTCTGCTTTATTTAACCGTTTAGATCTTAAAACCCCAATTTGGTTTTTTAATGAATAAGATATACCAGCACCAAGTTGTTCACTTAATTGTAAAGAATTAGTTAATACTTTAATTTCTTCTACGCCTGTTCTTTCACCTAAATTAAACCAAGCTCTTCTTCTGTCTGGGAGTAATTTTAACTCATTAGAGGTAATACTAAACTCACGAGCTAGCTCAGGATAAAACTCCTTAAGATCTATATTAAGTCTTTCTAGAACATATTCACTACTGTAACCTGCTTCATAACAAATTAAAACAATATCAATTACAGAATTTAAACCTTTTACTAATTTTGCTCTATAACGCTTAATAGAAAAATGTAAGTAAATATCTGGTAGAAAATATCCAAAAAGCAAAACTGCTACAATTTGAAATAGTTTAAAAAAATCAGAGCGTTGTTGTAAGTTAGTATAACTCATTAAGATATACAAAAAGAGTATTGGTAAAATAATCTTTAAAACAATAACTATTTCTGCTTTTACTTTAGAATTAGAAAAACCTGACTGTAAGCATTTTTTTTCAAATTTGGGAGTGCTCATCGGTAATACTTTTTGCAAACCAATAGTGACTTTTTCTAAAAGTGTAGGATCTGCATCTTTTTCAAGTTTGACAGATTGTATTTCACCTTGGCCTGTTACTTTTTTGGATAACACTAGCAACATACTAAACAAAATAATAAATAAAACAATTACTGTAATGAAGCTCATAAATTATATCTCTATCTTAGTGAGCCTATAGGTAACAATAAAACCTAATAAATATAGTACGGCTGCGATAATTAATATGATATTTCCAACAAAAGTATCAAATAAAATATCTAAGTAACCTATAAAGAAATACTTAGAATAAATAAATACTAACACTGGGAATATTGACATTAAAAGCATTGTAGTTTTACTTTGAGCAAGAATAGATTTTATTTTTGATTTACTAGTAGCTTGTGCCCTTAAAGAAAATGCATAATCTTGAAAGATATTTACAGCATTACCACCTGTTCTGACCAAAAGCATAAGCAAAGTACAAAAATATGCGAATGCCGGGCTTGGCATGTTTTGTTTTGCCTGTTTAAGGTTAGTTTCAAGAGGAACACCTAGCTTTGTTCTATCACAAATTTCAGTGAAAACATTTCTTACTGGGTCTGCAAAGGTATCAGCAACATTCAAAAAAGCTTGATCCATAGATCTACCAGATTTAAGATTTAAAATTATTACATCTACCGCATCTGGAAATCTAGTCTCAAATTTTTTGACTTTAGAGTCTATAATAACTTTTGGTAGCAAGGTTAAAAAAGCTAGAAATAATATTAAGAAACCGAGATACAGATATGTTGAAAATTCTGCGCCAATTAATATTATAATAATAAAACTTGCTATGGAAGCATATAATAACGAATTCAGCCAAACCAGTGGATTAGCAAAATAAGATATGGGTTGTTTTAATAAGGTATTTTGTGGCTTTTTACTTTCCAGATATAACTGAATCAAAAATACAGCTAGAAATAATCCAGCAAAAAATAATATATATATAAACAGGTTATCTAGCATTCATAACCTCTAATAATTCTTTTTCAAGACCGTGTAATGCAACCCTATCTTTGAAATCTGGAATTACATTGCTACATACAAATTTACCAGTTATTTTATGGTCTTCAGACTCCTGGAAATCAAATTTAAATAAATCTTGTAACTTAACTTGATCATTTTCATAACCTAGCACTTCTGAAATTCGCATTACTCTTCTTTTACCATCACTCATACGTTCAACATGAACAATAATTGAAATAGTATTTGCAACTTGACGCATAGTTAATGATGGCGGGTAATCAAAACCAGTCATTGCAACCATATTAACTAGACGCATAGGAACTTCGCTTGGGCTGCTAGCATGGATTGTTGTTAACGATCCATCATGACCTGTATCCATTGCTTGAAGCATATCTAAAGCTTCTTCACCACGCACTTCACCAACAATTATTCTATCGGGACGCATACGTAAAGTGTTTTTGAATAAGTCTCTTTGAGTTACCCTACCATGACCTTCTATGTTAGCAATTCTAGTTTCCAGACTAACAACATGAGGCTGTTTTAACTGTAATTCAATAGTATCTTCAATAGAAATAATCCGGTCTGTATGAGGTAAATACTCTGATACAGTATTCAAAAAAGTTGTTTTACCAGAACCTGTACCACCACAAATTATTATATTTAATCGACTCTTGATTGCAATATCTAACAATTTTGCCATATTTTCAGTAAGCGTTTCAGATTCAAGATAATCTTCGATATTAAATTTACGTTTTCTAAATTTACGAATTGAAACTGTGGGCCCGCTTACAGAAAGGGGTGGAATAATAGCATTTACCCTATCGCCATTTGCTAATCTTGCATCAACAAAAGGGACTGTTTCATCAATTCTTCTACCAATTGGAGATAGTATGCGATTTAATATTTTTAATACATGTGAATCATTATAAAATTCATATGGAGTATTCTCTAGGAGACCATTACGCTCAATATAAATTTTCTTGTGTCCATTAACAAGAATATCATCAATACTTTCGTCATTTAAAAGTACCTCTAAAGGTCCAAGACCTGTGATTTCACTAACCACCTTGTCTTGTATATACTCAAACTCTGCTGTATCAAATATTTCTTTACTTTGTTTAAGTTGATTTTCTATTATAGGTTTTAATTGTTGTTTTAAATCAGTAGCTGGTAGTTTTGCAGCGACATCAATATTAATACTCTGCATTACACTATCTAGAATTCCTGGGATTAAACCAGTTATTCTATTTTCAATCTTTTGTTGTTCAGCATTTTTAATATTCAATTCATTTGAACCCATAAAACTGTCCCTAAAAGATTAAATTATACCTATACCGCCGCCACCTAAACCAAAGCTTCCAATAGACCCAAAGCTACCAAATCCAAATGCCCCAGATCCCGTACCACTATCATTTGGTACAGCAGCAACAGCACCTTGGCTATAAGCTTGTATCGCGCTCATAAATGGCTGTGAATCATAAATGAGAGGTGAATTATTTGGATGATCTAAATCATTTTTGTTAGCTACCATTAATTCTAAATTATGATTTGTAGCACAACCGAAGTTATTAGAAATATGATACAAATTACTATCGTTAGTATCTCTGTATCTGCAGTTTGGTAACCCTACTTTAGTCCAAGTATTCGCAGTAACTTTAATAACACTGCAAGATCTGACTCCCAAAGATCTTACAATTTCCATATTAAAACCTCTTCTGTGAAGATAAGACTTTAATACTTCAGCTCTGGTATTTACTGCATCTCTATATTTAGGCTTTGAGTTATATACAACAACTTTAATGTCAGATGGATTTCTAGACAAGAGATCATCTAACAATGCAAGTTGCAACTCATTTAAACCTATTTGATCATGATGATAGTTTAAAGTAACACATTTTTTACCAGTGGATTCATAGCCATTAGCACCTGGGCTAGTTTCCCCAGTCCATGCTACGTAACCACCGCCTGGACTTGTCTCCCCAGATCCTTGCCAAATTGTGTAAGTACAAGAAGTTAAACTAAAAGTAGCACAAGCTAAAAACAACTTTATTACATTTTTATTTATAAACATAAACCGTCCTATTCTATAATATATCCACCAGGGGTTTTATCAATGTAGTGATTGCCTTTCCATGATTGATCTATGTTATCTAAACCCATTAGAGGTGAAGCGAATTTGCTGCTTGAGTTTGGATTTACTAAATAAGGAGTAACAATAATTACTAGCTCAGTTTCATTTCTTTGGTAATTCCTTGATCTAAACAGAGGACCCAATATCGGTAGCTCACCTAAAACTGGAACTCTAGAAATTGCTTGGCGCATATTATTTTCAAGTAGTCCAGCAATTGCGAAAGCTTGGCCACTTCGTAATTGTATAGTAGTTTCAGCTCGCCTTACAGTTAATGCTGGAATGGAGAAGTTAAAGAGTTTTACTGCACCAACTTCTGAAAGCTCACTTACTTGTGGTGCAACTCTTAAACTAATCGTATCATCATCTAAAACTGTAGGGTTAAAGCTTAAGTTAACACCGTATGGATAATATTCAATACTATTTGTACCAAAGCCTTGTGCAACAACTACTGGAAACTCACCACCTGCCAAAAAGCTTGCTTGCTGGCCTGAGACAGTTGTGAGATTTGGTTCGGATAGAATTGTTATCATGCCTCTTCTGTCAAGAGCTTGAATAATTGCGCCAATACCCCAAACATTGCTTATATCACCATTTGCATCTATATCATCTTGCGCAAAGCCACCTAGTACAAAGCCCCCAGCGCCATCACCAAAACCTTGGTCAGGATTTACAATTGCTCCAAAGTGGTTATTACCATAAAAACCTGTCCATTGAATACCAAGGTTTCTACCTATACCTCTGGACATTTCAATAATTTGGACTTTTAAATAGACTTGCTGTGACTTTCTAATTTTCATGAAATTTAAAAGCCTAGCTTCGCCTCCAATATATTGCTGAACAATACTAACTATATTTTCAGCTTCTTTAGCAGACCTTACACTTCCTGTTAGCATTACACCATTTGCAAGTGTAGTAATTTTAATTCTTGTTTTTGGCTCAATTATTTTGATAGCTTTTTTCAAAGCATCAATATCATAACCAACCATAATTTTTTTGGTGATAGTTTTATTAACATTCCTATCAGCCAATATTAGGGTTGTTTCACCAATTTGTTTGCCAATTATATATGCAACACCTGGAGACTTAATGATAAGATCTGCAACTTCAGGCTGGGCTAAGAATAAGTTCCTGATATTTGGAGAATACTTAATTATTCTACCTTGATTCACAAAAAGCTTAATGTCTTTTCTATCAGTGCTTTCAATACCGGTTTCTACTGATATCCTTTCGCCATCCTTATTGTACATCTTATACGATTTAGCAGATTTTTTTTCTGCTATGTTTAAATCGTCTGTATCATTACGTGCAAGCTTCATAGGAGAAGTTTTAACACGGGCAAGGGTAACATTAGTATCAGCATTAATAGCTGCAGAAGGATTTGGCGAAGTAACTTTTTTGGTTAATTTGCTTTTATCAATATTTTCTGCATAAGCTGTTGAAAAAAACACCGCGGAAACACAAATGACGCCTAATATTTTCTTGGAACTAAGATTCATAAATAATGACCTTTAAATGCTATGTCTAAGAAATACCTTCAACACTCAATCCTCTGATTATATAGGTTGAATCAGGTGGAGGAATATCTATATATTCACTTGTAAAAGTTTTTGTAATTGGTTGTGGGCGAACTCGTTCTCTATTTTTGGTGAGACTATAACTAAGTGTTCCAGCTTGATTAGCAGAAGCAATTATCTCAGCTTGTTTAGGAGTAACTTCAATAATTGCATATGGGCTACTATCTTGCTGAGCTCCGCCTGCAGAAAACAGTGCCCCAAAGAAACCTCCGCCCGAATCTTGCTGAGTAGGTGCTGCAGTAACGCCTAGTACAAGTATATTATGCAAGAATGTAGAACTCATAATATCTTGGCCATCGC
>JACKZZ010021284.1_pt1 | contig 10192 bp, 8 predicted proteins | sample 8027871 | NCBI WGS metagenome assembly JACKZZ01 (sample SAMN15724774, study PRJNA655200) | protist metagenome | isolation source: fluorescence activated cell sorting (FACS) single amplified genomes of... | place: USA: West Boothbay Harbor, Gulf of Maine | collected 2000-07-19
GATAAACATGTCCATATTCAAAGGATCCACTGCAAAATTCACGGGCAACCCATTGCCTTCGTCGGAACGCTCCTCCTCTCTGAGGGGAACATAATTCATATGTAAATTTAGCTAAATTTACCTGAATTTACATTCAGATCTAATAAATATTAAGTAGACTCGAAAATTTTAAACAATGTGATCACATTTCGTATTAGAAATGATTTTCTCAGCCGGCGTTTATATAATCTGTTTAATATTATTTATCCAGCTAGTAATCTATTAAATTAACTAGTATTTTTTTAAAATATACTCGACTTGCAATGAGTCGTTTCTTTGGATTTTTCCGGGTGTATCCTGTGCGCTTTTAAAGGGCGTATCTACCTTGATTTCACTATCCGATTCCTTGGTGTTTGCCAAATACGCCTCCGTTGACTTAAACAAATCGAACGAGGCCACATCAAAATTTGGCAACAGATTCGTTGGTTTGAAACCGTATCTTAGAGGAGAGAGAGAGAGTATTTAGTCATAGAGATTGCAAGAGAATTTTGACAAGCAAGAAAAGTTAATATAGCTTAGGCTACAAAAAAAAGAACCACATCATTATTCCAAGTATATTATTACTCTGAATAGTCTTTATTATCGTCAACTCCGCTCTCGGCTGGCTTGAAGGTACTGGGGGAGATATTGAAATACGGCGACTGATTCAAAGCGGCGTCTACGAGCTCCTGATTCAATGCGGGGTCTACGGGCTCCTCAGCCGTTTTTTCGTTAAGATCGTCTTCGGCGCTCACCTGGGAAAAAAAATCTCTAATATCTATTTATTAGGCATTATGTATAACAGAGTCTAATGACCTCAAATTATATTTGAAAAATAGAAAAATATATTTAATACTATTATTAATTACATGGTTTGTCATAATATAAGCTTATTGCTCAAGCAGGCATCAAAGAAAAAAATTATTCAAATCTATATACAGGTGGATCGGCTGTCTTCTTACTAAGCACCACTTCCTCTAAGGCTAACTCAGAAGATTCTATAGGAACGGCATGGGAAGAATTCTCCCGAACGTGGCTCGTGCTGTGCGTCGACTCCTTTGTACTCGGCTTCCTACCTTCATCCTCCGCCTCCGGCTCCAAAGAGGAGACTTCCGTCTGCTCAGGCAGCTGCTGAGGAGTCGGCTCCTTCTTGATTTGCACTACCTGTTTAATATTTATTATTATTAGATATTATTACTTATAAGTTATTATTAGAGTCTTCTAGACTTTTCCCTGATTTATTAATATATATTATTTACTATCATGCTTGCTAGAAGACACTATTATATAGGCTCCACGTCTCTCCTAATAGCTAATTAGTTAAACGTGATGATAATTTTTATAATAGTTGTTAACTAACTCTAAGTCCTTGGACGAAAAAACTTTACGTCCAATGTTGGGAGCTCATCCAGGGACTTGACGGGAGCTTGGACGTCTAAATCTAAGCTGGCTTTCGCAGGGCCTCCTAGGCATCCACAGATTCCAGGCATTTTTTATTCTTTTCTGGAATAATTTCCAGCTGCTTGGAAGAATATATATTTTAAGACTCAGAGAGACTAGATTGAATTTTCTCGGACTAACCGATATATAGTATTAGTAATAGTATAATATAGCTTTGAACCAAAAAATATTTCAACTTCGGTACGCTCCTACAGTCATTTTTAAGATTGTCAATCTGATTTTTAGTGTTCACTATTATAGAAGTCAGGCTTGAGAACGAACTCCGAACGAAAAAGATTCTGTCTCCGCACATATTAACTCTCAAGCGATTTGACTAAACAAACCTGTCAAGTTTTTGAAACTTGATTTGACTCCCTAAAAGATATTCAAGCAATGGAAAGAGAGAGAGTACTAAAACAAAAATATTAGAACACGAGGTCGTTGATATTTTTTAGCTTGATATAATTTGTCTAACAAAGTAATATCTTACTAAATAGTACTTTGTTGACTTGAAATAAAATTCAGATCATAAAATATTTCAATTTAATAATATGTCTCACCTATATATATTTATACAGCCATATTAGTGTAAGTCTGATTAGTTATATTTCCACATAAAAGCAGAGTGTTTTGCAAATAATATGTGAAATATATACTATACTAGAGCTACTAAGGCCTTTCAGCAGGTAAGTGACTTACACCGAAGGCACACCTTTGAAAAAAAAAATTGTAGACCCGTATTTAACGTGACATAATGAGAAAAAGACTTGAATTCAACCGAGATTTTAAAGGGTACTTCTGCTGCACTGACTTCGTAATATATTCAACTATTAGTTCATAACATCGACATTCTCATTTAATTCGGAAATTCGAACTTCTATGGCTTGAATCTAACTAAATCTGGTCCCAATTTTGGAAATGTGGTTGGAAATGTACTAATGATAATATTCTACTCTAAGTATAAACTTTATTATTACAGGTTTAAATAATTTATGTTCTATGTCTACTGTTTTAATTATGACCTGGGCACATATTTTCTTCTAACGCAGGGAACGTAAGTGTTCACAAAATAATGAGGCTCACATAATAATTAATTACTGTACAGATACATTTTTAACTAACTTTCTTCTATTGATCTGTTAACTGTGAACACATTAAGCCTCCGCTGCACCCGTAAGAGGTTCACGCTCCTCGGGCTTGCTTTTCTCATTTTTCGGGAACCAGTTTCCCATTTTCGCGTGCTTGTGTTTGCACAAGTACCTATTATTATTATTATATAAAAACTTTGAATCAGGCTCATATCAAAAGAGATTAGAAAAAAAGAGAGGATAGAGAAAGCAGTGTAAGAGTAAAAGCGGGAGAGGAGCGAAAGAGAGATCGAGTATAAGAAAAAAGGTGAATACAGAGAAAAAAAGAGAGCGCGAGACAGGAGCAGAGTAAACAAGGAAAAGGAGTACAGTGGGAGGGAATGAGGAGACAGGAAGAGAGTAGAGAAAGAACGAGAACAGGCGAGATTAAATTACATCGTCCGTCACATAATATTATACATGAAAAGTGCCACGGCCAAGAGGGGTCCTACAATCACTATGATATAGAACAAAGGTTCCGCGTTGCCAAAAATTGAGCTCGACATATCGTCCGGGAAGACCAGCAGATGCGGGTGTGCCTTGCTGCCCGTTTTTAGGATGACGTAATCCCTTCCCCCATGGAGCGCCAACGAGCGTCGCAGCGTCTTCAATTCGTTGTTAAACACCACGTCGTAGCTACCTGTTTTTTTTTCAAGAATATATATAAATAATAATTTTTGAAATTAATAATAATAATAATAATTACTCAAACTAAAGATCTTTTCAAAATTCATTTTCATTTTCATTGTCTCAGGTCAGGAGAGTAATAAATATATTAGAATAATTTTAAAAAGAACAACAAAGTGAACAAAGTGAACAAAGTATAAAAAATCTTTAAAAAAAATCCCAAAACAAAAAAAATTTACCTTCCTCGATAGCGTAGACCCTGTTGAACATCACTTGCTCCTCCCGTGTGGCCGCTTTTTTGGTCTGCAGACTGTCCTGCATTCTCAGGTGCGTATCACTGTCTCCCGCCACCGCGTTGAGAAAGGCAACCTGCGCATTTTCGTTTCCCTCGCTGGGGGCGAAGGCGAAACTCTGGAAAGCAAGCATGTTCTGCTTGTCCCCCGGGCTTTTCTGGACGATCAGCAGCAGCTGCGAGTCCGCCTGAGGAAGCTCGTCAATCTCGAACGTGCCCTGCACGCCCTCACGATCGAAACGGAAAGTCAAGCGGTCCTTTGTTTAATTTGTAATTGTTAGTTAATAGTTAATAGTAACTTATAATTCCAGATTTGATATTAATTAAGTCTAAGAATTCGACGCGTACTAGTATGAAAAAAATTAACTTAACACGTGTCTACAACGCGGTTCTAAAATGTGTGTCGAGCAGCCGGCGATTTCCGGGACTTTTTTTTATAGAAAAGAAAGCAATAATAGTATTAGATAATACCATCTTCCGAATTTTGCCGTCAATATATCGACACTCGTTGAATCTCAGTTTTTTTTGGCTCTTTGTGCCCACTTCATTCTTTAGAATTGCCGCGCCGCCCCACGATGGGCAGGCGTTACAGACCAAAAGCTTCTGATGAAAAGCGGCAGCCGATTTTGTTAGGTCTTTCGAATTATTACTGCTACCTTAGAGTAAATTGAAAATTATTAATTTGTGTGATGCGGACTTCAATTTTTCGACCAAAATCGAAATTAATTAAAACTAAAACTGAACAATTTAACACACACAACACACACAACATAGCCACGATTTCCTCCGCTACCTTCCACAAGAAGGAAGTGGACAACGAACTGGTGACATATTATTACCCTCCTCTGTGCTCGGATCTTCTTTTTTTTCGTTTAGAGTCACCTGTTCGTTGGGTAAAAGGGCATCCTCGTCGTCGACTTCGGCAGTCTTCCCGAAGATCTTAGAGAGAAAGCCGGGAGTGGAGTCGCCATCAAACCACCCCGCAGCGACACCCGTAACCAGTAGAGCACACCGTTGCAGCATCCCTTCAGACAGAATTATTTCTTTTCGGAATTATTACTATTGTTATTATTATTATTATATGGAGAGAGAATAATTGCCTTAGTCTATCAAGACTCGATTCACATTCGGCGGAGTTTAGTAAGTAGTACTGAATGCCGGGAAAAAAGAACTCTGAAGCGCAACAAGTTGGCTTCTATATTATTAGAAAATGATTGAAGTCAGCGTTACGCACAATAGATAATGTTAGATTGATAATAGTACAGTAATTTGAGTCCGATTATTAGAGTTTAGTATTCCTAGTCTATCAAAGCATTCTCTCGGCAACCTAATTGAAGTTGTCTTTTGATTTAGAACACGTCGCGTCGATAACCATTGAAAATACGTTCAAGAACCATTATGTTTGAATAACTGTTAAGTGTGTGAAGTTTTCTTAAGTCACATAAAATAATCATCATTTTGATATTATTATTAACTTTTAAGATTCATGTTGCTATGCTTTAAGAAGGCTGCTTTTTTTTAAAACCACAATCTACCCTTCAAAATTTGCAAAGCAAAAAGCATATAGAGCATAGGAAAGAAGAAGAGTCTATCCCTATAATATTACAACACTTAGAGTACAACAACACCATAAGTTAAAAAACACTTCCATAATATTCTAATAGCCTTTTCTCCACATGTCGGAAGAATCTTCTTCGTCGTCCTCCGGACTTTCTTCCTGTTCTGGGAGCTTCGCACCCCCAATTTGCTCCAGCAAGGCCTCGCACCCGCGTAAATCCGCCTTTCCAGCCTGGATTCGGTCTCGCACCAGTCGGTGTACCACTTTGGTCAGTTCATGGTGTCCGCGGGTTTTATCAGATTCATTGTGGGGCTCTTGGCTGCTTAGAAACCTATAGCTCTCGTCAAGCACCTTTGAAAGGCGATTGAAGTGGTGCTCACTGATGAAGTTCACAAAACGGCTCGCGTAGTCATTGTAATGGGAGGCCTGCGACACGCACGGGTTCACTGACGACGGGGGTTGAACTATTAGGTCACTACTAGTACACATACTAGAGGTTGCGCGTTTATTAGACTCTGTCAAGGCGGCCACTGTTACAACACTACCAGTAACTGTTTCCCGCCCGTCGGTTGCTGCCATCTCGGCCAAAACAGGGTCGGGAACTTTCAGAACCGATTCCCAATCTAGATTTTCAACGATAGTTTCCTCGTTAGTAATACTAATAGAATTGTCTTCAGATGCAGCACTAGTATAATTGTGCTGCTGCCATCCATTAGCTGAAGTCCACCTCCATCGCGGATAGGACCACGTCCACCACTTAGCGTCGTCCTCAGCCTTTTTCATTTTCTCCACGAACAAACGATTCGCTCTGTCTTGCACATTCTTCAAATATTTCAGCCTGTTCTTCACTTCCACCCGATCCACAAGCCGTTGCAGGAGCTTGGCTAACGCTCCCAATTTCATGTAAGATATGTGTCCCTCCTCGTAGGATATGATTTGCTCTCTCACCAGCTCGTCTATTTCCTCCTTTAAAGAAACCACGATCACCGGATTCACTTTCGCCCGGCTCTTAACAAATGTCAACGATTTGCTAGTAGTATTAGAACTACTATTACTACTACTAGTTACAACATTGGGCCCTTTAGACGAGCCTTTCTTATTATTCCTCTTCTGCTGCTGCTGTTGACCTGCGATCAGGATTTCCTCCGCCACTTCAGAATCAAGAAAAGCGGTCTTGTAGTGCCCCGAAATGTGGTCTAGACTGTGCTGCAGCTCGTTCGACAGCTTAAAGCGCTCCGAATAGTACCCGTCGTCGCAACGGTTGCTATTGCACAGCCCGATGACGATCGGGAGCGTGCTAACCGGGCGCAGCTCGGGCTCCTTCTCGTGCGAGCATAGGAATTCCTTGCTGTAATGATAGTGGTATTTGGAGTAGTCGTAATCTTCATCCTTGTTCCACTTTTTCCCAGGCCACGTTTTCCTCCAATTAGTCCTTAAAGACTCCTTCTTGTGGCTCGTGAGCTCCCGCTGCAGCTCTTTTCTCTTCTCAGTGGTGGGGGAGCGTCGTGGAGTTCGCTCCCGCCCCCAGTCAGAGGAGGAGGACCACGAGTTACTACTCTTATTATGATTCTTGGAGTCGCCGCTCCCGCTCCACCCCTTATTATTAGACTTCTTACTATACGAAGACTTTCTACTACTAGTACTACTATTATTATTATAGGGAGGCGTTGTTGTTAACGAGGGATGATGATGTTCATCATTATTAAAATTCTCCTCTGTTTCCCAATTATTATTCGTTGTGGTCCACTCACCCTTTGCTGCGTTCCTCCACCATTCCTTGCTATGCCACCGGCCATCGTACTCGTTCCCATAGTCATACTCACCGTCCCACCAATTGTTACTATAATTATAATTATTTAAACTATAATTATTATTCCACCCCCCACCAGTAGTGCTCCATGATGATCCATCATGATCCTCCTCCTCATCATCATGATTATTGTAATTATAACTTATAGTCCAACTATTATTTAAATTTTCCGAGTCATCGTTCCACTTCTTCGGCGAGGAAAAGGAATTCTCCTCTAGATACGCGCGCTCTTCGTCGTCCACTTCGAGCTCCGCGTCCGTGATTGTGCTGTCGCCGCAAAACTTCTCCTGCAGAAACCGAACCAGCTGCTTGCAGCCGCGAATGCCCCCCCTTGTCGCGATCGATCTCTTTGGGGAGCTTGGGCCGGAGCCGTTGCTCCGCGGGCAGCCCAATCGCATGAGCGGGAGTCTTGAGGTGTGGAAAGATGAGAAACTCCTTAGCCTTCACCGGTCTACTACTAGTACTACCCGCCTCCGAAGAAGAAGAACATGATTCCTCTATTTCCATCTTCTCGCCGGCAGAAGCTATCTCAGACACCCTCCGACCCATCTTTTTCCCGCCCTCCACGTGCAGCCAATACGAACTGGACCTCGGGGAGCCGCGGGACTTCCGGATCTCCTCTACCTGCTGATAGAACCCGCTCTCTCGGAGGTAATCCTTCACACTCATTCCATCGAAGATAGGAGTCAAACTAGTAGTAGTATTTGCTGATGATAAACCCAGATTCACGGTACCCCGACTTATTGGTATAAGTAGGTCTTCTTGTTGTTGTTGAGGCTGTTGTTGTTGGACCTCCTCCTTTTCAGTAGTAGTTTCCTTTTTCGCTGCTGCTTTCGGCAATTTTTGCTTTCGTGCAACCGCAGTGAGAGCTCGGCCCTGCATCAGTCGCTCGAGCCTCATACGGGGGGAAAGTCTGGCTTCCTGCTTATGCTGAGCCGGTTCTGATTTCTTTTTTTTGAGCATAGTACTGTTACTCTTTTGGACAAGTTCGACCGAATCAGGGCTGTAGCTGTTCGACCTTGACATCATCTGAAGCTTGTTGTCCTGCGGTGGTTGAGGTGGATTCTGAATTGTACTAGAATCTCGCAACAGATCTCTCTTAAACCGCCTGATTTGCGCTGACAAACGGGGCTCCGACTCCGCGCGATCCATGCGCCGCCGAGGAAAGGCGGTTTCCTCTTCTGCAGCAAAGTAGTTATTTTTTAGTAGCAGAGATTCCTTCCTACTAGTAGGCTGTTGTTCGTCCTCCAGTCTTGAAAGCGATTTGCTCTTGCGAATGATGTGGGAACAGAAAGAGCGGGAAGGGTTCATTACTTGCGAAGGGTGTAATGAAGAAGAAGGGGGATTAATATTATTTGCGCTCCCCGGTGTGGAAGAAGTATTCAAACCCTTCTCCCCCAGCTCAGCATTGTTGTCTCCACTACCAGCACTAGAACGAGGAGTGTTGTTGGATACTACACAACTAAACCCTTTTGAATTTGAATTTATTAGATCACTACTCCCGCTGGCAACAGAAGATGGTGGTAGGGAGTTCAGTGGGGGAAAAATCATGGAGTCTGTGACGGTTCGTCGAGGCTGCGGTAAGTTCGGATTCAGATCCTCCTCCCCCGATGCAGAGGATGCCGCAGAAGAACCTGCTAGATAAGAACCTGCTAGATTCAGCAGCGGCGGCACCACGATTTCCTCCGCTACCTTGCGCTCCACCCAGCGTTCACCCGTCCATTGCAACATCTGCCCTGACTCGGGAAGCAGGAAACCCTCGTGGGTCGAGCTGTACCGCGCCTTTTCCAGCGGGAACTGCGTGTCTTGGTACCCAAACAGCGTGAAGAGCTTCTTTCGGTGCTTGGTGCGCGGGGAATCGGGGGCAGCTGGTTGTTGTTGCTGTTGGGAAGTAGTAGTAGTGTCAGTGATAGGCTCTTGTTGGAGCTGAAAGGTAGGAATTCCCGTTGCTTCCTCCACTTTCGCTTTCAACGAGTCCTCCACTTCTGAGGAGGACTCGAAGCCCTCTCCCCAGTCGTCCTTCGACTCATCGTACCTTTTAGTGTGGAAGTTTTTTTTTGACTTTAAAAAATTATCAACTAATAGCAATGATTTAAATGCATATTATGTTATTATGATCATAGACAAAAACAAATACTCCGCCACGTCGTTAAAGCTGGTAAGTATAATGATTCCGAGGGGCGGTCTGCCTCGCCAACAGCTCAAGTGTCTCTGCACGGTCTTAAGGATAGAATTATCCCTCCCAAAAATCCCGCCGTTCCGGATTATGCCGAGCACCGGACCCTGCGCCAAGCCCAGGCACGCCCAGGGAAGCTGCACGGCACAGTAGCTATCAGGCTCATCCTCCAAAAACACACTGGCGGCTGTCATCGTGCTGTCAGATATCATGATGTAGTCGATACCTTATTAAAGGTAATTGTTGGAGATAGATAGGTCTCTCTACAAGATATATTATTAAGTCTATATTAGTAGGTAGCAATAGACTATAGTCATTTATAATACTAGACTTTTTTAAAAAGTTAAGTATAGATACGTTCCGGCAACGGATTGGAGAGTAATGGGTAATGATTCAATTGGTTCAGCCAGAGATTCCCGGGACTTAGTGTTGAGTCTTCTTTTTTCTCTTCCTCCTCCACTCGAACCACTAAGCCGCTCTTTGCGAATACTCCAAGCACCGGCTCTTTTGACGACCTGTGATGGTGGCCGAGGTTCGAGTAGTAGCTGTCATTGTTTGTGTACCGGTTCTTGGAGGCCGCGAGCTCGCCCCACTTCCGCCACTGCTCGTGCGTCAAGGACTCTTGGAGCCGCAGGTACGCCCGCACGTTTTCCTCGGTCGGTTTTTTTTGGTCTAAACCATCGTCAAAGTACTCATTCACGATCGAGACGCCAGTGGCGGTGCCTAGAAACCCACTCTTCGGAGGTTGCCGATGACGATCTGTAGAAGTGTCAGTGTAGGTGATAGCAACTTCCTCGTCTTTGTAGAGCACACTAGTACTAGTTACAGTATTATTATTGGAGTCGAATCTCGTTTTTTTATAGGATTCATCATTATTCTGGGAAGAAGAAGTCCAATTATTGTTGTACCAATTAGAAGACCAACTCCCCCCACGCCAGCCCTGTGACTCATCGGACATTTCTTCGAAAGGTAATACAAAAATGCAAAATAAAATATTTAGTAATATCAATCTTATTACTTCTTCCTAAAAGAACCGTTGTGAAACTTGAAACGACTACAGTGATTCTTAAATTAATATTCAAATTGCTAACAAAAATCTCAATTCCAAAATGCAGTTCTACTAAAATCTACGGAAACCTGTTTT
>JACKZZ010023585.1_pt1 | contig 10191 bp, 6 predicted proteins | sample 8027871 | NCBI WGS metagenome assembly JACKZZ01 (sample SAMN15724774, study PRJNA655200) | protist metagenome | isolation source: fluorescence activated cell sorting (FACS) single amplified genomes of... | place: USA: West Boothbay Harbor, Gulf of Maine | collected 2000-07-19
ACCTATCAAATAATTGGTTTTCCTTAAATAATAATAATATATTTTTTCAATTTCATAATAATATATTTCATATCTATTTGATATATATTCAATCTACACACACAGAAGACAAACATCTGTATACAAAACATTCATCGGAAACGTCATAAAACTATTTTTATTCTTATAAATATGAATTATCATCAACAGTTTAAATATTGCATTTTAGTAATATTAATATATGTTGTAAATACGGTTGTATCTAGACGACCAACGATTGCAGACCAACAAATTACTTGGTTTTATGCCAATAGTTTAGATGATGGTGCTGCATTTTTGAATGTCTTTGGAGAGGAAGTTTTAAATTTAAAACAAAAAGATGAATGCCGTATCTTTCGTACAGCAGTTGGGCACTTTTGCGGTGTATGTAATACACGTCGTGCACCTTCGTGCAAAGATGGTGGTCCAGAAGGTCCATCTGCTCAACCTGTTACATATACTCTCGTCGTGAAAAATAGTTCTCGAGTTAATGAATATTATGAATGGTTCAATAATAATAATAATAATAATAATAATAATGGGGTATCTATAATAACAACAAAACCTGATCGTAGTGAAAAATATGCTGTTTATGCGTTTAATTTTTATGATAAAAATATTGAAACTGGCTTAGGATGTTATCGATTTGAAGTTCAAACTTTTTTTGATCCCGCATGGCCTTCTATGGAAACTGCGACAACAAGGACAAAGGAAAGAATAAACGATTATATTGGAACTATTCAATTTGCATCTTCATTTGGTGACCATATGGTTCTTCAACGTGAACCATATGTTGCAAAGATATGGGGTACTGCAACGATGAATGATACATCATCATCTTTAATCGCTTCATCACTTGTAATGGTATCATTATATACGACATCCAGTTATAATAAAAAAAATCAACCTTTGCATATAGTCAATGCAAGTATTGATTTATCTTCTGGTGAATGGATTGCAACATTGCCAACCTCGATAAAAGGATCAGCGTCAGAAACATATATTGTAACCGCACAACTATTATTATCACAATCTAAATCGTCGTCATCATCATCTGTCTTGTTACCATCATCATCTACAATTATAAAACTAGTAGATATTTTATTTGGTGATGTTTTTGTTGCAAGTGGACAAAGTAACATGGCATTTTTATTAAAAAATGCTTTTAATGGCAGTGTATTAGTTCAAGATGCAAACAACTATCCAAATATAAGATTATTTACATCAAAAAAAATTGCTTCAAAAATACCATTAAATCAACAACCAGAGGTAGAAGAAAAATGGAGTATTGGTTCAAATATTTCCGTAGTGATGCAAAAGCAAGTGGTCGAAGATGATAATTGGTTGTACATGTCAGCGTTGGCATGGACTTTTGCCCGTAGAGTATACCAAACAACAAATATACCAATAGGCATTTTGAATACAAACTGGGGTGGAACTCCAATCGAATTTTGGATGTCTGAAGATGCAATGAAAGCTTGTCCTTCACCACCATCATCACCTTCTTCTTCTTCTTCTTCTGACGACGACGACTCTCAATCACCTACACAAGGATGGAATGGTATGATAGTACCCTTGCTACGAACTACTATTCGCGGTGTTATATGGTTTCAAGGAGAAAATAATTCTGGACAAAAACATGGTGCATTGCTATATAAATGTCGATTTCCTAAAATGATATCAGATTGGCGCAAGAAGTTTTCATCGTTTGAATATTTTGGTTTTGTTCAACTAGCTAGCTATATATCTAATTTAGACGTACCGGGAATACGATGGGCACAGACAGCAGGTTATGGCTACGTACCAAATGAAAAAATGCCACATACATATATGTCTAGTGCTATTGATTTAGGTGATAAAACAAGCCCATATGGTTCCGTTCATAGTAGACATAAACAAGAACTTGGTGCTAGATTGGGAGATCAAGCATTGAATTTTATTTTCGATATTAAATTAGAAAATATCAAGCGTCCTATGCTTTCATCTGTCGAAAGACATTTTGATGGAACATCATTTTTTTTGACTTTTAAGAATACGAATGCTGTCTATGTACGTAATGCAAGTGTTGGTTGGGAAATTTGTGATCCAAATGTTACTAAATGCGTTGCTGGTGCCGTTACTTCAGTAAATTCATCTACAGTTTTACTTAAAAGTATGAACAATAATGAAATGCATATGACAACGTCGAACACATTGATACGTTATTTATGGGCATCATATGCATGTGAATTGCTTTCATGTTCCTTATATGGCCCTGGATCTCCATCTGAAGCACTTCCTGTAGTTCCATTTGAAATCTTAGTATAAAGGTGTTGAGGAGAGTAAAGTTTTACGAACGTCGTACGAAATTAAAAAGAAAATGTGTGGTGCGCGTAAAAATGAAAATAATATATATGCGCGTACATTATCACACACATACTATGAATATAATATTTTAAAATTCATTTTTTTATATAATAAAATTCTTCGTAATTTTTTAATACTTTAAAGCATGATATAATTTATCTCTAGGCCTATTGGAATAGGAATTTATAATTTTCTCCCATTCTTTAGCTTCGACTCGTCCATTCCAAGCGTAGGTTGGACCAATGTGTGACTTTTCAAAAAATTTCAATATAAATCCATCTGCTAGACAAGCAGTTGGTACAAACGATTCACTCCATGCATGGCAACCCTTTTCAATACCTATCATATGTAAATGATTTAAAAATTTCGAAGAAAATCTTTGACAATGTTCTTGTGTTTGATATCTTATTTTCATTGGATAATTTATATTATAATTTTCACTACAAGTATCTCTCCAACACCAACGTTTTTTAACATTTGTTAAATTTGATGTTATAACATCTGCATTTACATATTCTTCATTCTTTTTATAATATGAAAGCAGATTACAAATGTTTCCAGAATACCCTACATCATCTTCAAATACCCAAATATTTTTATAATACAAATCAAGATCATGATTACTACTACTACTATTACTATTTGCCTTGTTTATAATTTCATCGCGGTACCAATAATTGATTGCTTCACAATGCATACCCCAAGCTAATGAACAACGATTTCTTTTCTTAATTCTTGAATTGGAATATGCTTTGTCTGAATTTATTTCATTTAACTTAGGATACAATGAAATTAAATCTGATTCTGTATATTCGTGAAAATAGATATCTGTTCCAATCTTTATATCATTTTTAAAATCGACATTAGTATTTACTGTATCGATGATTTGTTCCTTAACAGTTATATTTGCTATTGTATCAGCATGATTCGCACCACATTCAATTCTCTTCCTCCCATGGTTATCTACCTTGCTTTTATCGTTTAAGATAGTATTTAAACGTGGTAATGTACAATCTATACTAATCCAAAAATCCATTTGTTGGTTATTATTATTATTATTATTATAATTTTTAATTTCAATACACCATTTTAAAATTCTTTGTATTGCAGTAGTTGATGGATTATATGTTCTTATTAAAAATGCATCTTTACAATTAATGTTAGCAGATATTATTTTCTTTTTCTTTCTGTTATTATTACGGGAAGATGATGTAGAAGAAGATGATGTTTTTCTCTTTCCCATATTTCTTACTTTTTTCTTTTCTTTATGGAACTATATATATAGAGTTGTAGAATACCACCAGTGTTATTGAAAGATGAAAATAAAGGCGATACGTGCTGTTAAATTTGTATATTATACCTACGAAGTATATCAGTACATCAGATATGAATAATATATTATTGAAATTATAGAAATATATATGAGCTTCTTCTTCTTGCCAGCAGCTTGGAAAATAATATAGTTGTGAAATAGTAGAAAAGCAACAAAAGCAACTCCTGCAAAAGCCTGAGAGGGTTGGCCAGTTTAAGTTGGCTTTATTAGATTTATATTTAGCTTTGGCTAATTTTTATTTTTATGCAGCACAATCATCCGACTGGCCGAAAATCCATTTTTTTATCCAATAATATAAATAATATCCAATTTTTGCGGTAAATTTACCTTAACATAGTTTATAGTTTTTTAACTTTACAACTTTACCAATATAAATATCCAATATCCACATCGATTTCTTCCTAGCAAATAACAATAATTTATACTTGAATATGGAAATTAGAGTACCAAAAACCACAAAAATATTCATTTCACTATCAATGACACATATAGGTAATTTATACTTGTAAGGGAAATTAGAATACCAAGGAATGAATAGAGAGGATTAAAGAAGCCGGAACTCCATTCATTTTATTAATTTTTTTAATGAATTACTGGTCAGTATATATATAATAATATGTATATGTCTATATAGACGATGACATTGTATAGAAATGGATAGACAACAGAAGATATATAAAATTATATATACAGAAAGATATAATTGTGTTAATAGTAAATAATAAAGAAGCAAAGATGGCAGCAATATCAGGTAGTTGGGGTGATGATGATGATTACTACTTTGAACCAACAACGCAAGTATTAGGTCCAGATGAAAATGGTATTAAAACAGTCATTGAAACGAAAAAAAATGATGACGGTAAAAAAGTAGAAATAACAACAAGAATACAAGTAAAGAAAATTACAAAGGAAGTTTCCAAACAAATCGCAGAGAGGAGGAAATGGGCGAAATTTGGCGATGTGGAAGGAAAAGGTGAACCAGGAACAATCGATGAGAATGTTACCATTCAATCCCTTGATACAGTAAAAGTAGAAAGTCCATTTGAACCAAAGAAGGAAGCTAGTGATGATTTAATTGAAAGGTTAAAGGAAATGCAAATAAAACGTGCTATGGGTGGTGGTTTAAGACGTATGCCACGTGCGGAAGATGTAGAAAGAGATTTAAATGCAGACGGAGGTGCTGTGAAATATGTACCACCAAGTTTAAGAGGTGGGCGCGGTGAAGGCGATAAGATGAAAACTAGGGACGATAGTGCTACTTTACGTGTTACGAATTTATCAAGTGATGCTTCAGAGCAAGATTTAAAAAATCTATTTTCACATTATGGCCGTGTCACACGTGTATACATCGCCCTTGATCGTGAAACACGTTTATCAAGAGGCTTTGCATTTGTTAGTTTTTTCGATCGTGCTGGTGCACAACTTGCAATGGAAAAATTGCAAGGTTATGGTTATGATCATTTGATTCTTAAAATTGATTGGGCGGAACCAAGTAAACGTTCTGATCCTGGTAAAGATAATGCAATGCGATTTGCTAGTGGTTATGGTAAAGCATTGCCACAAGGTCTATAAATTTATTTGATGATGGGGAAAGTATAATAATAATAGTGTGTTTGTGTGTGTGTGTGTTGTTAACAAAAAAATACAAGTGTGTACTCCCGTGGAAAAAAAAGATATTAAATTTGAAATTACCCAGAGTGCGGTATAGAGAGTTTCTTTTATTCATATTACACCACGCATATTTCTTGTGTTATTTTTTAATAAAACTTTGTATGATGTATACTATATGATATATGTAATGTTCGTATGCATACACACCAAGTTAATGCATTATCACCAAATGATTCTCGCACTCTCCTTCATCTCAAAAAAAAACGAGGAAAAGGTGTTCATGTATTTTGTATTAAACCACATTAACATTACCAGGTACCTGATAGCATGGAAATAGCCTTTGAGGTCCATGCCTTTCCCAAATATCCAATAAACACTAAAAATTGGTCGTATAATCAAAAGATATATTGAATAACACACACTCTATAACACAAACATGTATGTACATTGATTATATAATAACATACTTACATCCAATTAACAATTGAATCCAATCCCATCTGTTCTGACCAAAACAGTAACCAAAAGAAACTACGCGACACACAACGACAATAACAGCAACAAAATAAATAGATTAAATAATTGATATCAAAAACAAAATATACATGTCTTCCTTACTACCTCAAAATGCTACTGATAAAGATAATGAAAATGTAAATCTTACCACCACTACTACCACCAGCACCAACACCACCACCACTACTACTACGACTACTACTACTACTACCACAAATGATAATAATAATAATAATCGAAACAGTGTCTTCAATCTACCATATGGAATTGGTAGTAGTAATGATGAAGATGATGATGAAGAAGAGTGGGTACCAGAATCACCTCAGAAAAAAAATACTGATAATAATAATGTAAATAATAATAATAATAATAATAGTAATAGTGGCAGCGATGTTGATGATGTTGATAGTGATTCTTTTGATGAAGACGATGATGACGAAGATTATGTACCACCAGACGTTGTTGGTGCAACTTTGGATAATGATGAAAATAATCTGGATGGCGCTGCCATCGTTATGGAAAAAGGAGGAGGAAAGAAAATAGATAAAAACAATAATAATAACAATGCAAATGAACCCGAGGACCAAGCAAACACGGATCCATTTTCAGCTTTATATGCTACTACAATAAATCTAGTACTTGATGAAAATGGGGAGGAAATCGAAGATGAGGAAGATGAGGAAGAAGATATAGACAATGCAATTGCAAAAAGGACACGGACAAAAAATCCTCTCGCAGCAGTGGAAGAGGATACTTTTTTCGATCAACTCGTTCGAGATTTACCGCAAGAAGAGGAAGATTTTGATTTTGGCATTGTCGATGAAGATGAAGAATACGAACGTTTTAAATCATTTTTAATAGATCCAGAATTGTTTGATGAAAGTGCTGTATTGTCGGAAAGTGAATCCAGTGATGACGATGATTATGCACCAGAGAAAGATCAAGATCACGATGGAGAATCAGACGATGATGCAGACGATGAAAAAGATGAAAATCGCACTGTAAGCAATAAGGAATGGAGGGAATTGATAAATGATGTTAGAGATTGCTTTGAAAACGATTTATCAGATCTTAATGCCATCACGGCACCCTCTCAACATGTAACAAATAAAGAACGAAGAAGACAAGAGCAAATGAGTACTGAGGAAGGAAGACGATATTTAGAAAAGTTAACAAGCAATACAAGGTCGTATTTACATCTAGTTATACAATCCTTTTTGAAATGTCGGTATCAAATGGATCATAGCCCTCGTAGCATTACATATCGCGATGTCATGATGTATAATCAATTATATGATCATCTATTGGAGCTGGATAAAATGTACCATGGTAGATTGATATCAAATAATGTAGAAACAGGTGGATCAAAACGGCGTACCTTGTTACGAAAACATGTGAGGGAACAACGAAAAAAAGCATCGAGAAGAATATCACTTGAAAAAAAGCGGGCGAAAGTTTTAGCTGTTCCTGGTTTGCATTTAATCCCAGAACTTTTACGTCTATGTCCAAAATCTACTAAATCAGAAATGTTAGCAGCCATGAATGGTTCCTCTTCTCCATCACGCTCGTCCAAGAAAAAAAAAAAATCTTCTTCTTCTTCTAAATCATCGAATCCGAAGCCAAAGTCAAAGTTGCCCTTGATCGATGAGGCACCGAAATATCTATCAATGGACGATCGTGGAGGTAAAAAAGCATGTGTGTTTGTATTATCATCACCTGAGATAGTTAAAACGCGTAAAAAAGAGATTTTAGCATGGCTTTCAAAATACAAACCATTTGAAGTGTATGGATTTCCGCTACGTTTTCGAAGTAAAATAGATGCTATTGACAATGAATTGCTATTGCTCAATGTAACTAGTGATAACATAAATGGTAATTCCCAAGATACAAAATTAAATAAAAGGGCAGATAAATATCCAGTTGTAGATACATATCAACCAGCAGGCCAAAAACGAATAAGAAGACAACGTGCATTTACGGCATGGGAAGACGATCTGCTATTCCTGGGGTTGAAAAAATACACGCATACAGATTTTGAATCTATTCAGAAAGAATTTCTACCTGGTTTTACGAAAAATGGTATTAAGAAATATTTTATGGATATCGTCCAAACAAAACCAAAAACTAAATCGCTTATAAGTACAAAAAGCAAAATACGTGATTGGTATACAATTATGGAATACGCTGAAAGTATTGCATTTTTGTAAATGCAAAAGACCCTGTAAACGTGAAATTATTGGAGTAGATAAAGGAGGTTACACCAACAACAATAACAATGATGGGCCCAAACGCTTTATCAAATACAAATGTGGCTCGAATACAGCCAGCTATTGTGATTATGAATTAGTCGTAAATGAGCTGGGTGTTTTAAATCGTGATATCGTGATGGGTACACAGTGAATAATACTGCTGCCGTAAAATTTTAACTAGATCTCACTAAAAAGTGTGATAAAAATCACCAAAAATATGTGTACACAGAAATTTATTTTAAATTAAATAATAAAAAGTGAAATTTTACGGCACAGTATTATTCTTTTAGAGTCGTAATTATAGGAATTTGTACGCGTGTGTTACTTATAATAAAATCTCAATAAAAATATTTTATATAAAAATTTAATTCAGTATTTTATAAAAATATAAAAGTGTTTTTAAATATTATATAATTAAATAAATAAATATATTTGTTATGTTTTTAATTTTTTTATACTTCTTACTCTGTTTCAACAAGAATCATTATAATATCTACTAACCAGGCATAGTTTTCAAGGATTGTTGAGCAATACTATACGCAAGGTACTCTGGAACACCACAATTTTTCAAAGCTTCATATACCATATCTGGTGAACCACGAATACAACATTTACCTAATATTTCATAAACAGATGTAGAAGCTTTATTCCCATTTTTTCGTAATCGTTGAAAAATTTTAATTGCTTGCCGCCATAAACTGGAACGTTTCTTTGGATCCGTTCGCAATTCAGACAATGCAATACCATCCATAATAATTAAATACGGGGTGATAAAATTACCTTCGCACATACGTAAACTTTCCATTTCTTCTAATATAGCATTAGCAATATCAATTGCATATGGATGTTCTTTTGATTTTTTTAAACATATCAAAACGTTTTGATAATCTTTTCGATCCCGTACCAAGTTTAAATCTGCCATGAAACTATGGCATTTTAACGCAATTTGCCAAGATCCAAGGTTTGCACATTTACTTAATACCCTTTTAAATTCACCCACTAAAAAGTCTTCATCTTCCCTCGTCCGTTTCATCCTTGCTAAATTTCTACAACGAGCTAATAAACGACCTTCCTCAGTTAAAAATTCTTCTGTTGTATTTTTGTTAAAGTTTCTAGTGACATCCCCATCATCTATTGGTTTTAAAGTTAATTTATTGCTATTAAAATAATTATATTCATCAACATCTTCCTCTGGCTTTCCATATTTTCCATAAATTTTCACTCGCAGGCTTGCACTATAATAATCGTTTTGCTTTAAAATGTGCATTTGGTGAGTCGTATAATGATTTGTACCCTGGTACAATTTATTCTCCGCCTTCCTATGATGTCCGTTTTCCATCAGCTATTATGAGTAGTTGATACTATCTATTTACCTTCATTGGTATTTTCGATTATGAGAATATCAACACACTTGTGTGAGATAGATTATTTCAGTTATTTTATTCTTTTGAAGAGTAGGAATCATCATGAGTAAATTAAAAATAAATTATGCGTAAATTAAATTATTTTTATTATGCATCTCTTGCCCCATAACTTGGCACATCATTCTTCATCATCGGACTCTCCGTTTTTAATGTTTTGTACCCTTCTGATTTCTCTAATGTTGAATGCTTTATACCATAAAAAAAATAAAATAAAAAACCACAAAATGTCCAAACTAACAAACGATACAATGCAGACATTGGTAAGCCCATGATTAAATGCATATTGAACATTATTCCCAATGCTGGTATCCAGGGTACCCAAGGACATTTAAATTGTGATATGAATTCTATTTGTTCAATTCTAGACAATTGATATACGCACAAAAATGCAAATAAAAATGTAATAATGATTGAATAGCTTTGGTATTTATATAATTGATTTGACATGCACGATAAATTGAACAAAAATGAAAATATAAGATACCATATTAAATAAAACTTCCACATAATATTTTGCTTTTTATGTTGATGATCAATGTTACGGTTATTATTATTATTATTATTATTATTATTATTTGAACGGTCAAATCCATCAATTCCTTGTCGATTGGTTGTATTTTCATCATCATCATCATCACTATCTTTACGTTTCGAATCTCTTCTATATCTTAAAATTAAAACACTGATACAAACA
>JACKZZ010015797.1_pt1 | contig 10186 bp, 1 predicted proteins | sample 8027871 | NCBI WGS metagenome assembly JACKZZ01 (sample SAMN15724774, study PRJNA655200) | protist metagenome | isolation source: fluorescence activated cell sorting (FACS) single amplified genomes of... | place: USA: West Boothbay Harbor, Gulf of Maine | collected 2000-07-19
TAGAGACCGCCCTGCAACCCAAGCGGAGCTAAGGCAGGTGTATTCAGTCGAGCTCAGATAGTTGGCCGCCTGAAGAATTGTTCCACTCTGCCCAAAGCGACACTGGGCAAAATCATCTTGTCGAAAGTTCACTCCTGAGAGAATAACCACAGTGCCTCCATGGATGGTTCCAGAAGCTGGTGTGAGGATGGAAGTGGCTGGAAAGGCTTGACAAGCGTCACCAAAATAGTGCGGAGCGCAGGTATCACAAAAAAAACCAGTCCATCCTGTGTGGCAATCACACTCCTTCCATCCAAAGCAGTCTCCATGAGCGTACTGATATATAAGTTTTGCCTCAGAACCGTCCATTGAATATTGTGCTAGCTTGCCGTTGATTTCAAGGAGCAGAGAAATATACAGACTCACACCCTCAGTCCATGCGGGTGTCTCACACACATAGGCTGTGGGAGACTGATATGAGGCAGCAGTTTCAACACCCCCTCCCCACAGACAGACGGCTGCCGAATTTTCAAAGTTTAAACCCATCACTGTGACGTTTGTGCCCCCATTGACTGTTCCAAGACGAGGTGTGAGCTCACTGAGTGCAGGCAGGGGTAAGCAATCTGAGGAAAAGTAATTCAAGGCGCAGCTGCTGCAGTCGTCCCCAGTCCAGCCTGTGTAACACGTGCAGACTGGCGTGGACTCAGGGTTGCATTCCCCGTGCGCGTAGGCATATACTAAGGGGTTGCTCAATTGGTATTGGATGGGTGCATCATCCACCAACAGTTGCACAGACACAACAAGGGGCTGACCTGCCGCAGAAAGCCAAGGAGGTGTGATACAGGTGTACGCTTCGCTTGAGAGATATGCTGCTGGGACTGGAGCGCGGCTACCAAATCGACAGCTTACAGCCAGATCCACCTCAAAGTTGACTCCGGTAATCGTCACATTCTGCCCTCCATTCACGGTGCCATGGGCGGGATAAATGGCACTGACCGCAGGCAGGCGCCGACAGGAGGGCCCAAAGAAATTGATGGCACATGTTTCGCAGTAAGTCCCAGCCCATTCAGGCTCACAGACACAGGAGGCTGTGGACTCGGGGGTTGCAGTAGTGCAGTTACCATGGGCATAGAAATATCGGAGCTCCTCACCGTAGATCACCAGCTCTCCTTCGATGTACAAATTAAGGTCGACCTGAAGGTCCGCGCCCACCATCCATGCCGGCACTTCACACATGCAAGTGGAATTCGACTGATAGATGGCAGGCGAGACAGAAGTGGGTCCAAACTTACAGATAGCCTCTTTACCAACCCCAAAGTTGACGCCTGTGATTTGTACAGTCTCACCACCTCGAGTACTTCCAACAGATGGGAACACTCCAGTGGTGGCAGGTAAAGCAAGACAACTCAGTCCTTCTGGAAAGTAATTCTGTGCACAGGAATCGCATAGTTGATTAGCCCAGCCTTCATCGCAGTCACAATCACCCATGTCATCGCAAGAACCATGAATGTAGATATATGTCAAGGACTGGCCAAAGTTGACGGCTTCAAAATCGAGATAAAGAGTAAATGGAACTTGCAATGAACCTGCACCGGTCCAAACGGGTGCAGCACATACATAGCAATTCGTACTACACTCCGGATGGGTGACATTTGTCACAAAGGTAGCAGAAACCAACGCCTGCTCCACGCCAAATTCACAGGCCGCAGTGACACCTGATACGAAATTGGCACCCTTGACGAGAATAACTTCACCTCCAAGGGTTGAGCCTCTCCCAGGCTGGAGAGTTTTCAGCGCAGGTAAACGGAGACATGCTTCGCCGTAGTAATCGGGAGCGCATAAATTGCACAGATCACCGGCCCAGCCTTCATCACACAGACATGGGGGCTCAAAGCCACTAACCTCTAGAAATGGGCATGTGCCATGAACGTAGGTGAAACTGATTTGTACATTCTCAGGGTACACCACGCGCTCATCATTAATGTATAGCTCAAAAGTGACAAGAAGGTTTTGATCCTCAGCAACAGCATCCCAGCTGGTCGTCTCACATTCATATTCTGTCGCGGATACAAAAATCGCCTCCGTTGAGGCACCTGAACCGAACTTGCACCTAGCAACATCTTCCAGGCGAAAGTTGGCACCTTGGACTGTGATCAATTCACCGCCCCCTACCGAGCCGCGGGATGGAGAGAGCCCCACTCGCCCCGGTAAAGGGAGGCAGTTGATACTATAGTAAGAGGCATCACAAGTGGAACATTCTTGACTCCCAGTGATCCATCCTTCATAGCATTCGCAAGCACCTGAACTCACGTCACAATCACCTCGGATATACTTCCAAGAAAAGTGGCCAATTTTATAAGGGACAGCAATACCATCGATTACCAGGTCAAAGATAGAAGAAGGGGGGACACCATCACCGGACCAAGCAGCAACGGGACAAGTGTAAGTGTTCTGATCGACGAATGTCGCTAGGGACTCAAATGATGAACTACCGAAACGGCACATCACATTTGTAGCATCCGCTTTGAAATTGACTCCACTCACTGTGACTTGGGAACCACCCGCTATCCTGCTTTTGTGCAACGAAATACCATACACTGCCGGAAGGGCCAAGCAGGACGAACTAAAGTAGTCCGGGGCACAGATCGAACATAAGTGGTTCCCGTTGTTTCGCCAGCCTGGATAGCATTGGCAAAGTCCACTTTGCGCTTCACATTCACCGTGCACCCACCTCCATGCCTGGCTTTGATTACCGAACGAAATTTGAGCCCCATCAATGCGTAGAGTCAGAGGTACTCCCAAGCTGGTGCTTTCACTTGCTGCCCATGCAGGGCTGCGGCATAGGCATGTATTCGAATCGAGAAATATGGCCGCAACATCTCCAGAGGCGTGTTGCCCAAAGCGGCAGACTGTGGTATCGTCTTCATTGAAATTCACGCCAGATATGGTCACTGTGGTATTACCATTAGTACTTCCCTGAAGAGGAAAGGCAAACTTGAAGGCAGGGAGGGCTAAACACTCAGGGCCATAGCAATCTTCTGCGCAAATGCTGCACACTTCCGTGCCTGCATTGGTCCAGCCCTCGTCACAGATGCACTCTCCGGCGACACTGCACTGACCATTGATGTATGTATAAGTTGGTTGCGAGGTAAAACCAACGCTGACAGACTCTCCTGCGACAATGAGCTGAACAGGTAGAGGTACGTTCGCTGCATGACAGCCGAATGAATACTCTGGGGAGCAAGCTGGGGGGACGAGACACGTATATGTGCTAGTGCTCTCGAAGGAGGCACTGACCACAGGCCCGTCTGGTGGAGAGAAACGGCACTCCGCTGCATCGATGGGATTAAAGTTGGCCCCTTGAAGGGAGACAATGTTCGCTCCTAATAGGCTTCCACGAGGTGGGTTGATGCCAAAGAAAGCTGGGACTGTCAAACAGAGACTACCCTTGGCAAAGTATAGACTTTCCTCATCACATTCGTTGCAAAGATCTGTGTCACAAGGTGCGACCGAATATTCCCAGCTGGCAGTCGAGGAACCAAAAGTAGAAGCACATATTTCAACAAGTCCTGACGTGGAGGGGACGCACTGACAGAGGGGCATCTTTCCTTCCCCACCATCGTCATTACTACAGGAACAGGGCCCACTGAGACGCATGTAGGGATCTCCTGTGCCTGTAGCCGTTACAATATACTCTTGATCTCTGAAAGCAAAGAAGCTGTAGGTAGCAAGACAATTGGTTCCGGAAAACCCACCGCTGCCTTCTCCGCTGTAAATGCATGCGTCTTGCAAGTATCCTGTATCGCATTGGCAATTCCGGCCTTCTGTGCAGGTGCCATGGATGAAAATGACATCGACATCAGTGCCCTTCGATACAGCGGTATCGTTGAGGAATAATTTGAAGGGCTCTGAGGTGGCACAGAGCTCACAAGCTGGAACCTGGCAAGTGTAGGTGCTGTTGTCCACATACACTGCGGAGGTATTCCCGCCCGCACCGAAGTTGCACAGGGCAATGTCAGAGGAGTGAAAATTAGCACCGTAAACGGAGATGACCTCTACACCGGCTGTACTGACTTTATTCCACGACAGACTGTACACAGCAGGAGAGGCCTCACACAAACCGTAGCCTGATCTTGGTGGCAAATCATTGGTGGTAAAAAAATCAACCGCACACAAATCGCAATACTTTCCAGTATATCCTTGGAAGCATTCACAGGAGCTCACTTTTTCATTTGCACATTCTCCATGGATATAGGAAAAATCGGTAAAGGCAAGCCCGTAGTCAATGGGAGTGGAATTGACCAGGACACTGAACGATTTGAGCAGAGGAGCTCCGGGGAGGTATGGCGGGGTGAGGCAACGAGCTGAAAACTCACCCAGATTTTGAGGATGGGGTATTACTGTACCAGGGAAGTCTGAAAGACCAGTGAGCTGGCAAGTCACTTGATCTTCACTACGAAGATTCACCAAGTCAATCGTTAAATTGGTACCGCCAAGAGACGAGCCAAAATTTGGAGAGTAGTCCCGCCGAGCCGGGAGAGGTAAACATAAATCACCGAAGTAATCGTCGTCACACAGTCTACAAAGTTCTCCGTCCCAGCCCATAAAACAGGAACACAAACCGCTGCGAGTGCATGTACCGTGGCCATGAGCAATGTCGAAGACACCACCACCAGTCAATGGCAACTCTCCATTGATCCTTACTTCTATAAATTGATCATAGTTCTTACCAAGCTTCCAAGGAGGAGATCTGCAGATATAGCTTGTGGTTGAGAGCCAAGTAGCGTTAATAGGAGCGGCATCAAGTGTCCCAAATCGACAGGTAACTTCATCAGTAATTTCAAAATTCTCACCAGTGATGGTTATGCTTGCATTCCCAGAAGTGGGTAGGAATGTGGGCTCGACCGATGAGAACACTGGAATGCCTACACACCTTCCCTCCAGAGGAAAGAAACTATCGGCACATTGGTCACAGAAAATCCCACTCCATCCCGTATCACAAGTACAGAGGCCTGTCAACTCTGAGCACACGCCGTGCACATATCGAAACGGACCCAAACTGGTTTTTTTACCGTATTGAACAGCAGTGCCATTCACTAGTAGCTTCACAGTATTGTCCCACCTCACAGGTAAATCACAGATACAGTGCTTATCGATCCCTGGGAGTGGGTCAATTCCAAATGCACTAGCTGAGCAGAGAGTTGAGCCATGGCGCTGAGCATGACTATCGCCTTTAAGCTCAAGAAGTGTCGTCAATGAGCCAAAGGAATCAGTTTGGAACATCCGTCCGTAGTAAACCGTACCACCTTCACAGTGGCAATACTTACTTTCAGCTGCGCACCATGCAACTCGACGATCTATGAAAAAAGCAACAAAAAACAAAGATATAGAAATAAATAAATAAGCTTAATTTTTTTCTAAAAAAATCGCATAGAGGGTTGGTCATCATCGTCATCATCATTTAGCTATTGGTCGACACTAAATTTCAAACTAATTAAATTCCACCTAAACACTTTGATTCTCATCATCATCATCATCATCATCATCATCATCTTTATCATAAAAGTTTTCGCCAAAATCTCGGTTTGGCAGTTATATACATAACTTTATTATTATATAAATATGTTATAATTAAACGCGCGCAGTGAGGGATGCAGTGTGGGAGATTAGATATATATGGCTGTATGCATCTATATCTAATATGTATATATATATCATATGTATATATATATATATCTACCACTGCATCCTCCACTGCTTTTATTAAATTATATATAATATATATATATATAGATAGATATACGCAGTGATAAAAGCAGTGGAAATGGGGTATATAATTAATATACAAATCAGAGAAGAAGGAGATTCATAAATGTGATCCCAAGCAGACCATATTGTGAACACACCATCGCCGGATCATTCAAACCCCAATACCAGACATCTCGATCAATGCGTTGAATACTAGCCTCCAAGTCAGTTCGTGTCACGCTGAAAACATCGGGATCAGTACGAGGCGAAAGCCAGTTGCTACTGTTGAGAATAACTGGGCAGATCCACGATGAATCCGGTTGGGGCAGTGGAGGCAAAGTACGAGTCCGGGGAATAGGGGTACAGCATGGTGGCTCCGAGTATTGGAGTCGATGGAAAACAATGTTCAAAGAAGAATAATACCACCGAGGGACACGGCACAAAATTGTTGATTGATCTATCCAAGTTCCTTGAGAGGAAAGCTGTTCTTCATCAAACAAACAAGTAAAATTATCGTATGACTGGAAGTTTACTCCAGTGATTGTGATGTTTTGACCGCCATCAGCGTGTCCGATGAGAGGGGCTAGATTGTTGGTGGCCGGGAGGGAAAGACAGTCGGGGCCAAAATAATTTTCTGCGCAGCGATCACAGATGTTGCCAGCCCAACCTGTATCACATTGACAGTCTCCATTTTCACGCAGGCAAGTCCCCTTGATACAAGTCGGGCAGCGGCACTGGCAGACGGAGCCCCACCGGTCACCCTGACATAGCTCACATTCCTGCCCTGCGAAGCCAGGAGCACATTCACATACTTGCGGAGAGACGCATTGTCCATTGCCACCACAATTGTTTACTTGATCACAGGCAGGGACACTGCAGTCTAACGCTGTTGTCCATCCATCGGTACAATTGCATACTTGTGGTCCCACACAGCTGCCATGGTCAGAGCAATCATTTACTTGACTACAAGATGGCTGATCACAGCGCTCTCCCGTCCAGTCAGCAAAACACTGACAGATATTCGGACGCACGCAGGCTCCATTAACAGAAACCGTATGCACTGTCGTGTTACCGACTTGAGTCGATACGTTGGTCTGACAATTCCCCACTTCTTCGCAGCTTATATATTAAGTCTTTGAGGAAGGGGTAAGTGTGTATCGGATACAAACTAAATGAATCTGTGCTGAGCCGGTATGTCCATTGAAGTTCAGAGGGAACTGCGTTTTTACTTGAGGACGCACAAATGGTTAACATGCCTGACTCGAACGGGGTACAACTTAATTTGCTCAAGGCAGAGGGCCCAGCATTATTATCTTCTTTCTCACAGCCTTCCACACCGGATGTGACCAAGTAAGTATCACCAGTAGAAACAGGGCCGCCACCAAGAGCAGTTGTGTCGAAGTTGAGTGCCTCAATTGTATATGTCCTCCCAGATCGTACAAAAGTAGAGTAGGTTTCATGGCAGATAGCGCCAGATTGTCCATTCCCTGTAATGATAAGAGCGGGAGCTTTAACAAAATAAACTGGATAAAATGCTTCTAGGCAGTCAGGGGTCTGAACCAAGCACTTCCACGAAGCCGTCGCAGCACCCACGGAGGAAAGACAAATCGTCAATGTACCGGAGACAGTCGGTGTGCATTCACAACGTGGTAAGACAGTATTTGTTTCTTTGTTATCATTCTCACAATCGCATACACCACCCAATTTCAAATAAGGATTACCCATCCCCTCGTAGCAGTCGATGACGTAATCCATTCCCTTATATACTTCTATCGTGTACGTCTCCAGGCAAACGGATCCACTTTCACCAAGAGACCCACTTCCAGAAAGAACCTTGCAATTCGCTTCAGACACCCGAGAGGAAACTCCCTGTGTGTCGTTTCGATCAGAGAAAGGGGCCCAGTAATTGCTCGTGGCATCAATTGGCACCATTGTACTAATTTTATCGGTGTAAATCCTTTCTTGTGACTGAATTTCAAGAAAGGCATCAGTATTCCTGAAGGAGTTGTAATGGATTTGTGCCCTTCTTGTTCCATTAAGGAGAATACTCGCCGCTGAGCTATTGGAAAAGGTCACACCAAGGACAGAATTATTTAATTCTGTCGTTAATTTCAAACCAGGGCCGATGTTTTGTAAAAACTCGCTATCGAGGACGGCATGTCCAGGCCAGGCTTTGAAGCCAGATATAGGAATTCTTGAATTCGATAGGGTCACAACACCTGTGACGTCAGTATCGTTATTCATGACATTGTTGTGCCTGAAGCGAGAGTTATGGAGCTGTACGTCGGAAAATTCATTTACCCAAATGGCTCCGGCAGCATTCTCAGTAGCATAGATTCCGCTTATGTCAGCGAGGACATCGGCTAGACCTGATACACAGGCCTCGGGATTGACTGTGCCTTCATCATCTGGTAGGATTTTAGGATCAGATGCGTCCCAATCCGATTTAACTCGTGACGCGTCCTCCATGACAGTGCATTCATCATTGGAGCATTCCCTTTCTCTTATTACGGCACTGGAATTACCGTATTGATTCCAACAAAATTGCCAGCCCTCTTGGCAGTCATCAAGGTTAGGTTTACGACCTTCCGCCTTACCGATAGATGTCCAATGATTCCAACACCTATCAGCTTCAGTCGCACTATTACAATCTCCATAACAAAATTGTGCCTTCAAGTCTTCATTCATATTACAGTAGTTAAATGCACATGCATAGTACTCACTAGCATAAAAGACCTCTTCAGAGTAATAGTGAAGGGAGATACCGGTTCCACCTTGATCATGTACCTCTATATCATGTAACAAAATCCTTGCTGGGGGTAGTAGCACCCCAGCTGCATTCATCTTGAAAGCACCGCGGCGAGAATTTATTGCTACAATACCACAATGTCCATTCGATCGAAACAATGAATCATGTATGGACAGAGAAAGGTCAGTTCTCAGTATTGCACCAGACAAAGCATTTGATTCAGCTGTGACCCCTTGCATGAACGTCGAACAGCCTAATGCATCGATCTCAATTCCTCGACCAGAGTTATTGTCAAATATGGAGTTCAGCACCCTAATAGCAGGACTGTCTTCCGCAGCTTGATGGCTATTATCATCATTAGCTACAAAAATGGAGAGTCCACCAGTTTCTCCGATTGGTGCGGCTCCTCTCCTTTCTGATTCCGCATTTGAATGTGCAAACTGCCATGATTTTGAAAAGTTACAACTAGAGATAGAAATATCCTGGGGCATATCTTGATGCCATTCCGATATAATTTTTGCCTGCCAATTATGATTGTGATGTGCATAGATACCCAACAAGGAAAAGATAGGAGGGATACCAAGTACCGTGGAGGTCTGACTCTGAAGTACGATTCCAGATCCATGGTTATATGCAAACGTGGAATGCCTAATGGATATACGAGGATAACTGATCAAAGTTGACCTTAGGGCAGTGCCTAGGCAGTCTTTCACAGAAATATGATCCATATCCACAACCACACCAACCGTTTGGATAGCAGGCACGCGCTGATTGGCAACCAGTCCAGCATACTCGAGCCGAAGGTATCGCAGCCTGCTTCCGCTTTCATAGCCTCCAAGACCACCATATAGAGCTGAAGATGCGGAGGAGTCAAAGGCAAGAAATCCCCAATATGATGTATTTGAAGGCCAACTAGTATAGATCGTTACAGTGCCAAATGTATCATTCGTCACTTTAGGGCCGCCACAGAAGTAGTTTCCATCTCCGGGGCAGGGTGTCGAACATCTTTGCAGTGATACCTCGAACATTGACTGAATATTTTGGATCTGTAGGCAATAACAGCTACTTTCGAGCAAAGCAAAATGGGAATAGCCATAAGTACCGCAGCTCTTGGCGCAGGATAGAGGTTCTACGCCATCAAACAATATCGTTGCATTATTTTCTACAAGGTTAAAACGTTCGAAACAACCTACATAGCGAAATGCATGTCCTTCAGATGACGAATGTAGACTCGAAAAAACAACATTCTGAGACTCTGTGCCCAACACTTGAAGTTCTCCTGAGACGGTTAAGCCCACATTAGTATCAAATAACAGAGTCACACCTTCTTCAATCAATAACGTCGAGTTTCGATCAACCCCAATTGAGTCAGTGACAATAAACACACCATTTGGTGCATCATTTATGCTCAAGGTTTCAGTATTTCCGCTAAGGAGTTTGCCAGACAGAGTACCATCACCATTATTCAACTTTACTTTTCGTGATGTCGCCAGCAGGCTCGGGTCCTCTGGATCAATACGCCACCTCCATGTATCGATACTATGCCTTTCAGGGTCGTCATAAGAATCAAGAATACGGTCCTGGATTTCCATCTCGATGCTAGATCCCCACCAAGTTTCCCTTATGGGTATTGTAAATTTAGTATTATAAGAAGTATTTTGAGAGATTGTCTCTGCAACCACCTCGTATGGAGTACTTGGATTATCAAAG
>JACKZZ010000053.1_pt1 | contig 10181 bp, 8 predicted proteins | sample 8027871 | NCBI WGS metagenome assembly JACKZZ01 (sample SAMN15724774, study PRJNA655200) | protist metagenome | isolation source: fluorescence activated cell sorting (FACS) single amplified genomes of... | place: USA: West Boothbay Harbor, Gulf of Maine | collected 2000-07-19
AAACAACAGGACACCACACATCTCTAGCAATGGATGCCGACTACCTGAAAGAGAACATCGGCGACGTGCTGTCGGAGGGACTGACTGCAGTCGTCGTCAACCAGCCTCACGACCAAGTTGGCTACCTCGCCCAGTGGCTTCTTCAGCACGTTACAGACGCCGAGAAAGATGCAGCAAACAAAGAATCTCTCAACGAGCAAACGGCGAGCGACCGCGCCCTCGCCACCTGGGAGGCTGAAAGGGAGAATGAAGATGCAGAAAAGGCGGCAAAGGTTGAGAGACACAAGACCAAGGCCACGAGGGACTTGGAAAATCTTCTCGCCGACGCGACCAGCTTTGAGGGTCTGTACGAGCAGTTCCTGGAAGGAATCAAGAAGCTTACTGGTGCCACAGGGACATACATCGGGGAGCGAGTGGGTAATCCCAATGAGTACTCGCCTGACTTTGTCAGCGAGAAACCCGCCGACGAAGAGGGGGCTGCTCCTGGAGAAGATGAAGCTGCGGGCGAGGAGGCTGCCGAAGAGGAGGAAACCAGTGGTCAGCCCAAAGAGGGCATTTTATACAAATATTCTTGCAAAGACCATAACTTCGTGGTGGGGGAGCTGGTGGAGAAGGCAGGCGGAGGCGGCGAGGATGATGAGGAGGGAGAAGGTGCAGAGGAAGGAGCCGGCCTCACGTTCGACGAGCTTTTCGTTGGTGTGTACTAGATTTTTTTAAAGTGATCTGCTGCCCTTCTTTTCTTGCTCTTGTTTCGCAATGCACCTTTTTCATTGTTTTATATCGACTGGACATCTTGTATTTGAGTAGAGAAGGAAAAAGAGGAGGAAGAGGAGGAGGAAGAGGAAGTAGATGATGATGGCAATCCCATCCCGAAACCACCGCCTGAAGAGCCGCCCGCTAAGACAGTGTTCGTTCCGAACGTGCTCATGGGTCCGAACGCCAACCGAGTGAAGTTCATGCGGCTTCCCAAGGTGGGAAGTTACTTCGCTGTCAAGCTCGAGTACGAGTCGTGTTTGGATGACAAGTGCCTGGAGAGTGCCTTCCGCAACGAACAGGAAATTGCAGAACTGCAGGTGCGAGAAGAGGAAGAAGCCAAGGCCAAGGCCGAGGCAGAAGCGGCAGAAGCGGCTGAAGCTGCTGCAGCCGAAGCTGAAGAAGCTGGCGAAGAAGGCGAGGAAAAGAGCGAAGAGAAGGCACCCGAGCCCGAAGCAGCAGCCGAGGAAGAAGCGAAAGTCGAAGAATCCATTGAAGAGCGCGAGGCGCGCGAGCACGCGGAAGAGCTGGCCAAGGCCGAGGCCAAGGAGGCCTTCTTGGTCGCTCATCTGCCCCGACGCAAAGTGGAGTTGGCGCTGTGCTTGGACACGCTGGGCCAGGACTGGCGCTTTAACGCGGAGCACAGGGAAACCGTCGTGCGCTTCTCAAAGATGCTGCAGGAGACGTGCCTGCGTCTCGACCGTGCGCTTTTCGTAGAAGAACGCAAAAAGAGAGCAGCGCTGGCTGAGCTGACATCGACTGTGGAAGCACCGTCAGTTGAAGCTGTCACGGCTGCCAAGCAAGAAATCCTGGTGGCGCTTGAAGAAAAGGGGGAAACCAACACGACCGAGGCCGACCTTCAGTTTCAGTACCGCAAGTCGGTGCTTGTCACGATGCGACAGCACTTGGCAGAGTTTGCTTCCTACAACGTCTTCAGGGGCAACGCTAAAGTGCTGCAGGCTATGTTTTACTTGCTTGACTTCACCAAGGAGCAAGTCAGTGACTCGTTCGGCAAGCCCGACTGGAACAAGATGCGCATTCTCTTCAACGACGACCTGTTCAACAAGCTTCAGGCCTACGACGCGCGCGCGCACCAGAAGCGCGACTCACACACTCGCTATGCCACCATCAAGAACATCAAGCGCTTGATCAAGGGCTTGACGACTGCCAAGGTCGAGAAGGCCAACAAGCCGCTGGCCGAGCTCTTCAACTTTGTCACAGACGCTCTCGAAGTCAAACACCAAGTCAAGGTGGAGGAGGCGAAAAAGAAGCTCGAGGAGGAGAAGGCAGAACGGGAGCGTTTACTCGAAGAAGAGCGGCTACGTAAGCTTGCTGCGGGCGAAAATCCCGACGAAGGAGATAAGGCAGCCAACGAGGGCGACGAGGGCGACGAGGAGTGAACTCCGTGGACTTGAGACGTACGCAACGGCGCCGTGACACAGCAGTTGAGCTGCACTTATGCTATGCATGATGTCGATGTGGCCAGACCAGGCTGCTACAATACAGGGGCTGCTGATGACTGATACGTGCCTGCTGGGCGCGTAGTCAGAACATTTTTGCGGCCCTTTGGAGCAGCAGTCACAGCAAAGCCACATATGCAGCACCCGTACGATACGCCGTGTCATATATAGAGGGGAGCAGGGGATTCCCGCACTATATAATTATTTTCGGGCCAGCGAAAGAAAGTGACTTAACGAGCATGCGCCGGCCGATGCGCGATTATTGCATGTGATAGGCGGCCGAGCATAGGCCGCGCCCATGCCATAGCATACAAATTTTTTTGTTTGGCGGTTTGTGTATGTATGCTTACTTAATTAATATTAAATGTATTAGCATATGTTCTGATGAGAGAGAGGCGAAGCAATGCAATAGCAGTATGTGAGCACACATGTACATGTAAAGAGCAAGCAAGCAGCAGGGTATATATTGTACGCCCGCTGGACCGGAGGTCCAGCCGCACGCCAGCGGCTGGTGGAAGCGCGCGCGCCGAATGCTACCAGCACGGCGGCTGGCCATCAGTTCGGTTCGGTCATCAGCAGAATTTGATGCTTATTGGCCGCCACTACGCCAGCGGCCTGCAATGGCCGGCCGGCCGGCCGGCCGCTGACCCGGAGTCAACGCAACGAAAAGAAAGAGAAGACAAATAACAATTTAAACAAACGCCAAGCAACATTTCGACTACATGTATGCATTGCTGCTGCTGCCTGCTTGGCCTCGAAAACTTACCTGCCTTTTTATCAGTTTTGAAACGTCAGTAGGTTCATCAGGATTAAGCAGCACTGAAGCAGTAAGCATCTCGGGAGAGGAAAAAGAAAGCTCTTTGTGGCATTGTGTCATCGTAAAAATATTGTTTTCTTGCTGTGCTTTGCTACTTCTCTCATCAATTTTTTTGACGCTGGGTGGAGATGATGTGTAACAATTAGTGGATCCATGTCGACCAAAATTAGAAGAAGGTGAGAGTTGAGAGAATGCCAGTCGTTCCTCTGGAAGCTTGGGTGTTGCAGGAGTGGACATAACGCTTTGATTTTCCATGTTCGATATGTGTAATTTTTCCTCAATTCCTGGAGACACAGAGTTCTTACAGATGTTTTCTTTATGATTTTCCCAGTACCGAGAAGTCCAACGAACCGCACCTTTGGGATCTTTCTATTTTCAGAGGACCGACCACAGTTAACACAAGAACAACTTTCAAAAGAAATAACATGGGCAAAAAGTACCAAAATTTTTCTTGAGGAATGCGAGAGAGCAGGATCGACTGGCGAAACATGTTTTGGCGTACAGGAAACTTCATCTGCGACCAAATTTTTTCCCCTCTCCAATACAATCTTGGATCCTGGAGGTCTCGTACATGAAGTGTCAACATTCGGACTCGACTCTTTTAAAGACTTGCACAGGAATGGGGTTTCTGGAACTTCAAATACTGCTGAAGAGAATGCGCTGGGTGAAGCAGAGCTTCGAGCAGAGTTGCAGAGGGAACACTGGGTTTCGGTTTGTCCAAACCGTAGTTCTTGCTCTCTGATGGTGCTCTCTAGTTTGCTTCTTTCTTCTTCTGTGACTTTAAATTTTGCAGAAAGCTGTTTGACTTCCAAGATCGACTCTGCAAGAGATTTTCTCGTTATGGAAAGGTCCTCATTCAACGATTCAATTTCTGACTCTAATTGCGCGTGTTTCGCTATTTTCTCGGTACTCTCCTTTTCAAGCTGTTCGATGCTCAGGGCAGCTTCTTTCGCTAATTGTGCCACCTTGGCTTGAAGTGATGTTAGTTGCTTATCTCGCACAACAAGATCGCGTTCTTCCAGTTTGTCTACAGTATCTTGAAGTATCTGTTGTTTTTCAGCTGCTTCGGCAGCATTTTTCTCCATTTGGCTCTCTAAAATTTTTACACGAAGGGCAGCCTCCGATACTGCGGTTTCTGCAGCTATTTGAGCCTTTTGGAAATCTCTTAGGGTTTGAGTAAGTGTTTCTTTCACGCGACATACTTCATTTCTGTGCTGTTGCGCAAGGTTTAAAAGTTCCTCCTCTCGGCGATCTCGCACAGCTTTCTCGTCCAGTTTCTTTTGCTTCAAGGCTTCAAGGTGTCGTTGATGTTTTTTATCGTTTTGCTCAATATCCTGCAATAATTTTTTTACATTTGCTTGCTCATCTTGGAGGATCTGACTCAAAGCTTGTTGCTGGCATTTCTGATCTTTGAGTCGAGAAAACAATTCTTTTCTGAAATGTACCGAGGTTGTTGCAATAAAATTCTCCCATGCGCGCATTTTTGCTGGGCCAAGATGCAGGACTGCTGTATACTCGCGATGTAGTGTTTTCAAAAGCTGTTGCCATCCCTCCTCACTGCAAATAGTTGTCTTGTTCTTTTCGTAGTTTCCTATTGACCAAAGCTGGCACAAAGTTTCAACACTCGTTTGAAGCGAGAGCACGTCATTGTCGTGTCGGTGCCTTTCCTTAGATCGATCGACTTTTTCACTGAGAAGTTTCAGAGCCCGTTCTCTTTGAGACTCATCTCCCACAATTTTCTTTCGCATCAACATTTCCGATTCGAGGTATGTTTTTTTGAATATTACCTCCAGTTCATCGCCCTCCAATGCACACTTTTTCTTTTTTCTATAATCATCAACTTCTCGTTCAAAGTGCGCCACCGCTGCTGCAAGTGCATCACTGCTCTGCGTAACAACAATAGATTCCCAGATGGAGCTAATTACAGGCACAGCCCCAGTGTTCATCGCTTCAATGCAGGATTTTGCCAGATTGAGAAAAGCAACTCCATTCATCCGTGACCCATTTATTTCCTTTGCTGCAGCCTTCGTGAACACCTTTTCCCTCAATAAACTTACTTGTTTGGAAAATTCTTCTCGAACTTGGATCTTGTTTTCCGGTTTGCCAAGCTGCTGGAGTTCTTTCTCGTCGAAAACGGGTCGAACTAGTGTCTCGCAATCGCGGTCCCGAAAAACAGACCTCAAGACCTTTCTCACGTTATCTTTGTTGCTTCCTCGTCGGGTTTTATTTTTGGGTCGCAAAGACTGTTCTAGATACTCTTGCGATGTGATGCTGTTTCCCTGCTTGTCTGAAAGCTCCAAAGAAAAATCCCTCAAGACCCACAAAAAACTACCAAAAATAAAAACTGAGCACACATACTATGCACAAAATAAACACACTAAAGCACAACTTGACGCAAAAAACACACACAGAAAGCAAGCCCAGAATTGAAAGACAATCGTTAACCTAGGGAAGTAGCCTGCCAGCTCGTTTAAGTTATTTTCCTCATCCTGCTCATGGGTCTCCGTTTCTGGATAGCAGACAAGGGCACGAGCCTTGATCTGTTTGGTGCATTCCACGACTAATTCCATCTGTTCTAAAATGAATTCATTAATAGTGCCTGGTTCAAATAATTTAAGTAAGTTGCCTTTTTTTTTCTGCGGTATTCAAAAAATCACCTTGAGTGTTGAGAATGAATAACGACGCGAGGACAATCACAAGAGAACAGATTTGTGTGTCAAACGTGTGGCTTCGCTCAAGTGAACCAAGGCCTTCGGAGTCCATAATGATGTACGAGACGCCTCTTTTGTCATCTTTAATTGGTTGGCTCCAGAGTTGAATACCTTTGGTGCACGCTTGCACTGTCCCACCGACTGCACAAAAATTTATTTGATGAGAAAATAAAGAGTCAGCCTCTCTTTTGACCAAAAAGTAAAGGAAAAAAAAAACCTTGGAAACCACTACTTTTTTCCAAAATGGAGTTGATCAAAAATGACTTTCCAGACCGGTATGGACCAGCCACACATATCGCAGCGATATCTCCCTCGAGTGTTTCCAGCCACACTTTTGCCTGGTCAGTTATGGAAAACCTCCCATCTTCGTATTGGATAAAAGGAATAGCGGACATTTCTTCACCGGCCTTGTTCAATTCCCTAACAACAAACCAACAGAACCCTTATTCTATTTAACTCATTTTCAACGGAAACAAAAGGTTTGGTTTTTTGGCCATAATGGGCTCTAAATAATATGCAGGATGCATGTTAGACTTATTGTAATGATGTGAGTAGTGCGAAAACACTCGAGTTTTTGAAAAATAAAGCTTGAGAATCAAAAAAAAAAAAGGATTTTGGGACCCCAGCCACCAACAACAAGCAGTAGTCGTCATCATCAGTCAGCAGGCTGGCAGCCTCCGTCCTCATGATGATGACTGACTGATGAAATAAAAGCCAGCCAACAGTCAGCCAGCCAGCAGAAGAAGGCTCATCAGCAGTTTTTTTGTCTGCCCACCGTTCTATCTACAGTCCTAGTACACACCCGGCAACACTGTGTCTGTTGATTAAATTATATGTATTATTTTTACCGTCTATCACCTAGCCTAGCGGTCACATCCTTCGCTGAGTGGTCCGCCTCACTGTTCAACTTCCTCAAGGATTGCACCTCAACGTACTATGTGCATGCTAGCGACCTAGCTAGAGCCGGTTTCAGTTTCTACACCGACGACATGGCAGTAGCCTTCCAAATAGAAAGAGTAGCTTTGTGTGGGGGGGGTTCAAAGAAGTCATTGCTTGTCAAACCATAGCGGTGACCTGACCCTGCCCTTTTTGCCGTCCACGCTTCCCAGCACTGAGCGTGCAGCCCCGTATGGCGGTGCGCGCCCTCACTGCTTCCCCGCCTTATGCTTGCAATTGTGCAATGCGATGCTCACTGCGCTCTGCCCGACTTTTGCCCTGTTTTCCGAGCTATTAATCACAGACACAGTGTTGCCGTGTGTACTAGGAGGACTGTAGCTAGAACGGTAGGCTCAGATCAATCAAGCGTGGCGTGGCGAGCAGCTAGGAAAACAGGGCAAAGAAGGCTCATCATGTGAGTCAGTATCTGAGGTGGTCATATCAGTCAGTGGCTGGTGCGGGTACATGTATGTACAGGTAGTTACATGTATTAAAATAATTATTAGTTTTGTTTATTTTATTAGTGGCTATACCGTTTTATTTAATAGTGATTGATGGCATGACTCCAGGTTTTTGAAATTTTTACCTGTGACCACCTCCATCACGCATGCACATCTATGATTAATACAGTAAAGTAACTAACTCAAGTACAAAAGGTTAAAGACCAAAGCAGCAATTGTATCTGTCTGCGATACATGTACATGCACTCCAGATGCATGGATACAAAGCACACACTCCGATCCACAAGATATTAGTCTTTCTTTCCCTCCGAACGGAAATCGCTCCCTCTGGAGTACATGGCGCATTCTACACAGCACCAAACTTTTCCATGGCTTCGGCCATTTTTATATCCTGACAGACCAGATTCGTGTGGTTAGTGGCAAGATGCTTGGTGAAAGAGTTTGGGGGAGAGGATTCGCCCGCATTGTACATTATCAGATAGGCCTTGACAATCATGTGTACACAGAGTAACTTCAACTTTGTTGTAGACATTGAACCATTCCGGGTGGTGGTTCATCTGCTCACACCATGGCAACAAAAAATTGAGTATTTGTTACGAGTGGGCACATATTGCTGGGGTCAAAACCTGTTCAGCAAGAAGAGCTGTTCGACTCATAAACCCCCAAGCCTCAGAGAAGTCCTTCAATAGATGATAAATCAAGAACAGTAGTCCCAAGAACCGAGAAGAACCAGTTTTGCAAAACCAATTGAAACGAACCTGGAACTCGAATGATTTATGGATGCGGTCAGTCGCCGCCCCATTTTCACCTTGATTTGTCTGGGGAGAAAAAACTTCTTACCAAAAGTTTTAACATTTAATTAGTTGCGCGCGAATTAAAAGAACCAGAATCCATCCACTCAATCGCTGGAGCTTTGTTTGCTTATCTTCTCCTTCTAATTTCGCAGGAACTCGGGTGACTCTGTTCAGATGAACAAAACTTGGTGAGCATTAGATAAACTAACATCGAAGCACCGCGTACAATGATCTTAAACAGCTCCCTTGCAAAAGATGACACGGCAGACGACGTCCAATCACAGAGTATGATGTCTGCATCCAACCAAACCGCGCAGTCTTCGAATTTTAATGGGGTCAATACTGAAGTGGTGTCGAGATTGAGTAATAAAATAAATATTTTGTGTGTGTGTGTGCGTGGTGTGTGTGTGTGTGTGTGTGTGTGTGTGTGCGTGTGTGTGGCGTGTGTGTTTGCGTGTGTGTGCGTGTTTGAAATGGCACAGTCATTCACTAAATCAGCATTGATAGGTAGTGTTGCTGTGTGGTGTTGTATTCCTTTCTGGAATGACAACCGTCTCAGCCCGGAACAATCCCTGCCAATTGATATATGTGTCTACGTGTTTTTAAAGCAATTGATTTTTGCACAATCCACCCCAAAATCCTGTCTGATTGTGATGATCCTCCTCTGTTGGCTTTGGCTTAAATTAATTTACATTGAGTGAGAAGCTGAGTGAGAGCGTGCAAGGATGAGTCAATAAATCGATATTTTGATGGACTTCATGATCATCCTTGCTTATTTACAGAAATCCACGAGAAGAAGAGAAGAAGAGCAGAGGCAATTTTTGCAAGAAATAGACCCCACACTTTGTATGGATAACGCATTCAACCCTAATATCAAGAAATGCGACCGGACTCATTGCAAGTCATCGAGCGACGGACCTCCCAACCTTCTTCGCGAAGCCTTACTCTTTGCTGTATGTAACCTTTGCTGTATGTAACTCCGTTCTCGGCTCTTCCGCTTGCAATTCATGTGCATTTTTTTTCTTCATTAGCGGGTACCCCTTGAAGAAAAACCCCCAGACAGAGAAGCTCTGGGGCGAGCAACATGGACGTTTTTGCATTCCTTGGCCGCTGCGTATCCATCAATGCCAACTCAAGCAGTCCAATCCGAGATGAAAACTTTCCTTTCTTCGTTTGCTAACTTTTATCCGTGTTCGGACTGCGCCCTTGAAATGCAGAAGGAAGTCAAGACGAATCCACCATCTACTTCGTCTCGAACTGATCTGAGCCAGTGGATTTGCAGATATCATAACAAAGTGAACAAACGGTGCCAGTCCTTTTTATATGCGAAAGAAGCGTGTAGTTTCATTTAACTGTATCTCTCTTTCAGGTTGAATAAACCCATCTTTGATTGCACGATGGCCAATCTGGATGCACGGTGGGGTCAGCATCACGATGAAGATGAATGAAACTGATGACACAAAAAATTGTCAGTGAAAATCTGTGCAAACCAAAATGAAACTTCAAGGCACAAAAAGCGTGGTTGAATGTATTTAATAAAGTTGTTTCAAACAGAGTTGTTGCGGAAGTGCAAGCCGTTCAACGGGAAAATTTCTTTCAACTCTCAAGTGTCTTTTTCTTCTGCGGAGATGCTGTATGTCCCAATGTGAGACGCAATTGCCCCACTGCATTTTTTTCATGTTAGGATTCAGAGACGAGTTGGCGTGTTTGTTCGGCGCGGGCTTTCAGCGGTAGCGCAAGGGCTTTGAAACCGAGACTCAGAATGGATAGTGGGGCAAAAACGGCAAAAACAAAAAAAAAAGGTCTAAGAGTGGCAGTTGTTGGTTGCAGTCATGGCGAGCTGGAAAAAATGTATGAAACTATTTCTTACATTGAAAAGCGTGAGAATACCAAGGTTTGTTGCACTTTCATATCTGGGCGCGTGTCTCTCTTTCTCTCCTCTTTCTCTTTTCTTGTGGCCATATCCACTCACCCTTGCTTATGGCACGCTTTTCTCCTGGGTTTTGCCCTGGGAATAGCGGGCCTTTTGGGAGCCTTAAACTGCCGCGCTTAGTGTTCGCGAACTCTCGTGCAAGTAGTGTTGGTTTCGGCTTCGCATTGGTGAAACTATCTTGGGGACTAGAATATTTGCTTCCGAATAGTTGCATTGTGTACTTCGCTAAGTGCGTGACCAAGGGTTTAATTGTAACTTTCACTCTTGTTCTATAAACAATCTTCTCTTCGGTAGATGGGTAAGATTATCAGGGCCC
>JACKZZ010006054.1_pt1 | contig 10180 bp, 5 predicted proteins | sample 8027871 | NCBI WGS metagenome assembly JACKZZ01 (sample SAMN15724774, study PRJNA655200) | protist metagenome | isolation source: fluorescence activated cell sorting (FACS) single amplified genomes of... | place: USA: West Boothbay Harbor, Gulf of Maine | collected 2000-07-19
CGCTGTGACTAACACGTCAAGGTTTGGTTTATTTATTTCGGTTTGTTTGATTCTTGGGGGGTGTGGTGTGGGAGTGTGGATCTTGATCAGAAGATTGAATAAAAAATCTCGGACCCCAAAAGTTAAACTAACTCAGACTGCACCAGAACCTGCTCTGGAGCCACGTGATACTGCTAAAGACCTAAAGCAAGAGTCAAGTAAGAAGCGTAAAAAGCTTGTGCCTGAATCTGACGCGAAGAACAAGCAAGCAGTAACTGAGAGTCAGACTCAGAGTCAGATGGAGAAGGGCCAGAGTCACAGTGACAGTCAGAGTCCCCCCGCAGGCTCCACAAGTTTAGCTTCAAGTTCTGAGGGAGAGACTCTGGGTAAGCCCCAGGGCTTAGCGTCTAATAGCAGATCTGAAGGAGACTCTCCTCCTCTACCCTTAGTTGATTCAGAGACTATGAGCAAACCCCAGGGCTTAACGTCTAGCAGCAGTGGTGGAAGCGAGTCCAATAGGAATGTCAATGAAAACACCGAACCTGATTTGACTCTGGAGCCGTCGTCGAGTGCCACGGCCACGCCAAAAGAACTTGAATCTCAATGTGAGCTCGAAGAGGAGGATGAGGAGGAGCTCAGCGAGCTGGCGAAGCTCCTGGAAGGGAGGATGCCATTGAGTGGAACGGCTTCAGAGCCACAGTCTAGGGAAAAGTTAAACAGTAACTCAGAGTCAGGTTGCGACCCTGGCAGTGCAGACAGTGAGAATCAGAAGCGTATTATTGAGCAAATTCAAAATTTTAGATTCCACTAAATTTTGTATAGGGGCACCGATCGGAAGACAGTTCAACAAACCGGTTGGAGGGAGCGTTGGACAATTAATTCGAAAAGTATTGCAACAAGTTTTGACCATTTTGGACATTATACCGTATATTATTTTTTATCAATTCTCACTAGTAGAACATCGAGATTTTCGATATTCTATCGAGAATTTCGATATTACATTGAGATTTTCGACAATGAATCTCTCAAAAGTCTAAGAGCCTATCCATTACTTAACAACTTTTCTTTACTTTAACAGGTTGACTCAAGTACAAAGCTTGAGTCGATATGGGCATGTGGTGAAAAAAAAAAGGGCATTGGGTGCCTCAAGATAATGATTGGCTGAGCATTCTAAGTCTTTATGAAGGACCAATAGGGGTACTCCGGAACGATGAGTTAAAGACCAATATATCGTCAGCTGCAAACAGGCCAGCTCAGATTTCTTCAAAAAGTTAATTAATTATTCGTTCTTAAGTACAATAAGTACCAGCATTAAGTACCTGTCTAGCTATCATGTTAAAGATGGTACTGTGTCTATTCAGCTGATTCTGAACGAAATCTTCTAACGTATCGTCAAATATCAACTCCTTCATTGTCCAAATTTAACGAATGGACAGTCACAGTGTGTAGTATGGGAGAACAAATTTGAGGCCCCAGGATTGTGGTCTTCAAAGGGGATGATGTGACTGCCACTGTAACTGATACTTTAACCATATCTGATTCTCTCAATAAGTCGAACGTTTTACCTGATCCCTACCAACTTCCTGTCTTAACTTTCTATATCCGATTCATTCGTAATTTACGTACTAACAGTAACTAAGTCTAAGACTTAAACACATGAAACACTATTTCAAAGTTCTTAATTTTTCACAATAGACGGGAACGTCGACGAGTTATTAATCTTGATACGAATCATGAGTGATATTTGATTACTCACTGAATCTTCAACTATATCTATTGGGTACTACCAGGCGCTTGCAGGGTAGTGTTGGCTCAAATGATTTAAGCAGTCAACAGCTGTCAGCAGCCTACGAGCTGACTAAGTCTATTAATTATTGTCACAAATGTGGGGGTAATGATATGCCTCTAAAAATTATTTAAATCAAATGACACAAAGCACTACTGATACTGTCATTCATCTCAATTTAAAGCTTCAAACTAAAATTTTCATCTAAACTTGAACTGTTACTTCATGATTCTCAGAGTCAGAGTCATGGGGGTATTACTATCAGATTACAACTTACTGTGTAGCCTACTTAAAGTTAAACTGTTGTAGACACGGTCACTGTCAGACACTCCGATCTGACTAAGTTCTAAGACAGCGACTTTTGCTGTGATGAAGGATGATGCTTCCATCTCCTCTTACAGTACTTAATTTAAATTGTATGTGTGTATGGATATGAAAAGAGTCAAAGACTGTCGTGTGTTGTTGTGTGTGTCACAGTCTTTCTCTACTCATATTGGGCGAAGGTGAGCGGCTACAGCCTGAATCTAATTACAGCTAAGTACTTACTTACTTATTATAATTATTACTGACTAAATTTATTAATATGCTAGCACATAATTTGCTTCAGAAGCACTGGGAGCCGAGATTTCGGTGCTGGATTAAAGAAAGTTTAAGTTTGAAGGTGCACCGAGTTTCGCAGGGGAGGACGAGCCTGAGGAATCTGAACTCAGTATTAACAATAAGATGTCGTCGCTCAAAAGGTCAACGGAGTAAAGAAGTTCAAGTTGAAGTCGGTGCAGGAGAACTCAACGAGCTGTCGCAAAAGCTAGCAGAAGAAAGAATCATACTGTAACTGTCCGAGTCCTAATGAATGTATACTCAGTCAAATAAAGTTAAAACTAAATTTACCTAAAACTAAGTAGAACGGTATCATTGAGTGAGATGCTTCGAGATTAGGCGAAAAGGTCTTTTTGAAACCGTAGCTACTCAAACAAAGTAGATAGCCGTCTAGAGCTGGGATGTGCGTGGGTACGGCGCTATAGAGAAGGATTTGTAATGGTAGCATGTCTGAGAGGAGGAGCTGCTAAATTGGTTTGACTGTATTAATGAAGTAAGGACTTTGAAAAAAAGGAAAAAAATCCGCAGCTATCAAAAGACTCAGTGTCTGCACTATTAGATAGTTGTACTGAATCTGATTCTTAAAGTTAGATTGGGTTAGTGATATGGAAGCATTTCACTCTGTTTGAAGTTTAGATTATAGTCAGTCCTCAGATGTTTTATTGGTAGCGAACACCCCGCTTTGATACCGCAATTCTTACGACGTGTTCGCCATTTTTATGAATGACTTTTGCTTATTTTGGTAGTCTGATTTATGTCTTAATCTTCTGTTGAATCAGGTCTATCTACTTCTCGATAGTCTTTAGTCTCGAAATGATGAATGCTATTGCAAGTCTCGATTCTATTATCTTTTTCTGGAAAATGATAAATGCTTAAACTAGAGCACATCCAACATCGTGATTTCGTGTAATACCAACTGTTACTGAACTAGCACCCAACACGAGTCATCATGATCTAAAATTAAACTCTCAATATTTTCTCTAAACCACAAACACAGCGACCAAAAATCAATTACGACTTACTTCACGACTTTATAGAAGTCTTCGTTACAGTCTTAGATACCTAAACAAAGTTTCTCAAACCTCTCTAAGTGATTCCACACTTCTCGAAGCCCAGCTTTTAGAATTACTTACATACTTTAACAAGTTACATAGGTAACAATTACAATGTTCACCATGTTAAACGTTCTCTCCACTGGCATGTCTGCTCCTGGTGCAGCAGCAGACTCTCACCGAGGTCAGAGTCTCAGTGCGGCTGCCTCCGCAACAACTTCAAGTTCAACACCCCGCGCAACTACTAAAAACTTCAAGACCAGGTTTTTACTCAAAGCTGTAGGTTTTTGTACGCTCTTCAGTCAGAAATTTGGTTCAAGTCCGGTCGACGCGGTGGTGGTACCAGGTTCCAGGCCTGCTGGTGAAATTGAATGGAGTGTCGAAAACACCGTGTCCTTTCCTGCAGAGAGATTCTTTCATATTCAGAAAGATTTAGGTTTAGATGTTTTAGGACTCAAAGGAGAAGATCCAGGGGAGATTCTCTGCACGAAAGGTCAAGATGCCATCGATGCAGTAAAAAAACATTTGGATCACGATAATGACGAAAGCAAGGGGTTGGTCTATGTGGTGTCTTACGGATTGGGGCTTTGCCAAAATTATCTTGTTGCCAGGAACGATAGGGCCGGTGATTTTGCAAAATTTAAAGAGAAGCTTGATGCTCTGAGTACCAACGATCCCTGGAGTGCCGGGGCTGAGTTTGTTTGGGCAGTAGATGCCGCTGTAGGCAATTCAGTGATTAGTGGATTTAATGTTGATAACATTGATACTTGCTACACTATAGAGCAGGCAATAGAGTTGCTCAATGATGAAAGCTATGCCAATAACTGGCATAACAAAAAAGAATCGGCCGGGATATGTGTTGTTTTTTTAAAAGGTGATGGTCATGAACATCAATGGTATGTAATTGCGAGGAAGGACAAACTCGCGGAGCTGGCGAAGATCAAGGCTAAGTTTGGACAGAAGTCTGAGATTCAGATACAGGTCGGGGCGGTGTTAGAGCCTCCTGGTGAATGGACTGTCGAAAACACACTGTCCTGTCCTCGGGAGAGACTCTCGCAGGTTGCGAGGGAATTAGGTTTAGAATCAGATGTTGCTGTTCTCGAAGGAGATCGTCAAAACAAAATTTACTGCCGGAACGGTGATGAGGCCATCGCTGAAGTGAAAAAACATTTTGGTGACGATGATGACAAAAGCAAGGGGTTGGTCTATGTGAAATCTTGCAGGTTGAATCTGAGCCGACCTTATCTTGTTGCCAGAAACGATAGGGCTGCTGACTTTGAAAAAATCAAAGAGAAGCTTAGGGCTCTGAGTGTTGTCAAGCGTGATAAGTGGTGTGCCGCGGCTGAGTTTGTTTGGTCAGTAACTGCCACTGTAGGCTCCGCAATGATTGACTCTAATGAATTATCACTTGATCACAGTGTGAGCCATTGCTACACTATAGACCAGGCAGCAGAGATGCTCAATGAACAAGAAGTGTTGATTGAAAACGACTATACCGGCGAATACAACAAAAAAACTGTTGCGGAAGGGATATGTGTTGTTTTTTTAGAACGTGAGCAGCAGTGTTATGTAATTGCGAGGACAGACAAAACCGCGACGCTGGCAGAGATCAGGGCTAAGTTTGAACAGAAGTCTGAGGGCCCGGCTCAGGCCGATAGGCAATCTGCTGCCTCTGGACCTGGTACTGGTCCAGGGTCGAAAGCTTCTGGCAGTCGCAGTGGGAGTAGACTTAGTGCTGGACCGTCTGATTCTCAAGCCTCAGAACACTCAGAGTCAGAAACTTTAACTGCTGGCGATGAGCCAAACACTGACAGTGACACCGTGGTAGTAGGCAGCCGCAGCGGCTTTCTTAGCGGGACCCCAGAATCAGATAGTACTAACACATCGAGAGATTGTTTCCCTGTCTCTTTGGTTGTTTTCACGGTTGGACTGTGTGTGATTATTGGGGTGGGGGTTGGACTGATAATATTGAGAAGTCAGGGTCTGACTGACTCTGACTCTGAGACTAAGGGGGGTGTGCAGGGTGAGGGAGAGCCTTCAGTGTCACGCTCTGAGAAAGGGAAATCTAACGGCCTCACTATGAGGGTAGAGTCTGAGAACTAATTTCTAAATGGGGAGTCTGTAGGACTATGAATTACGGCGTCACTATGAGGTTAGAGTCTGAGAACTAATTTCTAAATGGGGAGTCCGTAGGACTATGAATTACGGCGTCACTGTGAGGTTAGAGTCTGAGAACTAAATGGGGAGTCCGTAGGACTATGAATTCGACCGGTATTTTTTTCAATGACTTTGGTTCAGGATGGACATTGGATGCGCTGGATATCTCTCTATATCGATATCTTTAAGTTTTTGATTTTTTGGTTTCATACATCGAGATTTTCGATTTCGGTTGAGTCACTCTTAGAGTAGACGATGAGTGAACTCTGATCTAATTTCTATATATCTACGTAGGCAGTAGCTCTTTCAATTTGTTTGGTCTAGGTCTTCTGAGTTCTATCTGTAGTGTGTGAGCACTACGAAGACTCTGAGCATTCTAAAACGACTGTGCCTGACGAATTACTTAAACTGACTATTAGTATCTATCATTACTTAGAACATTATAGACGGTACAGCTGTCATTATACCATTTACAAATAAGAAGGATATCGCAGGTAGTAGCTCTTTGTCTGGCCAAGATTCTCTTCACAGCGCTGATGCGCTATTTTTGGGCATTCTAAAACGACTGTACCTGGCAGGAATCAGATATAAACAAATCAATGTCATAATATCTGATACCCAATAGAAGTTTATAAACAGATTGTATCACACGATAGCTTTTTTTCAGCTACCTACTGAGCATAGATTAAGTTGTGGAGGATGACTCAGGTAGCAAGACTCTCGCTAGATGGTGCAGGGGTACTTGCAAGCTATCACTATTGGGGATTAGAGGACCAGGAGTGTGAATCTGAATTATCTGTTAACTTCAATAAGTGTTAATTTTTTTCTAGCATGCGTCAGCTTGACTCAAAAAATCAAGATAATAAGGAGTCAAAAGAATATTAAGGAAGTTTAAGTTGCACTGACTCTGAGTTTGGGAGGGGAGGAACTCACTGAGCTGTCGCATAAGCTAGTACCAGAAAGATACCGTCCTCATTTATCATTACTCAGTCAAATCAAGTTTAAACGTAAAACAGTAACTGGGTAGTGCGGTGTTAGTGCGGTGTGAGTGAGACGCTTAGGAGGAAAAGGTCTTGTTATCACCGTAGCTACTGAAAGATATAAGTAGATAGCCGTCTGTGGGCCTGGCTGAGATGTGCCTGGGTACGGCTTTAAGTCTACTGAGAAGAAATTGTTTAAACTTAGCAGAACATCAGAATGACTGAGGCCCAGGGGGGGCAGTATTCTGGATTCCTATTTTAGCCTGACTGTATTGATGAATAAGGGACTTTGAAAAAACAAAAATTGCCACTGTTGTCATTGACAGTGCTAGTCTATAGTTGCACTTTGCGTGTCACTGAACGGTTACCGGTGAAATGGAGTCACTTTTAACTCTAATCAAAGTTTTAGTTTGACTTTTGTTTGATATTGATAGCGAGCACCCTGCACACTAGTTAGCGGCGGTGACTATTGGTATGATGTGTTCGAATTTTGCAAAAGTATTTAGAAAAAGTGTTGTAGATATTTTTCGATTTTTCTCCAGGGCCGCCTTAAAAAGTTTACTTTTAGACTCGAATTTTTCTCATAAAATTGTTTTTCGGGAAAATCTGTGCTTAGCATCATATTTATTACAGAGATAGTAGTTTGACTGAGCCTTCTGGTGGTGATAGTTCCAGCTCAAGTGTGAGCTCTTCAAGCTCTAGTTTTCTTGAGCTTGGTTTTGAACACTCAAATGTTGCAGAGTCAGGGGCCACAGTCTCGGAATCAGATGCAGAGACCTCGATCAGCTTGAACCAGAAGCTAGATGAACTCCACGCTGCGGTACTATCGGTACCGTATCTTCCGTCACCGAAGCATGACAGTGACTCCCAATCTCCAACCGCTCTCCTGCAGATTAGCTCGGCCACAAGCGGATCTAGTAATGGTCTAATTACGGCTTCAGAATCAGAATCAAGTTCAGAATCAACATCAATAAACCACCGCTACCTCAACCTTCTGAACTCCCTTCATAAGAACCTTGGAAGTTCAAATTCCAATGGAAATCATAATGGACCGGGTTTACTTCAGAGACTAAGGGAGAGAGAGTTACAGCATCGAAGGAAAGCTGTTATCTCCTCCCTAGAAAATTGGATGCCCGAGAAGAACAGGAACTCGATTTTGGGGAAGATGAAGGTGATGATAGACTGTGATTATGACTTCTAGATTTCTCAAATTATAAGGTGAAAAAGGATTACTTTTGTTTAATAGTCCGACTCCCAGGGTTCCACTTTAATAGTCCTAAATTGAACCTTATAATTTGAACAAAAATAGAAATCACAATCACTGTCATCACCCTTAAAAGCTCATCCTCTTCACCGCTCGGAAGGTCCTCGAGCAAGCGGATGGGTGCGTGGTGCCGGGGTACTTGATGGAAGATTCAGCATCAAATTCAACAGATCTTGATGATACGAATGACATTGATGATACGAATGATGAGTCAAAAGATCTAAAGTTGAAGTTCGGCGAGTGCCGGCCCGAGTACGGTTTTCGTTTTCTGAGGTACAACAGGAAAGCGGTTCGTGACAGGGTGAAAAAACACATCGACGAAAAAGTCAACGAGGTTTTGGCGGCTGACGGGCGGTCGAGGGGTTCCTCTGAGGTGAGTCCGAGTGGCAGTCTTAGTCTACTGGAAATTTCAGGTTCGGACGATCTCGACTTCTCCCCCCACGATGATGTCGTTCGGGATATGAATTCGAGGCTGGGGTTGAACTTCAACTTGGAGACCGGAGGTTCTGAATCTTCAAGTTCAAGTTTATCAAACGATGCTTCAGATGCACAAAGTCACAGTGACAGTGACAGTCTAAGTTACAGTACGGTTACGGTTACGCCTGGTATAATATTAAGTACGGTTACGCCTGGTAGTTCCAAGACCTGCACCATAACCCAACAGTGCTCGGTGCCCTGTAGGGGAATGGGGTACGCTGTTTTTGGACAGGCTGGCCCTGGTTCGGGGCGGGTGTATGCGGTGAGAGGGGGGTTTGAACGCCACTATAGCCGTAACGACAACAATAACATGCTCTGGCTCCCCCCCGACCCGGACACGGGGCGGGTCTATGCGGTCAGAGGGGGGTTTGAACCCAGAAGTCTAGACTCTCTTTCTGCTCTTTCAAATTCTTTCACGGGTGAATCAACTTCAAGTTCAACTGAGTCTGCTGAGTCTGACACTCCTGTCACAGTGACAGACAGTCACAGGATTGTCGCAGACAGGGTATACCGCAGCTATTTTGTCAAGCAACACCCGCACCAGCCGTTCCGAGGGGGGGAATCGTGCGCGCTGCCGATGCAAAACCAAGAGCAAATGAGTTTCGTTAGGAAGGAGTTGGAGATGAAATGCGATTTTCAGAAAGGACAAAGCTCGAATTATCTTTTAGATGGAAGTCAAAGTGTGTCTGGATCTGAGGATGCAGATAACGCTAATTACGAACTGATATCAGAGTCTCGATGGTCTGGTGCAGTCAGAAATGACTCCAAAGATTCCAGCGCTTCTGATTCTAAATCAGTGTCTGCGTGTTTTGAGTGGGCACCTTGTGTGCAGGGGCTGACGAGCAGGGTTTGTGGGAATGGGCTAACTGCGGCACGGACTGCGTGGGGAGCTGGGAGTACGATCGGTACAGCAACAGCAAAAATAAAGGCTTAGGCGGTGGCAAACTGCCCCCAGAAGGGCCGCTGCGGCACGGACTGCGTGGGGAGCTGGGACTACGATCGGTACAGCAAAAATAATTTTAATAAAGGCGGTGGCAATAACAGTGACACTGTGACTGACTTTAATTTCTTAGAGCAGACTGACTTAGAGCAGACTGACTTAGAGCATCATGATCAACCAGGCTCATTAAAGCTGATTTCAGGCTCGGGATCTTGTAATCCGTTCACTTTGTTGAGGAACTGGCGGTACGTTGTGGAGAAAGCGGAGAAAGACGGGGGAAGGTCCTGCCCGGTACAACACGGTCACGAGGTTGAAGTTACTCCGGAGATGTGGCGGAGGCTTTTTAAAATTAAGCCTAAGGGTGACGATGGTGAATCTGATGAATCTGATAAGAAATCATATTATTTGAAGCGGCAGCAGACTCAGCCGAGGTGCTGTCCGCTGCCGGCGCTGAACTTGGAATCAGAAAATGAAAAAGATTCAGATAATGTATCTATAGTAACCTCTTTCTTAGCCCATAATTTGAACAAGCACATCCGCTCGAAAGTCTGCTCAGCGTTCGACACGGACATCTTGCAAACACAGTGTAATGAGATAATGATCGAAGTCGGGAAGGCGGAGCTGAGGTCGGTGACAGTCGACTCAGTGTCAAGGGCTAAACTTAATAATACTCAGAGTCTGAGTCAGACTCAGAATAGTTCTGCAAGTTCCACTCTAATTTTAAATGACCGGTTTAAGTTTAACTCCATGTTCCGCCCGGTTTACGATCTCTCTGAGCTAAGGTCTGTGGGGAAAGTTGGGCTGGGACAGTCGGCGTCGCAGGGTACTCAGGGGAAGGGGAAAGGTGGAAGCTTGATAGGAGCCTCCAAGAGTTTTCTGTTGGAGAAATTTTTGGGTAGCTCCCTCTTCAAAATAATTGCCGCACGAAAGAAACAGGTTGGAGAGGGG
>JACKZZ010022701.1_pt1 | contig 10176 bp, 1 predicted proteins | sample 8027871 | NCBI WGS metagenome assembly JACKZZ01 (sample SAMN15724774, study PRJNA655200) | protist metagenome | isolation source: fluorescence activated cell sorting (FACS) single amplified genomes of... | place: USA: West Boothbay Harbor, Gulf of Maine | collected 2000-07-19
ATCCGGCATGGACACAGCCGCCCGTCGATTACCCCCGAATGAGCCCGTCCCCGTGTGCTGACATTAATAGTAATGATTTCGATGCATCCCAGCATACTATTGTCGATGGTGGCAGGAGGAGGTTCGAAGGAGATCAGCTTCTTTCAAAATCCGCCGGGCGGACTGCAACTGCCGCGGCTGCTCCTCGCACCAATTTCAGTGCGCTGGCCCGACCCATGAAGGAATCTTCCATCGACTCTGATGGCAATGGTTACCGCTGTGTCGTCAAAGCTTACCCGCATGCTGGTTGCAATCTGCTGGAGTGGAGTTTTCCTCCCCTTAGTGGGTCTCAGATACGTGGCGTGAACATCCTTGTTGAGTTAGTTACTCTAGCTGAGAGGAACGGTGATCGCGTCACACCCGCCGCTTATGTGCGTTTTTTCTGTTTCACATGCACCAAGGCGTTTGCGACGGTGCAGTCCATGTTACGGGTCGCAGAGCATGCTTGTTTGAGGGGTCATCGTGTGGCAGATTTGCGTCCCCTCGTTCCTGCAAGTTTCAAAGCTTATCGTACTCTTCCTCGAGCTACGTACCCTTACTATATTGATCCAACTTACCTCCCTGCGAATAAGCTTCGGTCAACGGATGGCCCGAGGGTTATTTGCCTCGGTTGTGGACGGGTGCTTAGTCGCAAGCAAACCGCGAGGAGACACGTTGACACCAAAAGGGCAAGCGCAGGCGATGGAAAGATGTTCAACGCAGATTGGACGGTGAATGTTGATTCTCAGCACCTTGGACATAGTGGTGACGCGAACTGGCCCTTGTGGGGCCTCCATGGGAACAGTACTGGAGGTCAGTGCGCGGACCTGTTGGTTTCAATTGCGCCTGGAATTACCGTCGTTGATGGAATGGTAGTCGGGTCGGCAAGGCCGGCTCTCCTCTGTGAGCGAGCTCTGCATGATCTGCAGGCCAAGGCTGTTGTTGCATCTGGCTTGCGAGATAAACCCTGCTCCGTTGAGTATGGACGCTCTCCTTTTGTCGCGTCTAATAATCGCACTGGCAGAATTGTGCGGGATTCGGCTGACAATGCAATCGTAGACGAAGCGGTCGTGTCGACAAGGGCCGTGATGAAAGCTCCAACTGAAACTGTAGCTGATGGGTTATCTTTTCTGTCCCCTGCTGTTAACAGCGGAGGGTGTCATGTCTTCATGTCAGAGATGTACTCGCTGCCGGTAAACTTGGACCCTCCACTTTTTGGTGCCTTCCTTAGCGATCTTTTCGGTTCTAGTGCTTTCGTTGGCACCCCCGATCAAGTAGCAGATCGCCTCCACTCGGCCTGTCCTGATCCACAAATAGCACCGGGTGATCCCCTTTATCAACTGCCCTGGATGCTTGGGAATTTCGATTCAGCTTTTTTGGGGATTGTGGAAGCGGTCTACGACAAACCTCCAACTCCTAGTGCGCGAATACAGTTGCACCATGTGCTTCTGTCCGATGCTGACAGTGACGCTTGTGCTGCCATCGTCTTATCCCTAAATAGCAAGATTAGGTCATCAACATATGCGTCGGACAATGTTGGTGGCGGAGGACGACTCGATCAGTTCAAACTGCGTGACTCAGCCGTTGTTGATGCGAGGAAGGTGAGTTTTAGTCTAATAATCCTATATCGATACACACGTAATATACCTAATTACACCCGTAAGGACCCGTAATAAATAACCCTATAATTGCCCTAGTAGCCTTAGTAACCCGTAACAACCTTGATAATCCTAGTAACCCTAATTATTATAACCTTCTTTTACCCTAATATCAGTAATCGACATACAGTCAGTCAGGACTGTAACTCACTGTCCACGTAACTGCTACGAAGATAACCTGAATATGAACCTCCCTAATCATTCTACTTCTCACGCCAGGTTCAAAGATATGCCAAATGGCTGTTGGTTGCAGGAATGAGATTTCTACCTGGGCTTGTCAAAAACATGATGGCGGTTTATCGTGCAACTATACGAGGGATCAATGATAAATTGCACCGACTTAATAGCGGCGACGCTCGACGTTCATGGCAGGCCGCTGCTGTCCGGGCTGCACACGCGGCTGTAATTGAAGGCTTTGTCACTATTGCTGTAGGGCGGAAAAGTGGACTTTCTTCTTCTTCTGCGTTTGGTCGTTGTCAATTGGATGCCGTCCCGGCGATCGGAGAAGGCAAACTACGTTCTCTGCTTGCCACGCTCACGCTAGTTACTGGAAACCCACCTAGGGGGCGGAGAAATGCAGAAGGCTATCAGCTTCGGTCACCTCAGTGGCTGAAAGAGTGTTTACGTCACATGAGGCGATCGACTGTGCTTGCTGGCGCTGCCAGAATAGGATCGCTCTCAGGATTGATTGGCGACGTTGCCGGTCAAGTCAAGTGGTCAAACTCGCCGTTCTTTCGCGGCACAGTTTCATTTTCTGCCATTTGTGCTTCCGCAGATAGTCGCGCACGCCTTCCTGGAAGTCGACGTAACTTAATTCCCTCTGTCACCTCCAGCCAGATAGCAGTTTCCGTTGTAGCTGACGAATCTTCCGGCAATGGGCACAAAGTTACGCACAGCGTCATCAAGCGTTGGGCAGAGCAGTTGTCACAGAACCTCGACTGCTTGTTGCAGGATCTAATCGACGCGCTGGCTGCCGCTGGAAATGGCGGGGGGAATGGGTGGGGTCTTAGCCATGTGGAAGAAATTGTTGGATGCATGCGGGCTTCTGCAGTCGCCCATGCTACCGCGAAGGCGAGAAATACGCCCCAACGCGCTGCGCAGCGCGTTGGGGCGTCACAGGCCCTCTTCCCGTCATCAGGAGTATTTGAGTTCCGGCGCTTTCGCCTGGGTGACAGCGTGACTGTACGCAAGTGCCAAGGTTGGGTAGTAGTCACCCAAGCCGCCCGTTTCAATGAGGATATGCGGCTCGCTGGCGGCGACGTAGCGCCTCCACTAACACCGATTCTTCCAGGCGGCCCGGCGAGCGATGATGTTCGTGGTGCGATGTCTCGCTTAAGACTTTTGCGTTATATGCGTGGGGCGGTCTGGACTAATCCGGGCGAAAGTGACGCCGAAGTTAACCGCCTCGCTCACCGTGTATTTTTGCATATAACTCTGCTTGTATACATTGGATCAGGCGCTGTCCCCAGGCCACACGAGATACAGGCAGACCTCTCCTCCGGCTGGCGATGTAAAAATCTTCGCAACTCCTGCTTCGCACACGATACGTCTGTCATTGGGCAGTTGACTGGTGGTCTAACGCTCCTACTTCGTGTCCGCAAGCGCTCTGCATTTCAAGGACGCAAAGTCGAAAGAAGCCTGTCCTTTTCAAGTTCCTGGCTTCTCTTGTCTTTCATGTTCTGTTTTGGTGGCTTCCCCGATTACGTTTCGCCCCTCGATCGGCGGCGTGGAGTGCACGTGGATCCTGCAGTACCTTGCGACGACGCGAACGTCCCTCGACTTCGCCGTACGAAACACTCCGGCAAAAATTTGGAGGCTCAAATGGACTCTCTTCTAGTCAAGACATCAGGAATTGCTGTAATGAAAACCAAACTCTGTCGAAGGATGTTTTGTTACCTCCTGCGCGTTCCTGATGACGTCGGTAGTCGCTACTTGCGCGACCTGGATGAACTCGGGGAGCTAGACGTGGCAGGCGTATTCAGACAAGGCATGGCTGATATGAACGCTGCGCAACTTGCCACCGTTCCACCGTCTTGGATGAAATTTGGCCCAAGTTTAGGGAACCAAACGGCGTCCTTGTTTGGGCACACTCGCAGAACTCATGTCGGTGCCCATTATTTCTGCCACAGTGGGTCTCAAGGCACCGGTACAGACCCTATCAGTATTTCTGAGGCCTTACCTTCTGCTGTTGGATATTTGTGGAGGCTAGCTTGCGTGGGGATGAGCGCAGATGATGACTTATTCACTCCGTGCACTAGAGCGGCCGCGTTGTTTCCCAACCGCGTTAGCCCTGTGGTTGCATCGTCCATTTGGGTGGGGGAAGTGTGGGAATGGTGGCAGCAGCCCTCCTGTACACTCTTCGCTGGTGTTGCGCGATTTCTGGAGCATAAATTGGAGCTGTCTGCTGCTGCTCACATGTTTCGCGAGCTCGTGCGCGCCCGTAGTGAAGGGAAAGCCGTATCGGTCGTCAGGGCAGCTTGTGGGACTGGGAAGACCTTTGTTGTGAGTGCTGTGGCAGCCCTGTTGCAAGCGACTGTGGGGTTTCCATGTCCGCACATGTCGGTAAACATTCCCGCCTACCCTTATTTGCTTGTACTGGTACCCACTATTGCGCTGGCTCTCGCCCACGTCGACAACTTCGCCTTCTCTTCTGCTTTCAATTCGTGGCTGTCGTCCAAGGGTCTTTCCGCTCCCCTTCGTGTCTGTGTGTACGGGCACACAGCGAATAATCGGGGGACTGGTTGTGTCCCGATCGACTGTAGTGTCTTGATTGTTACGTATGAAACAGTCGCCGAGTCGCCTGGCTTCCGCCAGTTTTTGCGAAACAGCTGCGGACGGCTATTTTCCGTTGTTTGGGACGAAGTTGATCGGTCCATTGCCGACGCGTGTTATCGGTTCCCGGCGATAGACACCGCCTGTGGAATTCTGCGCGAATGTGTACACACGAGTGTACCTTTTGTGTTTCTCAGTGGATCGCTTCCTCGCTCTCTCGCCGATTCTGTGTTGACATATGGCCCCCTCTCTCGATTGAATTTAGGCGGGCGCCAAAAAATTGCGCGAGAGCTCCGTGGTGGCCAGCCTGTCAGGACGAGTGCCTCGGGAGCTGTTGTCGACAACAGCTCCCCAGGAGAGCTCTTCAATTGGATTGAACCTAGCGGCGCGGTTTCGCCGCTCAGCAGCCGCCTTCGTATTGCCGTACTTCGTGGAGCGGGTGACGGCGGTATGTTTCGGGATTTGCCTGAGGCGATGACCGCCGTTTTGCCAAGCTTGCGAGCTTTCTTGCGGTCTGATTTGGTGGTTAGGTATGACAGAACTTTCTTAATTTTCGCGATGACCGTTAGTCAGGCCACTGAGATTCGAGATATTCTGGTCGCCCAGTCGGTCGTAGGCAGGGAGGAAATGGCTCTTCTCTCGGGGGATTCCACTGAGGATGAGGTGGCTGCTTTCGTTTCCCAAAATGTTGGGCAAGTTCGCCTTCGCGGCTGTGTGTGTACGGATGTGTTGGCGTCGGGTGCCAGCCCGAAGCTGGCTTCCTTCGCAGTTGGCTTCGGTGATTATGACGTGCTGGCTCTTATACAGAGGTCGCAACGTGTTGTGAGGTCACGCGGGTTTGGTGGGCTGTATCTCGCTGTCCCGGTTATACGCTGTTTCGCGAACGCATTGTATTACCGCGGTGTAACGCCCGAGGAAGTGACGGCGGGCGCTGCTGGCCTTTCGCAGTGCGCCGGGCAGGCTGCAACGGTGAATTCGGCCTTCCCCGGCTTGTTCTCTATGCGGGGGCTAGTACGCGGGGCTAATGATAATTTGGTCACGACTGCCAAGGCTAATGTAAACTATTTGGTTGGGCCTTCTAGCTCATTGGCCTTCTATGAGCAACAGGGTTGTCTGCTTGTCTACTTGGCCTACTTACTTGAAACTCCCGGCGTAATAGACGCGGAATCAGTCCAGTCGGGGCGAGTGAATGGCTGTCACGAAGGGGCTCTGCCAATTTGGTCTCAGCGGTGTCGCGATAAATGCTCAAATTGTACTGGGTTGTCGCATGCGACTCGGGAATTAGGGTTTTGGGATTCGCTGGCGCCGGTTCAACGCGACAATGACTCTGGTAGCCACCATAGAAAAGCCTCGGCGAGCCGCGCACAGCAGCAGCAGCAGCCACGTCACCAGCGCGTAGACAATCAGGGATTGGTGGGTAAGGGACAGGAGGCGGTTTCCGTGGCGAAGAAATCGCCGTCCAATTTTGTAACCGGCGAATATTCTGATGACATGAGGGTTGGTGATGGGGATGATGCCATACGGATGATAATTGCCGCAGACAATGTCGACGACCGCAAGGATGCCCAGGGAGCCAGGCTGGTGTACGGGCAGGTGCAGCGGACATGGGGTAAAATTAATAATCCTAATCGACCTAATTTCAATGATCAGTCTTTATTCTCCCCTTCGCGTAAGCGGGTCAGGGAAGCTGAAGTGGTCGATCAAAGTTCCCATCGTCGCACATCGCGGCCGAAAGCACATTCGAGTCACCTTCCGGCGTCGTCGCCTTCAAGTAATGTGGTAGCTTCGTCCGGGCGAGATGTTGGTGAGCGACCTGGCGCCGATGTCACTCCCAATGCGCAGCAACCAAATTCAGTGGGAATAGCAAAGGTTCTTTTGACGGAAGAAATCGGGAAGCTATTGAACCTGCGCCGTACTGAATGCAGTGGTCTCTTGGACAGGACGATTGATTTTGTTGGGGCCCTAAGGCGCGTCCTCGTGAATGAGCACGGGTCGCAGCTGATGAACAGCGTGTTGCGACTTATTGAAGCTGGTACTGAGTACCAACGATGGCTGTCCCCCGGGTTTCTTGTGTATCTGCGTCAGTTATTTGTACACGACGGGTCCGAGCCTCGCCCTGTTACCCGTGCCCCGCGTGCTGGGGGCGACAGTTGCGATGATCATAATGCTACTAAGCGCGCCGTGGGGTCCCATCGGCGCGAAGGCAATCGATCGTCAGCTTATTATGCTGGATTTCGTGCAGAAGCTGAGCAAGGGCATTACGGCATGGTCAGGAAGAGAATGCACGCCCAGCAAGTACAAGCTGTGCGTAGTTTGCTGACAAGAATAGGAGATCCAAATCGTTGTTGGTTTTGTGGGAAGCCACCAAAACAGAACATGAAAGACAAGAGAAGCCAGGAACTTGAAAAGGACAGGCTTCTTTCGACTTTGCGTCCTTGAAATGCAGAGCGCTTGCGGACACGAAGTAGGAGCGTTAGACCACCAGTCAACTGCCCAATGACAGACGTATCGTGTGCGAAGCAGGAGTTGCGAAGATTTTTACATCGCCAGCCGGAGGAGAGGTCTGCCTGTATCTCGTGTGGCCTGGGGACAGCGCCTGATCCAATGTATACAAGCAGAGTTATATGCAAAAATACACGGTGAGCGAGGCGGTTAACTTCGGCGTCACTTTCGCCCGGATTAGTCCAGACCGCCCCACGCATATAACGCAAAAGTCTTAAGCGAGACATCGCACCACGAACATCATCGCTCGCCGGGCCGCCTGGAAGAATCGGTGTTAGTGGAGGCGCTACGTCGCCGCCAGCGAGCCGCATATCCTCATTGAAACGGGCGGCTTGGGTGACTACTACCCAACCTTGGCACTTGCGTACAGTCACGCTGTCACCCAGGCGAAAGCGCCGGAACTCAAATACTCCTGATGACGGGAAGAGGGCCTGTGACGCCCCAACGCGCTGCGCAGCGCGTTGGGGCGTATTTCTCGCCTTCGCGGTAGCATGGGCGACTGCAGAAGCCCGCATGCATCCAACAATTTCTTCCACATGGCTAAGACCCCACCCATTCCCCCCGCCATTTCCAGCGGCAGCCAGCGCGTCGATTAGATCCTGCAACAAGCAGTCGAGGTTCTGTGACAACTGCTCTGCCCAACGCTTGATGACGCTGTGCGTAACTTTGTGCCCATTGCCGGAAGATTCGTCAGCTACAACGGAAACTGCTATCTGGCTGGAGGTGACAGAGGGAATTAAGTTACGTCGACTTCCAGGAAGGCGTGCGCGACTATCTGCGGAAGCACAAATGGCAGAAAATGAAACTGTGCCGCGAAAGAACGGCGAGTTTGACCACTTGACTTGACCGGCAACGTCGCCAATCAATCCTGAGAGCGATCCTATTCTGGCAGCGCCAGCAAGCACAGTCGATCGCCTCATGTGACGTAAACACTCTTTCAGCCACTGAGGTGACCGAAGCTGATAGCCTTCTGCATTTCTCCGCCCCCTAGGTGGGTTTCCAGTAACTAGCGTGAGCGTGGCAAGCAGAGAACGTAGTTTGCCTTCTCCGATCGCCGGGACGGCATCCAATTGACAACGACCAAACGCAGAAGAAGAAGAAAGTCCACTTTTCCGCCCTACAGCAATAGTGACAAAGCCTTCAATTACAGCCGCGTGTGCAGCCCGGACAGCAGCGGCCTGCCATGAACGTCGAGCGTCGCCGCTATTAAGTCGGTGCAATTTATCATTGATCCCTCGTATAGTTGCACGATAAACCGCCATCATGTTTTTGACAAGCCCAGGTAGAAATCTCATTCCTGCAACCAACAGCCATTTGGCATATCTTTGAACCTGGCGTGAGAAGTAGAATGATTAGGGAGGTTCATATTCAGGTTATCTTCGTAGCAGTTACGTGGACAGTGAGTTACAGTCCTGACTGACTGTATGTCGATTACTGATATTAGGGTAAAAGAAGGTTATAATAATTAGGGTTACTAGGATTATCAAGGTTGTTACGGGTTACTAAGGCTACTAGGGCAATTATAGGGTTATTTATTACGGGTCCTTACGGGTGTAATTAGGTATATTACGTGTGTATCGATATAGGATTATTAGACTAAAACTCACCTTCCTCGCATCAACAACGGCTGAGTCACGCAGTTTGAACTGATCGAGTCGTCCTCCGCCACCAACATTGTCCGACGCATATGTTGATGACCTAATCTTGCTATTTAGGGATAAGACGATGGCAGCACAAGCGTCACTGTCAGCATCGGACAGAAGCACATGGTGCAACTGTATTCGCGCACTAGGAGTTGGAGGTTTGTCGTAGACCGCTTCCACAATCCCCAAAAAAGCTGAATCGAAATTCCCAAGCATCCAGGGCAGTTGATAAAGGGGATCACCCGGTGCTATTTGTGGATCAGGACAGGCCGAGTGGAGGCGATCTGCTACTTGATCGGGGGTGCCAACGAAAGCACTAGAACCGAAAAGATCGCTAAGGAAGGCACCAAAAAGTGGAGGGTCCAAGTTTACCGGCAGCGAGTACATCTCTGACATGAAGACATGACACCCTCCGCTGTTAACAGCAGGGGACAGAAAAGATAACCCATCAGCTACAGTTTCAGTTGGAGCTTTCATCACGGCCCTTGTCGACACGACCGCTTCGTCTACGATTGCATTGTCAGCCGAATCCCGCACAATTCTGCCAGTGCGATTATTAGACGCGACAAAAGGAGAGCGTCCATACTCAACGGAGCAGGGTTTATCTCGCAAGCCAGATGCAACAACAGCCTTGGCCTGCAGATCATGCAGAGCTCGCTCACAGAGGAGAGCCGGCCTTGCCGACCCGACTACCATTCCATCAACGACGGTAATTCCAGGCGCAATTGAAACCAACAGGTCCGCGCACTGACCTCCAGTACTGTTCCCATGGAGGCCCCACAAGGGCCAGTTCGCGTCACCACTATGTCCAAGGTGCTGAGAATCAACATTCACCGTCCAATCTGCGTTGAACATCTTTCCATCGCCTGCGCTTGCCCTTTTGGTGTCAACGTGTCTCCTCGCGGTTTGCTTGCGACTAAGCACCCGTCCACAACCGAGGCAAATAACCCTCGGGCCATCCGTTGACCGAAGCTTATTCGCAGGGAGGTAAGTTGGATCAATATAGTAAGGGTACGTAGCTCGAGGAAGAGTACGATAAGCTTTGAAACTTGCAGGAACGAGGGGACGCAAATCTGCCACACGATGACCCCTCAAACAAGCATGCTCTGCGACCCGTAACATGGACTGCACCGTCGCAAACGCCTTGGTGCATGTGAAACAGAAAAAACGCACATAAGCGGCGGGTGTGACGCGATCACCGTTCCTCTCAGCTAGAGTAACTAACTCAACAAGGATGTTCACGCCACGTATCTGAGACCCACTAAGGGGAGGAAAACTCCACTCCAGCAGATTGCAACCAGCATGCGGGTAAGCTTTGACGACACAGCGGTAACCATTGCCATCAGAGTCGATGGAAGATTCCTTCATGGGTCGGGCCAGCGCACTGAAATTGGTGCGAGGAGCAGCCGCGGCAGTTGCAGTCCGCCCGGCGGATTTTGAAAGAAGCTGATCTCCTTCGAACCTCCTCCTGCCACCATCGACAATAGTATGCTGGGATGCATCGAAATCATTACTATTAATGTCAGCACACGGGGACGGGCTCATTCGGGGGTAATCGACGGGCGGCTGTGTCCATGCCGGAT
>JACKZZ010000638.1_pt1 | contig 10174 bp, 2 predicted proteins | sample 8027871 | NCBI WGS metagenome assembly JACKZZ01 (sample SAMN15724774, study PRJNA655200) | protist metagenome | isolation source: fluorescence activated cell sorting (FACS) single amplified genomes of... | place: USA: West Boothbay Harbor, Gulf of Maine | collected 2000-07-19
CCGCTCCTGGCGAGACCAAACCAACCGCATTGCAAAGACAAAGTCACACACACAACAAAAAGCAAATAGAATGCGAATGAGTTCGTGCTGGTATTGATGGAAGTGGGGGTAACAAAAGAGGAAATGACGGATTGCGCCGGGTATTTCGAGTGTCCGGAGTTTTCAGAGAGCCGCCACAGCTCCGATGCCACAGCTGTGGACTCAGTGCAAAAACGTTTATTGAGCTAGTCGAGCGGCCGAATCTGCAAATAGCGGTCGGGAAACGCAATCATCGCAGCTTCGGGGCCGATGCGGTTGTCGCTAAAGAACTTGTAGCCCTCGAGCAGATCACGGACGTAGAGATCCTGGAACGGATACCAGGATTCAGGGTCCGGGAGCGGGCCATAAGCCGTTTGCGGCCGGCGCCGCGGCTTGGGCTCCGGATGGTCCGGCTTCTCGTCTTGCGGTCGATTCACCTCCAGCTCCTCGCGGTGCGTGCGCACTGAGACACGGTTGCGAGCCTGTGACTTTTGCAGGGATGTCTGCCTCTGCTCTGCGGCCTGCGCGGCATCTGCGCGCTTGGCCGCTGGGAAGCGCACGTGCTGCGCAGTAACGCGCTCCTGCCTCCAGTCAAACACCTGCCGCAGCGCGTCGCCGATGTAGCCGTCCAGTCGACGCTGTGCGGTGGCGCTGCCGAAGTTGACACGCGCCGTGGGCCTGAATGTCCGTCTTCCTTTCTTCTTCGTGCCCGCTGCTGCCTCCGCCTCCGCTTCAGCCTCTGCCTCTGCCTCTACCTCTGCCTCTGCCTCTGCCTCTCCCGCCTTGGCATCGACGAGCAGGCTGCTGCGGTGCGGTGCAAACACGCGAAAGTGGACGTGAGGCAGGGATCCCAGAAAGCGGTCCTGCCAGTGCCAGCAAATGGCGTCGTTAGCCGCTGACTGGTCGCTGCGAACGATGGTGTGCGCCAGGTAGTTGGAAGGGTTCAGATTCGCGTTGGCGGACGGCGCACGCGGCCTGGGGCCGCGGTAGACCGGCGTATCGCGGTTGTGCGGCCCGTGGAAGACGCGCGTCACCCAGTCCATGACAGCGCGCGGCGGCTGCAACAACTGGTAGACGAAGTCGTAATCCGTGTAGTTGTGGCAGGCGTGCACCCGGCTCCAGTCAAGATTTTGGGAACGCTGGCGCTCGAACATGCCGTCAAACCTGGCCAGCTTGCCAATACCGACGCCGACGCTGGTTGCGGATTTCTTCCCCTGCGCCGGCACTGAAGTAGCCGTGTTGGTGTTGGTGTTGGTGTTGGCTCGGTTGGCCAGGCAGTCCGGTACGCCCAGACGTCGCGTTACAGATGCCATGGTAGCGCATCGCGGCACGTATATCACCGCCGAGTAGTCCGGCATCATGGCCGCCAGGTTGGCGCGCGCGCCGGGTGACGTAATAAGCACCGGGGCGTACGCCATCCGCGAAACGTCGCTGGTCAGCGCTTGCCACCGCGCCTCTGCACGGCTACCGGCGCCGCCTCCGAGCGACTCACCGCCGAACTTGTCGCCTGCAGGCAGACTGTCGCCGTCGCCGTCGCCGTCGCCGTCGCCGCTGCCGTAGCTCTGCCAGTGAACGACGCGGACTGTTGCGTTCTCAACTCGCGCGCCGTGCCATCGCTGGTGAATGGCGGCTGCTACAGCGCCGGCGTCGGCCACCCATCGCTCGTCCAGATTGACGACAATTGTCAGCACGGCGCTATCGGACTTGGCAGCCGGTGCGGCGGCAGAAGCGCATGTGTCAGCGTATTGGCGCGCATTCCGCACACCTCCCCAATTCCACTCCCGCATGCGAGCGGGGTGAACGGCCACCGCCAGACGCGACCAGACGAAGTTGCGAAAGGCGCGCGCGATGTTACCGCGGCCGGGCCGTGTCAGCGGTGCATTCCCCCGCAGCGTCCAGTGATGCACCAATTGCTGCCTCGGCCAACGGTAGTGCTCGCCGAAGAGCTCTTTACCCGAGAAACCGCCCGTCCCTGTACCCGCCAGTACATCGCGGAAACAGTAGCGTCCGGGTGGTAGATCTCCGAGAAACAGCAGCGATGACTGCGGGTCGGCCGTGGCCGACGCCGTCTCCAACTTCTCCTCTTGACTCAGATTCGGGCTTCCCGCGTTAAACAGGCGCAGCCAGTCGTCGATCTCGGTGTACCTGGGATGACCGCTCCGGGCGTCGCGCGGTCGCCGCGTGGGCGTAATGATGCGGAAGCGACGGCGACGCGACGGCTCCTTCTGCGGCGTATCGTCATCGCCACAACCAGTCTTCGAGCTGCTGCTGCTGCTGCTGCTGCTGCTGCTGCTGTCCGCGTAGTTACCGGGCACCTTGTCTCCGTTGCGCTGCCACGGATCCGTGCTGTCCATGTCGACGTCGTGCGTTAGCAGCAGCTCGAACAGCGGCAAAAGCGTGTCGACGAGCGGCGTTTCGGAGCCGCCGCCCCAAGCGTCGTCGTCGTCCCCGGCGTCGATGTTCCGCGCAGAATCGACGACGCTACCCAGGAGCACCAGCTCGTCGATCCAGGTGACACCCTTCGCGCCGCGCTCGGGTGCAAACCCTCCCACCATCTCCGGCGCGAAAACGTCTTCCGGTAACACCCCGGTCGCCTCGGCACTCTCGTCGCTGACGCCGGCATTGCCGTCGAAGAGCACGTGCCGCAACGGCGGCGTTGACGGGGCTATTTCTTGGCGTGGTCGGCCGTCGCCTTGGAAGAGATCTGCAGGCCGCTTGCCGGGCGTACGGGCACTGTCCAAGTGGCGCCGGTACCGGTATCGCGGGGCCAGGTCGATCCACACACCCTGCGGCGTGTAGTGCTCCATGATGAACTGCGTGAGCTGCTGCGTCTGCCTTTCCGGATGCTGGATGGTATCGTTCAGCAAGGGAATAGGCAGTTTTCGCATCTGCGGCGTCATAAAAGAGTAGGTGAAGGAAGGCTGGGTCACGGTCACCTCAGGATCAACTGCATCGTACTTGACGGGCGAAGAATACCGTGGCAGTGGCTCTCCGCTGCCGCCGCCGCCGCCGCGAGGAGGAGGAGGCGAAAAATACTGGAACTTAAGATAGGGCATCGGCCGGCTGGTGGCGGTGGCGCTATCTCGGCCGACCTCCACGCAGATGTTACGCAGGCGGCACATCCGGTGCGCCGAGTTCCAATCCTGCGAACAAAAGTGGTCACTGTGCAGCTGCTGCGGCTCGCTCCTCGACTGCTGCTGCTGCTGCTGTCGCTGTTTCGGACGCACGGTTTGTGTTTCCTGATGGCGAGCAGCCGTAGCATATGCACCGGTATCACCGCCGTCGGAAGCGGAATCCAAATCCAAACCGCCACTCACAATAAGGTCGACACCATCACCGTTTTCGCTTTCGCTTTCGCTTTCGCTTTCGCTTTCGCTTTCGATTTCAACTTGGCGTGCGCCTTTGCGATTGCTGACTACCGGCGACTCATCAACGAATGCGGTGCTAGACGCAGACTGCAGGCGCCTTTGTCGTCGCCGTCGCCGTTGTCGACGCCGCGCGTCTGCCGGCGCCACATTTCCACCGCGATTGACGTGTTTCTTTTTTCTGGCCAGCTCCTCCGCGGCGCGATCCGCAGCGGCCTTGGCGGCCTCGTCTTCCGCCGTGCCGAATGTGTCGTAGCCCAGGCCCTGTCTGCACCCGTTGCCGGTCCAGCGAATGTGCTGAACAATGGCCTCGTCCATGGCGTCGCTCAGCTTGCTGTCAGGTACCACCGCACCCGAGCCCACCCCGAGTTCGTCGTTATCGTCGCCGACGCTGATGCTGCGGAAATGAAGCGACGGCATGACGTGCATCATCGTCTCGTGGTCCCAACAGACGCCGAAGTGACTGGTTCTCTGTCGATGGACCCAGCGTAGCGGGAACGGCCACTCCCCAGTGTGTCGCGCCAGCGAAGACGCGCGGCACGGCGGCACGTGCACCATGACGGAATTATCGGGCATGAAGAGAGAGTAATAGTGTCCCGACCCCGCGGCCGTCAGGTAGATGTTCGAGTGAGCGAACATGGCCACCTGTTGGCGTGGAGTCTGCCTCAGGTCCAACACTTTCACGCCTGACGCCCCAATGCCCTGCTCGTCGACAACACCTGGTCCCATACGCACCAAGATGCGACGTCCGGCGTAGGTACGGTTGTGGTACCGCGCAACAAGCAGATTCCGTATTTGCTCCTGGTTTTCAATGCCGCGCGCTCCCTCCTTTAGATTGACCAGAACGTTGATAGGAGCAGGGTTGTCGTCGCCACACGGACGCGATGCGTCGGCAAGGCCTGCGGCAGCGGGGGCATCAGCCTGGCGCCTGAGTCGCGTGGCGTTGAACTTTGTTGCCTCGGCATCAGCGTCGTTGTCATCGGCGACGGCCAGCGAGCGGTAGGAGAGGGGCGTCAGACGCATTCGCTGCATGACAAAGTTGCGGAATTGGCGGAGGACAATGCCCCTTCGGTGCGGCATCTGCTTGTAACTTGGCGCCGTTGGAATACCCAGCATCTGACGCGAGGCTGTGCCAATCAGAAGCGTCTCGAAGCAATGTTCGCCGGTACCTTGAGTTACATCCATGTTCCGAGCCACAGCGTGTGCCAGCAACGCCGACCAGCGGGCGACGTTGTAGTGCTTAATGGACGTATGGATGTTGGACGGAGGTATGTAGCCGCCCGCCCACCAATGCACCGGTTCGATGTGTCCGAATGTCGACATGACATCGAACATCGGCAGTAGCGATTCGGTTATGATATTGCCGATATTCTGAGCCTGTGAGAATTCCGCAAGAACGTGGACCCCGGCATGCCACCGCACGTGCGGGTCGTCGTCCCGCAGCGCAGCTGCCCTCTTCTTCCACGACTCCCAGGCATGTGGTTGTCCGCGCACCGGCGGCGCGGGTGCTTCCGTGCGCTCGGGTGCCCAGTCGTCCACCATGTCGAAGCTGATGTCGCCGGCACCGGCAATAGGGCCGATTTGCGACCAGGAGGTCTTGCGTGTCGAGCCACCGGGCCCGGAGAAGTCGTTCAGCGGCGTCCACCAGTCGTCGACGGCGCTCAAGTTGCGGAGCAAACCAGCCGGCCCTAGCGACTCGATGACACCCGAAAAGCGCGAAGCGAACGACACGTGACCAGGTAGCCGGCGCGGTGGCTTCTGAAAGGAATCTTTGCCGCTGCTGCTGCTGCTGCTGCTGCTGCTGCTAATCCGCGCACCGTGGCCGGGCGGGCCCGTGTAGTACCGCAGATGAATCAGGTCTTCCTCCCCGATGTGGTGTTTCTTGGCAATCTTCCGCCGAACGCAAACGTTCCGAAGCTTGCATACGCGCCGCTCTGCATGCCCTGTTTCGTCGACGCAAAAGTGCTGCGAGCGCAGCCGAGCCGGGTCGCCGCCGTCCGGTGACGGCCTGGCCGCCGGCTTCGACTTTGACCGATCGAACGGTGCGGTGGCAGCGGCGTAGGCGCCGGCGCCGAACATGGCATCGACGAGTTCACGTTCGCTGGGCGGGGCAGCAATGCGCCCATTCCTGCCGCTTCCGCTGCCACTGCCGCTGCTGCCACCGCTGCTGCCGAGCCCGAACGAGATACCAGATAGGTCCACTCGGGTTAGCGCGGCGGCGGCCGCAGCCAGCACAGCCAGTACGAGCACCACAATCACCGTTCGCCTGCTGCTCAAACGCGAAACAGCGGTGCGTATCTTGGCACTACCATCCGCAATCGAAAAGCAAACGCCTGCGATGGTAGCTCTGGCGCCCGCGGCGGCGGCGTCGGACCTTGCCTGAGCCGTGGCACTGGACTTGACGCCGCGACCAAGGAGGCTCTCTGACTCGACGACGTCAGCTGTCTCGGTCGTGTCACATGGTCGTATGGTACACGCGTAGGCGCCAGGCTCCGAAGAATGCGCCGACACAGCGAGCTCGCTCTCGGTGTGCACCGTGTAGAAGTCGCGGCAGTCGGCGTCCAAGTCAGAGTTACCACCGCCGCCGCCGCCGGCACGAACGACAAATTCAAAGTTTTTCCGACCGGTACGTGCTAGCACTGCGCGCACATCAGCAAAGCTAGGGCCGTCACCCAGGTCGCCGCCGCCGCCAGCGGCGTCGTCCGCAACGCTGGCAGCTGCGCCGGGGACGACGTTCATCACGAGCTGATCGGATCGGTTGCCAAGCGTCCTAACGTAGATTCGAACGCCTCTTCTGTCGCCGTTAGCACCATGCATCTAGATACAAGCGCGTACCGGGCCTGCGACGTAGGCTGCAGCTGCGTGTTGTAATTTCCGCGCGCAGAATTGATCGAAGGGAGGGTGGAGGAGACTCTAACCCCATTTCCAAGGGGTGCCTTGGGACCCCGACCCCGACTGCGAGGGGCCGGTGCGCCGCGGACCCACCAACGAACAAAGAAAGCGTTGTTTGCGCATCGTTGGTGTCATTTACGGGCGACTGATTCGATATTTGCTCGGGTTTGAACACGTCTACCTCTCGAAAACAGTCAATTACTTCCCAATTCGTGCGTGGTTTCTTGCCGCGCAGCTCGAGGCCGCGAAACAGCGCACCAGTCAGCGACCGTGTTACCGACTCGGTTTTGTTCGTTGGTCGGTCGAGCCGCTGCTGTCTGTAAGTCGCCGCGATGTTCGACGACGACTTGGAAGGTCGGGAGACCTTCGAAAGCCACCTGGCCGCGCACGCGTGTGTCACGCTGCGCGACCCGGCTGACCACGCGCGCTTCCACTCGCTGCTGGAGGAGCACCGCACGCTGTTCCACCGCGGGCTCTCCGTCCACCGTGAGATGCTGCAGCTAAAAAAGAAACACAGCGTGGTTGTCGCTGCAGGTAGCAAGGCGCGCAACGCGTCGCTCAAGGAGCAAGTTGAGCACCTTCGCAGCGAAGTCGAGGTGCAGGCCGCCGACCTCAAGGTGACGAAGCGGCACCTGGCAATGTTCAAGGGGCGAGCAGAGGATGCTTCGCAACGTTTGTCTGACGCGCGCGAGGCACAAGCGGTGCAATTACACGACTTGCACCGCTGGAAAATGATTGTACGGCAGCTCTGCGTCCGCGAACTCGTGCGGCGGAATAGAGGCCGCTCACACCTGCGAAAGCTGCACGAGCAGCTGCGACAGTTCGCTTCGCAACTCGACGCGGAGGCCATTCGCGAGGCCGAAGACGACGCGCGGTTGCGAGGCGCTTTACAACCACAGGCCGATCTCGGTCACTGGTGCGAGCGTGCAGAGAAAATCGCCAATGACCGCCGTTGTCCCCGCCTGGGTGGTCCCTCCGCCGCTCAGATGTTGGACCACTTGCTCGGAGCCGGGGAGCTGATGGAGGCGTCGCTCAACCTCATCACGTCGTCGCGCGCGCATTGGCGACAGCTGACGCAGCATTTTGCGCTGCGCAACCGCCAGTTGACTGAGCACACGGTCGGCGTGGAGACTGCGCTTGAGGCGCAGCTGCGGGCGCGTCGTTTTTTGACTCGCCAGTCCAAGCAGCAGACTGTTCTGATCCGCCGGCGCGACGAGCGCTGCGCGGTGCTGATGCGGCGACTGCGTGATTTGTACCATCAGCGGCATCCCGGCGTTGCCGAGGTAGATTGGCCGCTGGAATACGATCATCTGGTGACCCCCGAGTATGAAGAGGCGTTCGCAGCTGGGCAGGTGATCGACATCAACCGAAGCGAACCCGTGCCCGGCAGCGGCAGTGGCAGTGGCAGTGGCAGTGGCAGTGGCAGTGGCGCTGTGGTTGATGGCGCTGCCGGTGCCGGTAAGCGAAGATACAAGCGTATTCCGCTCGACGCCCCTCCACCGTCCTCGACGTCCCTTGCGTCGCTCCAGTCTTCGTCGTCGTCTTCCTCGGCGTCGACCGGTGCACGTGCTCTTAACAGCAGCGGCGTGCACGAAGTAGACTATGACGAAGACGAAGACGAAGACTACAAAGCCATCCTCGGCATGAGTCGCCATGACAATAGCACGAGCGGCGACAGCAACAGCAATATTAACAGGGCAGAAGATGAGAATGCAGTGTACGATCGCCCCGTATCGTCTGCTTCGACCGCCTCAAGCGTTATGTTCGAACGCGCAGTTTCCGCGCCGTCGCCGCGGCCGCCCACAACAGCAGCAGCCGGCGGCAGCTCCATCGGCTCGCGCGGAGGTGGCATTCGCACGATTACCAACCACATGACAGTGACACCACAGAAGGAAGAACAACAACAAGAGCGCGCTTCTCGCGTTGTTCGTCCAATGAGCGCCGACGCTCGCGTACCGCGTTCTGCAATGTCGCCCACCGGACGCCGCGCGCCGTCCGAGCCGCGGTCGGCTACCGGTAGCTCGTGGATCAAATCGTTCGTAGCGCACTATCGCGAGCAGGTGCAGCCCGCGCTTGACAAGCAGACCCGACCCAAGCGGCGGCCGCGGCGGCTGAAACGGAGTGTGACCACTGCCGAAGCAGTCAAGCGTGCTTTAATCGCGGAGAAGGGCAATCCCTACACCGAGAGACTGACGCGCGTGCCGCTGCCGTATTCACTGACTCGCGGCACGCCTTCGGAGCCCGCGTCGCGCGCACGGTCGCGCCAGAGCCGGGAGGGCAGCTCTGCGGGAAGTCGACCGGGTTCCCGACCGGGCTCCCGAGCCAGAACAGGGGCCTCGCGATCGGCATCTGCTGCATCGTCACGTCCGCGAACGGCTTCGCCACGTCTGCGCCGACAGCAAGAGCGTGCGCGGCCACGCCAGCGCGCCTTCTGCGACGTGTTCACTCCGTACCGTGGCAAGACGGCGAGTACCCTGCGAGGCGGCGGCGGTGGCGGTGGCGCTGAAGGGTGTGGCGTCGAAGGTCGCACGTCCCCCATCATGCTAGGCGGTGAGTTCGCCGCCAGTACCGCCGCCGCCGACGAGAATGAAGAAGAGGCTGCGGCGAGGGAGTGGGACGCAGAAATGGCGGAAGGCGCGCCTGCAGTGGTTGTCATGCACGGGTGCCGGCCCAAACCGAACGTAGCCGACCTTGCCGCCATGGCTGGAGACTTCACTCATGGTCAGAGACACACTGACCCCGGGCTTGCGTCGGCGCGCTTTGTGGCTCCCGGCACGTTCGACTCTGCCGACGAAGATATCGCCGGATTCAAAGCTGCTGCCGCTGCTGGCGCTCTTGGCCACCTCGGCGAAGTCAACGGCGGGGCCATCGCCTCGGCAGGGCATCATCAGCACTCCACGACTTCAGCCCTTACGCACAGGTATCAGCAGCACAGCGAGCGCAAGCGAGCGGAACAGAGCCAGAACAAGCTCGTTATGCGACAACAGCAGCCGGAGCAGACTACAGTGTCGAAGTCGCAGGCGCCCGGCGACGCGGCGATCGACTACTGCCGTGTTGACCTCGCAGGCGCCGGCGGTCGGCGGGAAATTCGTCACCACCGACGGGCCGAGTCTGTCGTTGAAGCCTACGTGCAGCGTCCACGTGGAGTTGTGCATGCCGAGGTGCTTGCAGCACCGCGATCCAAAGACGATTACCTAGCGTTAATGGCACGGCAGCAGCAGGCACGGCAACAGCAGGCGCGCCTTGGCGGCAAGTGTGTCGTTATCACCGGGCGCGAAGACACGGACGATGGTGACACCGATACGTGCGACAACGACGGCAGCACGACTCTCGACATCAGCGCACACGGCTCTCGCTTTGCAGTACGAGGAGCACCTGCGACGGTGCAGTGATACTGAGCTATACCAGTTTCTGGATCCAGAGTCTGGGCGGCTCCGACCGTCAAGGCCCGGTATGGAATACCGCTCTTATCGCTGGCAGAGCGTTAGTTCACTAAATATATACAGAACAGGGACAGTTTACGAGGAAAGGAATTAGAAACTAACGCGAAAACACCCGGTGCAAACCTTGGAAATGACGATGATGATGATGATCATCATCATCATCGTCCGAGTCGCTCGACCTCTGCAGCCCAGTACTTGCGGTTGCTGTCGAGGTGACCCAGTGCAGCGTCGGCCTCCGGCAAAAACTCACGAACAGTAGCAAAGAGCGGGCGCACGATGACATCAATGAAAAAGAGCTGCGACCGCTCTGTGTTGGGCGCGTTCCGATCGCACATGGGCGAGATGGGAAGCCCGCGGGCGCGCTCGCGGTCGCCCTGCGCTGCGAACTCGGCAAACACACGCCCCACCCACTGGCGACAAATCGCAAGGGGCTTGCCGGGGTTACCCAAATCACCA
>JACKZZ010002354.1_pt1 | contig 10169 bp, 8 predicted proteins | sample 8027871 | NCBI WGS metagenome assembly JACKZZ01 (sample SAMN15724774, study PRJNA655200) | protist metagenome | isolation source: fluorescence activated cell sorting (FACS) single amplified genomes of... | place: USA: West Boothbay Harbor, Gulf of Maine | collected 2000-07-19
GGTGCTCGGAACTAGTTTCGATAGCCAGGAGGAGCTTCTCCAGTGGCGCTGCTTGTTCCGAAACGAAAAAGCTGCCCTCCGTCGGCATCGTGGCCGCGGCAGTAGGCCTGGTCGCCGCTGGCGGTTTGGCGGTATTCAAGGCGCCCTTGGCCGAGAACTCGGTAGGTTTTCATCTTGTTCATTCATGGCGGTGTGGCATATCTCGTTGCTGTTGCCGGCAATATTGGTGGGTCTCTTTCTTCTGACTTTGTTGTTTCCTTTTTTTTGCTTGACTTTTGTGTTTTTGGTTCTCTCTCTACTGAATCAAACTGAATCAAACTGAATCAAACTGAATCAAATAAGGCTCCGGCAACTGCAATAAGCCCCTTGCGACGCAACTCCTCGATGAAACCTATGAGCAACGAGAAAACTCCGCACATGTGCTCGTCTCAAAACAGGTTTGTTCCTGGGTGTCCCGAGCTGATGGTCTTTTCAGGGACAGCGCATAGAGATTTCGCCGAGCGTTTGGCTGGAGAGCTCGGAGTTACGGTAAGCGACATGAAAGTCGGGCGTTTCGCCGATGGAGAGGTGAACGTGAAAATCAATGAATCTGTCCGTGGCAAGGACGTATACTTGGTGCAGTCGACTACGCCTCCCGTGAACGAGTCACTAATGGAGCTGCTACTGATGACAAGTGCAATGAGGCACTCAAGCGCCAAGCGCGTAACATTGGTGGTCCCCTACTTGGGGTACATGCGTTCCTTAACGCAAAGTATCGCAAAAACCTCAAAGGGCGATTGGAACTATTCTCGGAACAACCTTTCCGCTGCAGACGTTGTTCAAATGATGGAAGTAAGCGGAGCGATGCGCGTAATTGCCGTAGATATGTATTCTCCAGGCCAAGGTATGTCTGAAGGTTTCTTCAAAAAGGCACCCGTAGAGCACATTCGTAGTTCTGAAGCTGTTCTTCAGTCTTTAGTTAAAGAGCTAGACCTTATGAACAAAATCAAAAACGATGACGACCTTGTGGTGGTTGCGCCACACACCAACTGCCTAACGCAGGCAAAGGTAGTCAAGGAGGGCTTGATGAAAATCTTGGGCAAACAGGTCGGCCTCGCCACGATCATCCGTACTCCGATAGCTCACAGTGGCAATAATGGATTGGATAGCGACGGCAGCGGCACTAACACTAGTGAAGAGGCCAACAATCGAATTATGAACCTGTCCAAGCGTCCCACCAAAGCGGTAAACAGTATGAAGATCGATCTTGTCGGCAATGTCCAAGGCAAGCATGTCTTGCTCGCTGAGCAACTCATTGAAACTGGGCGCACCACTGTTTCTGCAGCGGATGCTGTGATGGATGCCGGTGCGACAAAAGTAGATGTTTTCGCATGTCACTGTATCTTTAGTAAGGACGCTCCAGACCGTATTGCCCAGTCCAAGATCTCAAGCCTGATAACGCTAGACACTGTTCCGATGTCTCAAGAGCAGCTAGATAGGCTCCCCATAATGAAGCAGATCTCAATCGCACCGGAGATCGCGCAGCTCATTGCCAAGATGCATTTTGAGCAAAAATAAGTTTTTTTTCTTTCTTCTTTTTTCTGTCTTTTTACAAGTACGTACCAGTTCTCTTGTCTTGGAGTATAAAAATAGAAATCAAAGTCTCTTTTTTGATGAGTCGGAAAGGTCGTTCTTTTTGGCGAGCAAAACGGAGCCCATTTTCCCAACGGCTTTGCCGCCGTAATACATGAAAAACGCATACGCTTTTGGCCCGAGAAGCCTGTGCCATATGTTGGCCATTCCAGTGAGAAAGTTGCTCACTAGTCCAAGGCCATCAGCCCATCGTTCCTCCACCGGCGTGCCGTCTTGAGTGCAAATGCGTCCACGTGGATGACAGGTAAGATTTTCCCAAAACCCTGGGGAATAGTTCTTGACCAATTCAAGTTTCGTTAACCATTTTGCACTCTTCCAGCCCCACAGATGAGGCATGGCTAGTCGTGGGCCACCGTGTTTGCTAGAGAGCAAATCTCCTTGGCCATCTCGTATGGCAAAAAATGCACTAGGGTCCAATAGGTCCTCTCTGAAAACAGGGCAGGTATATCCATCTGCGCAGCTCTGGTAAGCAAACTTCCATTCTTTCTCCTCTTGATCACTCAGTCCGAGCAGTCCGACAACTTGGGTAAGAGGGACGCCCATAAATTTGAGCCCCAAGTGGCTCCATCCTGTCACACAGTGCCAAGGGATGTCGTCGTAGACCTTGTAACCCGGCAAAGCCTCAAGTTCTGCAAGGGTGACTTTCCTTTCTTTGTCGCCGCACGAAATTGTCAGCTCCCAACCAGGGTTTTCTCTATTGTTGGCATCGTATTTGTAATCTTGAGGAAGCTTGACGCCCAGGTCGGTTGTCAGCCAGTTTGGAGTTGAAAAGTTGCCTTTGGGGATACTTTGGTTCGTGTGCCGCTGTGCCGGTTCAGGTTCGTTTTCTTGTATCACTTGTTGTTGCGCTATAAACTTTTCTTTGAGCGCCTGTTTCTTTGCAATTTCCCTCATTCCTTTACGCCCGAGAGCTTTCCCATCAAGCAATCCAGGCAAACTTGCACTTTCTGCGGAGTCAATGCCGCCTGGAGTCGAGGTAGCGGACTGTCCCACAAACGCTTTACTCCCCACAAACATTTTGAAGGCGAAACGCAGTGCGCACAAAAACAGTATTCCTTGGAGGACTAAGGCCCACATATTCTTCGTCACGAATTCGGGCTTACCGGCTAACCCGGTTACCCAACTAACCGCACCTGGCCAGCGCACGACCCAAGGCAGGCTCAGCGTCCAACAGAGCGTACCTGGTTACAGATTATTCTTGAAATTAGGTCAGTTGCTCTCTCTGCGCTTGTTCTCTCTCTCTCACTCAAAGTCTCTCTGTCTCTCACTCTCGCACTCGCTGCTCCCCCTCTCTCACTCTCACTCTCACTCTCCCTTCTGTCTCTCTCTCTGTCTCTCAGAGTCTCAGACTGTGTCTCTCTGTGTCTCTCTGACAGGCTCTCTCTCTCTCTCTCTCCTCTCTTTTTTTGTTCTTCTTTATTTGTACTTTTTAAGGCTAGGTACAGGCTTTGTGAGGAATCTGGTGCCAGTGGCCACTGGCAGCGAGGCATCACACGACCCATAGGAGAAATGAATCGGCTGGGTAACCAAACGTTGGTAAAGTAAATCTCTTTGCCAGTTACAATAAGACGCGCAGGGATATTGGGAATCTGGCAGTTCGCCAACAGTCCAAGGGAAAACGAATCTTGAAAAAAGTTCATCAGAGAAATATTGAAAAAAGTTTCAAAGACCCAACTAGTGAAGGTTCCCACTGGGTTCGACTTGTTACACGAGTTGGCAAACGTAGGTGGCCGCAGAGCTCGTACGTACTTACTCTGCTTGAAGTGTTGAAGCTAGCTCGCTCAGTTCCCAACTCACCAGCGCGATAGGAAGCAGGCTGGCTGGTTGATTCATTGAACAAGGGTTGCTGAAGACGGATTCAAGTTGTTGGCCAGGTCACGGTGTACCAGTTAACGTACGCTTTGTTCGATTGGGTAATCTTGCTGGTGCTGGTGTTGGTGTTGGTGTCGGTGTTGGTGCTAGTGCTGGTGCGCTCCTGTGTCCTGGATCTAGTGTCCATCTGGACAACGGTTCCAAGGTAGGCGCGCGCGATGAAGTTTGGCAAGAAGATTGCCGAGGCAGCAGCCTTGTCTACGGCACTTGTGGAGAGTCGATGCTGGCTAGACTACAAACTGCTGAAAAAGGTGCTAAAGACATTTGACCACGTTTTGCCTCAGGCTGATGGTACGAGCGCAAGCTCTCCCGGGGGGCCTGGACCGCACACACTGTCAACCAAGAGATCCTCACCCAACGCAACAACAATATCGCGTAGCAATCTGCCCATGTCGCAGACAGGGGCTAGGGGTACGGATGAGAACGCACAGAATCAAGGTATGGAGAATTCCACCAACGAGAGGCGGTTTTTCATTGCTTTGAAACGCGAGCTCCAAAAAGTAACCTCAGTATATTTAAAACTTGAGCAACGAGAACTCAGCGAGTTTGTTGAATTTATAGTCCCGTTGCGTGAGAGGAATCGTTCGTCAACCGTAAACCCGAACGGCGTGGCGGTATCGCCCGACGACCTTGGGAAATTGCTTGTCTTGCACGAAAGGCTACTTCTACTGCGCAACTTTGCGGTGCTTAATTACATTGGTTTTACTAAGATCTTAAAGAAACACGACAAATTAACAGGCTTTGAAACTCGCGACAAGTACATGCTCAAAATTGTGGATGAGCAACCTTTTACCCGACACAGTCTGCTACAAGCGACCCTGTGCCATGTGGATATCGGTAAGTTACCAAGTCAAATGGGAGCAATCTCGAGAGTGTTATTTGTACATGCCGTGGTTTCAGTTCTAACAATGTCTGACTTGTTTTTGTTTTTGCTTTGTTTTGATTTGATTAAAAAAAAAATAGAGCTACAAAGCATCAAAGCCAGCGGATGCCTCTCGAAAGATGACGAGCAAGTGTTTTAATTAAACTAGTAGTAGGCCATTAAACTATTGAGTCAACTCAACTCATGAGTCAGGAACTTGAGCAATTTTTTTTTTTCATTTTTCGGGTTAGTTACCAAGCAACTTTAATACTGTATGCATGTGTTTTTTCTGCGGCAAGAATGCAACGGCCGCGGCTTACTGTCGTCGGCAACGCTGTCGTAGACCACGTACTCACTGTTCCTTCTGTCAAGGGCTTTTTGCTTTCGGAGGTAACTCAGGCTGCGGCCCAGCCTCATCTGCTCGGCGACGGGCAACAACTTGAACAACCTGACAAGCTCGACAAGCTCGACAAGCTCGACAAGCTCGACGCTTTCGACGACAAGTTGCAAGGTGGCCTTCTTCCTGACAACGAGTTGCTGCTAGTGCAAAGCAATCTTGAAAAGTTGAGCGAAGAGAGTCAGGGAGGTTTGAATCTCGTAGACTTCCCTGCTCGTTTTAAGAGCTCGGTGATCAAAAGAGTCAAAGATGACCAACTGTCGCTCGCCGTGGTAGGCGGGTCTGGTTTGAACACCGCTCGAGCCGCTGCCAAGCATATTTTTACCAAAGGATGCAGCGGGCGAAATTCAAAGGTGGTGGGGTTTGTCAGTGCGATAGGAGACGATTTTGGCGGGAAACTAATTCTCTCGGCGTGCAGAAACGATCACGTGGAACCTTGGCTCTTTGTCAACGACGAACTCGGCGGTGTGAGCACTGGCGAGTGTGCAATTCTTGTAGACGCAAAAAGTCGCGAACGCACCATTTGCTGCTCTCGCGGTGCAAGTGGGTCTCTGAGCCCAGAATCGGTCAATCCCTTAGCATTGGTTCACGAGTCTAACTCGGGGCCGCTGTTGTTTGCCACAAGCTTTGTTTTGACGACCGAGCCGCGTTTTGCTGTCGTGGACATGTTGTCTTTGTCCCACAAACATCTAGCTCTATCTTTATCGAGCAGCGAGCTGGTGCAAAAGTCAGTTGATGTGCGGACCCGTGTTTTGGCTTTGCTTGGCCAAGCAAAGGAACAGCAGCAGCAGCAGCAGCAGTACCAAAGTGACTCTTGCTGCATTGTTTTTGGGACACGAGAAGAGTTTCAAGCATTTACTAGCCTGGACGACATCACCCAGTGCGTCGAGCAAGTTTCACAGGCATGCTCAAGTCGTCAGACTTGTCTGGTTGTCGTAACAGACGGCCCAAACGATGTACTTGTAGGCGGGGTGAAAGGCCACAGTTTAGTTGCAAAATTTCCAGTGCCGCACATCCCCACGAGCATGATTGTGGATACAAATGGCGCAGGAGATGCATTCGCTGGCGGGTTTTTAGGCGAATGGTTGATGCTTTTTCAAAGTGACGAATTGAATCACTACACACTCGTGGAAAAGTGCGTTTTGGCAGGCTTGGAAAATGCCCGAAAGTGCCTCCTTTCCAAGGGCGCAGCATGAATTTATTTATTTATAAAGATGATACTCTGAAAGTTCATTAAGTCTTCACTTGTTTTTAATAAATTATGTAACAGGGCGGTTTTTGCTAATAAACGATCTACTCGGCTATAAGCTTGCTAAGGCGTGCTGTGAAACGGTCACGGCATTGCTTACCGGTACGGCCCTCGATGTGAGAAGAGATATCCTTCCATTTCTTGCCCAATTTGCCGACTAGGTCGCACAGCTGCGCATCTTCTTCCGAAGTCCAGTGGCCCTTTTTGATGGTTGGGTCTAACGCCTTGTTCCATCGCTGGCTGCACTGATTACTGTTCTTGGTCTTGATTAGGGCGGCGATCACTGACCACTGTTGAGCTCCGTTTTCTTTGACATAGTCAATCAGCATTTTGTCCTCTTCCATAGACCAAGCACGGCGGTAGTAAACTTTGTGCTTGGTTGGGATCTCTTCTTCACTTTGGCTCGCGGGAGGAGCAGCGGGCGCTTTTTGCACCTTTGGCTCTGCTTTGATAGGCACCTGCTGCTGCGGCTGTACAACTTGTCGCTGTTGTTGTTGCTGGTGCTGTACTACCTGTTGTTGCTGCTGCTCCGGCATCTGCATATGATAATGTTGCTGTTGCATCATGTAGTTTTGCGGATAGTAGAAATGGTGAGGCGCTTGCTGCTGCTGCTGCAGCTGCTGTGGCTGCGGGCAAAAATATTGTTGAGGGGGCTGTTTACCTAGACTGGAATTATTGTCCTCGTACCGAGGCTTGGTCTTTGCAGGAGCAAGCTTTTCTATTAGTTCCATATCGGGGGAGTCAAACAGAGCGTCAAAGTCCAGTGATTCGTCAAAAGGATCAGCGAGTGCACTGCTAGGTGACCCCGGCCGTTGCCGTTTGCGCGATTCCGTTGAAGAGGTCACGTCGGACGGTACTAGTAGCGGCAAAAGGAACGCGGAGAGGTCGTTACTGTCCTTCTCGTCAGTGGTTGCCGGAGTGTTACCGTATTTATTACTTGCAAAGCCTTCCTCCGCCCGCGGCTGGAACCCAAACATTGGTTCGCTTTTCACGCCACTACTTTCGTTGAAGAAGTTGTAATCCATTGGCGCCTCGGCCATAACTTGTCCTTGCGTCATTCCTTCCTTCCTTCCTTCTACTGTATTAATCAATCTTGCTAACCGTTCGTTCCTTCGTCGTATTGACCACCTAGGGCAGCCTTCGCGTCAACCTCCCTGTACTCGATCAGGAACTGAATCCCTCCCTCCTACCTCTCTACTTATATTAATCCTCTCTCTCGCCGCGCGTTTAACCGCGAAACAACCAACGGCTCACGCCCAACCCAACCGAAACACAGTCTACGCGCAAAACGGACCGTGCTGCTGAGCACTGCTAACGCTGAAAGCACGTTGAACGTCAAAACGGGACTGCCGCCGGACAATTGCGTCACTCTCTTGAGTCGGTCAAGAGAGCCGAGGAGGCCTCCCTTTCTTTTTGCTTTTTTCGGGCTTTTGGCGTTTTTTTGATGATGGCTCTTCTTACAAGTTAGATTCCTCGGTGTATTACATCAGGGCCCCGATACATCCAAACTCATTCACGCTCACTCTCCTGCTGCCTAACCTTACCTTACCTTACCTTACCTTACCTTACCTAACACCTTTCTATTCTACCTTACCTTATAATGATATAGAATGCAACTTTTGCAACTTTTGCAAGTGCTGACTAGGAGTGACTGCAAGTGACTGCAAGTGACTGCAAGTGTCGTGACTCCGAGTTAACTAACCGGGTGAGTGAGTGAGGTGAGAGAATAAAGGCAGTCGATCGGACCAGGCCCGCGGTAAAAATGTTAGGACAACGTTGGGGGCTGGAGAAATAGAACGAGATTATAAATCTCCGAGGGGTTCACGAAAGGGCAAACCGGGCATCTCCTCATATCGGCCCGTGATCTATCTCGCGCAGCACCTGCCGGCGACAAGAACAGAGTCGAGTGGCGAGTCAGTTGACTCTGACAAATTGCAAGCGTGTCCTCATTCATCGAACTCGGGCTGTCGCCTCGTCTGGACTACAGTCACTCTTCCCCCGCAAACGAGTATTTTGTTTCTCCGTAGTAATTTAACCGCACGCTCAGTGCCTCTATTCCCGCTATTTTTGCATTTTTGAAGTGGAAGGGGGAGCTCAGAGAGGGTACTTGAATCGCGTAAAGAGAAAAAAACCGCCGGAGAAAGTTAGGCTTTTCGTTCGAACCACTGGTTTTTTTTGGGTTTGGTAACGTTTGACAAGTCCCTCCCGCACGGCAGCTCATGCAGAAGAGCATACACGCTTTAGGCAAACAAGCTGCGTCGATTTGAGAGGAGATCCAGAACTTTACGTCGGGTGGTCCCTAGTAGCCTACGTCCCTACGTCGGATTACCCCTTCCGCGGTAAGTGCGGCGAAAGCCTCTTGCACGCATTACACCGTACACGATGCATTAAACACAGTTCGACACTGTGTGGCGCACAACTTCGGCACCCGGCCCGGGCGGAAATCGTTTTCTGCTTTTTTCTGCTTTTTTCTGCTTTCTTCAATCAAGATATCTTGAATGACGAAACTAGGGCCTTCTAGCCTTTAGAGAGGATGAATGGACTTAGACGAGGAGTCACGAGTCAAGACATTGCGTGACCCACTGATCGTGACTCGTTCACGAAGAAAGCAAGTAACTTGGTCAGTTTCAAAAGTCACTCAGATACGACAATATTACGGCGGCGCCGAAACAATGAGACTGAATGAGTGCAATGAAAACTTTACAAAGTGCGCCGATGAGTGCAATAAAACTTTCAAAGTGTAAGAATTGAAGGCTTGGAAAGTCCAGGCTAGGTAAACGTACGTGAAGGCTTGATTTTAAATGAAGTTTCAAGAGTCCAGCACTGGACACTGGACCAGCAACAGCGTTCGTTCTTTTTCTTTTTGTTAATGCTACTTCTAGTGGTGCGATCAAGTTGGAAACTGATCGACTCTTTTGAGACAGGCTGGACAGCCGAGAACAAGTTGGGAACTGAACTATCGACTCTTTCGTCGTCGTGCAGAAAATTTTCGTGGTCTTTTCTTATTAGAAAGGACATATAGGTAAAAATCATTTCGTTTGAACAACAACAACAACAACAACAACAACAACTAGCTAGCAAACTTTGGAACTTGTAAAAGCTGAGGCATAAAACCTAGCTCGCCAATGGGTATCCCATATTCCGCAAGCTTATCTTCAAATGCTTGCACCATATTGTTATGCTGAACGACTGCTTGCGATATCGTATTTGTGTACTCCAGAATAGCCTTGTTCTTCGTGTCGATGATATCGTCGACGTTTTTCTGCACGCGGCCCAAAGTGGAAGGGTCGAGGTTGAATTGACTCACAATCTCGTTAAGGTAACCGTCGGTCTTTTCCATCTCCTGCCCAAGCAGCTCGCACTTTTTCTCCAACAAGAGGTTCTTGAAACCGGTTTTTTGCTGCACCTCAAATACAGTACTTTGCAGCTTGTCGTGCAAGGCTTCCTTCTCCTCTTGGGCGATTTGGTGACGTTGTCCAAGAATCTCGTTTTCCCATTGCAGCGCCTTGAGCTCATCCTCTACCACAAGCAGCTCAGCCTTGACTCCCGCTAGACGCTTCTTAATCTCGGTGTATTCGCCTAGCTCCTCTCGCAGCCGCTCCACGTCGAGCAGGGCCTTTTTCAAAGGCTCACTCATGCGCTTGTTCTCTTGCGCAATCTCAAACATGAGCTTTTCGTCCGCCGATTCTTTCTTCTTCATCTCCGCCACTTCCTCCTTGAGGGACTTGATCAAGTCCAGGTTGTTGTGCGTAATATCATTGTAGTAGTTTTTAATTTCTCCAAACGCGCGCTCGTGCGTCTTCATCAGCTCGTCAATGTGGACGTCCTTGCGCTGCTCAATTCGCTGAATCTCTGCCTTACGCCGCACCTCGAGCTGTTCTCGCAGCACGCGCGACTTGCGCTCGTGCTTGAGCTGCAGTTCTTTGGCGCGCTGCTCGAACGTTTGCCGCAGCTCGGTGATCTTGCGGTCTTGCTGTTGCTTTAGTGATTTGATAAAGTCTTCGTGGCTCAACTCGGTTTCTTTTAGTTCAACTTTGAGGCTACGCTTGTCTTTCTTTAAAAACGCCTCCCCCTTGCGGTGCTCGTCCTCTGATAACTTGAGCGAGTTGCTACAGTCTGCTTTTAGGTTGGTTACCTCATTTTGGTGTTCATAAAGC
>JACKZZ010001833.1_pt1 | contig 10168 bp, 3 predicted proteins | sample 8027871 | NCBI WGS metagenome assembly JACKZZ01 (sample SAMN15724774, study PRJNA655200) | protist metagenome | isolation source: fluorescence activated cell sorting (FACS) single amplified genomes of... | place: USA: West Boothbay Harbor, Gulf of Maine | collected 2000-07-19
CTATTATATAAACATTATATCCAAAAGTATCATGATATCTATTATTTTCTTCATCCCATTCATATTCATAACCAGCATAATCAAATAAAGTTAATTCAGAATTAATTTCGTCAATATAAAAAAAATTTTCTTTATTAAAATTACCTGCGTCAATTTCTGTTCCATCTTCTCTAATACGTCTAAATTTATCAAATTTCTTAACAATTAACTCAGATATTTGTAAACTAGTTAAGGGTTCTAGTTCAGGTTCTTGTATTTGTGTATCAGTAATATTAAATGCAAACCATACGACTTCTTCTTTCATCAATAATTTAGTATAAGTTCCATTATTTAAAATACCTTGATAATTTAATACAATGTTACCTGTATATGTTGAACCAGATATTACATCAAAATTAGTTTCTAAAAATAAGCAATTATATCCACCTAATGCTATGTAATAGGAACCAGAATTCAATGAAGAAATAGTTATCGCACTTAAGTAATTATTGCCGCTATCATCATCTTCTACTATCTTTTCTCCATTATCATTATATAAACACATTTCCGTATCTATTACATTTGAACCATTTGTATTTAAAATAATTTGTGTGTTATTATGTGATAAATCTCCTAATAAAATTGGATTTTTAGGTGAATATCCTAAAGGACTTTGTTGTTCAGGTTCTTGTTCTTGTTCTGGTTCTTGTTCTTGTTCAGGTTCTGGTTCTTGTTCTTGTTCTTGTTCTGTTATAGTAAAACTAAACCAAATTATTTCATATTCACTTAGAATTTTAAAATCAGAATTAGTTCCTAATTTACCTCCACTAATGTTAATGTGTAATTCGCCTGTATATCGGGAGTTACTAAAAACTTCAAATAAATTAGAATTAAATGTTGTTTCATAACCGCCAGCAGCAATAAAATATGTTCCAACATCTAAATTAGAAATAATTATTTTACTTAATAAACTTGTATCTCCACTATCATCATCGTGAACTATTAAATTACCATCTGAATTATATAGACCAATTTCAGTGTCTATTACTTCAGAATATTCAGTATTAATTATAAGTGTTTCATCGTTATAACCCACAAGACCTATTTCTATTGGATTATTAGGACTTGTAGGTGATACAGTGACAGGTTCTTCTTCTGGTTCTTGCTCTGGTGCAGGTTCTTCTTCTGGTTCTTGCTCTGGTGCAGGTTCTTCTTCTGGTTCTTCTGCTGTTTCTATTTTTTGAATATTTAATGTTAAATCAAGTTCAGAATTTTCGTCACACTCTAAATCTAAATATACCCCAGGAAATGTTAATTTTTGAGTATATACAGATGTATTATAAGGGTTTTGTGCAGATACCGTTCCTACACCAACTACAACATTAGGTGAAGGACTGACTAATGAGTAATAATCACCCCAACGATTAGTTTCAACACCTGCAACACCTTCTTTTAATAAAATTGGTTCAGGAAATGTTTCATCAAAAATTTCTTTTCTTGTAAAATATAAAGAAGGCGCATGGGTGCTAGATGAACCTGAAAAAATTATACTAATATTACCAACATCATCAATATTTATAGAGGGCATCCAAAAAGATTTTACATCATCAGAAATTCTTCCTTCCTGAAATAAACTCCACGTTCCATTGACATATTGTAATACAGCCCATGCAACTTCAGTATGAACATCTATATTTGAATTTAATTTATTTGAAATCCATGTTAATACAGTAAATATATTATTGCCTATTTTTCTTGTTTCAGGAAAATTCATAATTAATTCTCTAAGTGGATCTAAAGCTGTTCCATCAACATCAGGTATTCCAGAAAAAGATGTATAACCACTAATATTTGATGTAAAATCATTAACAATTATTTCACTTTTTATGATAGCATCATTATTTTCTCCACTAGTTGAATTTTTTAATTTGGGAACATTAACTGTAAAAATTTCTAATTTATCACTAGCACTATTGTTTATACCTAATGCTTCTTCATCTACATGTCTAATAAAAAATATTTCATCTTCATTTAAAGTAACAGTTGTTGATATTGGTATAACTAATTGAAATCCAAAATAAGAAAGGCTAGGCCAATTTATTTGTTTATATTTTAAAATATCTGGAATAGCCGTCTCATAAGATTGTGCTAGATTATTTTGACCTTCTATTTTAAATTCAACAGTTTCACTAGGCTTATCTTCTTCATAAATGTTAATATATCCCCCATTCCATCCATCACCATAAGTATCGCCTACAAAAATTAAAATATTTTTATTAACTTTCTTACCATTACCTTGAGAATCATCAGTATATGTATGTATTTTTTGTGTAAATTCATATCCTAATGGAATTTCCTCTTGGCTTTCAATAATTGTGATAGCAGGAGATGTTTTATTTGTTAACTTAAAACGAACTTCTTCTTCATAACTTCCCGGAGTAAATGAAAAAACATATTGTGTATTTGACTTTAATTCATAACGATTGATTGCTACCCCCCATGTAGGCTGATATTCACCATCTGGTTCCATATCAGTAAAGGGATTTTCATATTCTGTTGTATTAAACGTAATTTTATTGCTGATATTTGTTGAACCCGGTTTCATATCTAATATATTTATCTTTATTGTTGTAACTGAAGGAATTAAATCTTCTTTTTCAATGATATAAGACTTAGGTCCAGAAGATTCATTAGTAGAAATAGCATAATATTTTTCATAAATTGCTATCTTTGGATAATCTGGAAATTCAGGGGTTTGTATTAACCAACTTTCCCATGATTCTCTAGGATCTGAGGTAGTGCTTCTACACAAAGAAATCCCATTAGAAATACCAAATTCTATTAAAACCCATTTATTTAAAAATGTATCATACATGATAATAGGGTCTCCTGCACCACTAGAAGTAGGAAAAATGTCTTGTGTTGAGATTTGTTCTAATAAATTAAAATTCATATCATAAATATAAAGATCTGTTGCATTTCTAACTGTTACTATATATTCACCATTTGATGCAGTGCATGGATCCATTGGACTTGTTCCTGTTGTTGTAGTTAATGTTTGTATATGGTTAAATTTATTTTTATTTAATTTATTTTGACGCAAGCGTTTTCTGATATTTTGTTGAATTTTTTTTCTTTTTTTAATTTGTTTTTTTGATAATCTTTGTTTTAAATTTGACTCTATTTCAAGGTCTCTTATTTTTCCTCTAATTTTATGAATTTTTTTAGGTAAATTACTAAAATTAAACTGTCTTTTTTTATCAACATTAACATATTTTAAATTTGGTTGTTTTCTTATTTCTGACAAATGTTTAGTTTTTACATATTTAGATTTTGCGAGACCTGTTATAATAGAAAAATCTTTAATGTTTTTTTTTGATACATTTAACATATTTTCTTCAAAATAAGAGTATAATATATCATTAACCATTTTGATATTTCTCTCCAATGTTTGTTTATTTTTAGCATCCATATATTTAATATTTTTTCTATCTAACGTGTTAAAATAATTATACAAGAAATGTTTGTCTTTTTTATTTAAAAGAAATTTTCTTTTTTTAAAATCAGCGGTAGAATTAATTGCATTTTTATTTTTTATTAAACTTTCACTAGTAAAAATATTTTTAGTATTTATATTTACACTGTTTTGATTTGTCAAGTCTATTTTTTCAAAATAATTATTATTATATAAATTAATTACTAAATTAAAATTACCTTCTCCATCGTTTACTTCCCAGCTAATTTCATATTTACTTAATTCATCTAAATTAAGTTTAATTATTTTTTTTTCGTTTGGGATTGTTAAAGATAAATTATTGAATTTAGAATTATTAACTGTATTTACCCAATTTAAAGAAGGTCCGTTAGAAGTCTGACTGTTATCATATAAATCTTGACTTTCATTTGTTAATTTTAAATTTAATACAATTTTATTTGTAACTATAATACCAAAATTTTCTAATATATCAATTAATAACAAAACATTGTTATTTTGTTCTTTCCAGGATTTCAAAAGAAGATTTAAATCTTTTATTGTAACTCTTCCGTCACTGTCTATATCCATTATGAAATTAACATATAAATATTAATTTCCTAATAAAATAAATATTAACCATTTGTTTCTAGAGTATTTACAAAATTTGTAACTATTTCAATGTTCTCATCTTCAGTAGGTAAAAAATGCCCTGCATATACACTTATATTTGTAATTAGTTTTAAATTTGAAAAATAATCGTTATTTATTAGTAGACCCATACTATAAAAACCAGTGTCATTTTCGGCTATATAATTTAAAGCAAGGGTTTGAAATGGTTTTTTTTCATCAATAGTCTCTATTAACCCATGATGTGTTGTAGGTAAATATCCATTAAACATCAATAAACAATCAAATTTATAATCAGAATAAGCACCATAAACTATTACCATTGCAGAACCTTGTGAATAACCTAATAATCCATAAAACGGGCCGTTATTAATAATATAGTTAGTAATAAATTTTATAGAAGTATTTGCCCAGTTTCTATCGTTTGTTGGTTCGCCCTTTCCTCCCGGTGGGTCATCCCACCAAATTTTAGTGTAACCCAACGGAGTGCGTGGACTATCAATAAATTCAAATTCATAGTTTTGGAGAGAATTTATTAATTTTTGCATACCTAATTGATTTTCTAAGTCAACAGCACTATCACCTCCGCCATGTAAACATAATATTTTATTATTTATTACTTTATTACCCCATTTTTCAATAATATTATTTTTTGATATTTCTAACTCTTCGTCCCAATGTTTAAGTAAAAAATTTAAATCCACAATATCAATTATTCTATAATTAATTGAACTAGGCATTATATAGTTTATAAAATATTAAATTTAATCAAAATTTTTATAGTAACTACTGAAGTTTATTTAGAAATATTATAACAATATAATATATATAATGTCATCATCGAAACAATCGCATGATAGAAGTCCCAGTGGCGGACCTAATAGTGCTAGACCTATAAAAATGAAAGATTTAGCAGCATTTAAATGGTTGATAATAAATATGTTTGGTCACGATTATATGCATGATTATTTAATTAATACAGGGAGATGCTCGAAATCTAAATCTATAATAGACCAGATTAATAAACTAGTTTCTATAATTGCAAACTATAAAAGAGAAAAAACTTCAAAAATAAGAACATTATTTGGGGATTTAGATATGGCTGGAGGGGGTAAAAAGTTACAAAAAGGGGGAGTCGGATTATCTGAGGATGATGATCTATCTTCACCCCTTATTAAATATATGGACTTTGATTCATCAGTAACTATATCTTATGTAGACGATATAGAAAGTTCTATTAATATACATACACAAATTTCTAATCAATTAGATGTTGATATATCTTCAGATTCATCTCCGTTTCCTGAATTGAAAGACGGTTCAAAACCTCAATTACACACATGGTGGATTGATAATCGCGATGGCGAGCATAAAGAACTAGCAGAAAATATTTATTTAATTGTGCAAGAAGAATTGTATATTGATACATTAATCGTACATGGAATGCAAAAAAACTTTGAGGTTTTATCTGAAATTTTAATAGGAAATATACTAAATGAACCTATTAAAAATATAATAGAACTTACAACTAGCGTTGGTAAGTTTTTAAATTATGAGAACAATCAATGGGAAGAAGAAGATGAACGTAGTTATCCAAATTCAGTTGATGAGATTCAACGTATGGATACAGATTTTAAATCAAGTGATGGTATTCTCGGAATTAAACATACTGATAGAGAATATGATTCACTTCCTATTGCGGGAGAAATAAAAAATCGCTTATCTGAAGTAACTTTTGCAAATGTCAATAAACAAATATTGGGTAATCTTCTTAAACTTAAAGAAAGAGGAGGTAGTGGTTCATATAATATTAAAAATAAAAATTTATCGGATATAACAAGTTTACAGTTAATTTTAGATAGTTATGTAGATGGTGAAAAAGAAGAGGAAACGCAACTTCTACAAAATATGTCGGAAAAACTATTATATATAAGTGGGGACGAAGATGATAGTTCTGATAGTAATAGTATTAGTAGTTCTGAGGAGAAACATGACTCTCAATCTGCATCAGATGAATCGGTTGACATTATTATATCAAATTCAGGTTTATTTGATTTTACAAAAAAGGTTATATTTGGAGAAATTTTAAAAATATGTACAGGTGCAGACGCAACATTAAGTTTATTTGATGGTGCTACATTTAAGTGTCATTTATATGATATATCTTTAAATTCTATTAAAAAATTATCAACTTTATTTTATGGTATTTATAAGTCTACTATTATAGATGTTGACCACCCAACTTTTATTGATGAAAACAACTACTTTTTTGAAGATACTAGAAAACAACAACTCATGTTATTAATAAAGAATGTTAATGATATTTTTGAAATTATTGATTCGGATGATAGTATTAAAATACAATTTAATGCAATAATCGAACCTGTATTAATTGATATAAATTCTGTGTCATTTAAGGCACTTTTTAGATTTGTTTTATTAAATTTCCATCCAGATAAAATTACTGGACTGTCCTCTGAAAATAATGATAAAATCACTAATATTTTTGCTGAAATATTAACTAATTTGTCTAACATTAGTAAATCGTTTGGTGGAGGAAAAACTATGAAAGGAGGAAAGAAGGATAAAGATAAAGATGTATCCGCATTTATAGGGTTAAATAAACTGTTAGGTAAAACAATTCTGGAAAATAGTTTATCATTAATGAATTGTGTAAACGGAAATAAAACCTTGGGATATTTTCCAAATATTAGGAAAATTTCAGGTACGGTTGATGGAAATTATAAAACTTTTTATAAAAACTATCCGGGAATTAAACCTAGGTTTGTGAATATTTTTAATGGCGAAGGAATATTTACAGAAATGGCATCTAAAGGTTACTACGATATAACTAGAAATTCTATAATATGGGATGCTATTTGTCCTACTTCATATTCTCCAGGAAAAGTAGAAAATGGTGCACCATTAGAATTTAGAAAACTATTAGCAAGACGTATTTTATTAAATATACAGGTTTTAATATTATATTTAAAATGTTCTCCTACTAATATATCAACATCTACACTATTAAATGGCCTTTATTTAACGATTGACAAAACTCCAAGAAATTATGATACTGTAAGAAGTAGAGGTTTTTGGGGTAATGCTATGAAAAGTCATAAAGATGCAATAAAAAAATATATACAATTTCAAGGAGATGATGGGGGTCAACTTGAAATAAAAGAGTTCGTTAGAAAAAATAGAAGTAAATGGTTTGGATTTATGTTTGATTTTTATAAAAAGGCGCCTCCTACAATAAAAAATAAAACGTGGAACGAATTTACAACTCCACCGTTGTGGTTGACAAATGGAAATTTTGACGACGCTTTACAATTTTCGTTTAACATTGTTCTACAACATTTACTTCCTGAATTTATACTATATATGGGGGAACATGATATGTTTAATGGTTCAGTAGGACGGATTGATTTTATTAAAAAAAATAACGAAGGTGTTAGTTCTGAGTTACCATTACCAACTCCATCTGTCACGGGAGATAAATCATATATTATAAGTAACGCATCAAAATTTATATTTCCTTCACAAAAAAAAGTAAATGATAAAAGATTTGGATTATTTAACTTATCTGGTCAAAATACTAGAGATTTGAATTATTGTCCTATCACATCTATTGCTGATAACCAACCTACATGTTCAGTAACTATAGACAAAACAGCAAATAATGAAACATATCCTCGTTCACATGAATATGACTTAGAAATGTCTGTCGAGGCAGAAGATGCTATAGGACAAACATATTCATATGTAATAGAAATGACAAAAATTGGTGCTTCACGAACAAGTTATTACATATCTGCCGCATTATCAATGCCATTACATCCTTCTATACTTATTGGTGATAAAACAGAAATTAATGACCTTAAAGGTTCACCGTTAGGTGCAGTGTCAACATATTTTACATTATTAAAAAGTATGAGTAAAGAATTGAAAAAGGGTAGTTATTTGGCACAATTTTCAGGTTCACGTCTTCCACCGAGAGATATATTACAAAATTTCTTCAAAACAAATATGGAAATGATAACAAAAATGAGTGTTAAAAAAAGTATTGGAGATTATGGTCAAGAGCATGTTGCTTCATGTAAGTTTGGTTCAGGTATACCATCTGAAGTTATGGATCCTAATAATGGTTATGATAGGGTTCTTCCATATTCTGATGATGGTGATTCTTTAAGAATAATGTTAGCGAACGATAGGCCATCAGCATATAGAAATATTTTTATGTTACTATTCTCAGAGGAAAATCATGTTAATAGTAGAGCAGTTGCAGGTTATTGGAATGAAAATCCAATATCATCTGGAGGGGCCGCGCTACCAACAAATTCATTAAAAAATACAATAGTTATATCACCTTCTACGGTTTTACCTGAAGCCTTACGTTCAGGAGATTCAGTATTTAATACATCTACTGATACAGATGCTGCTCTAGGATTGGTAAAATCTGCCGAAGTTATAGACCAAAATAATAAGTTTAGACAAGAAGAAATTAGAAAAAAAATTCGTAATGTTGGTTATATTAAAGAAAGAAGAAGAAAAAGAAATAATGAATATGCATCTAGGAGAAGAAGTACTCGGGGTTTTACAAAATGGTTAAAAAATCAACCGTCTATTGTACATGAGAGATTGTCTGAAGTTGGAACTTATATGAAAAAAAGTTTGATGGAAAAATTAAAATATATATATATAGGACCTGATAAGGGTAAGACTATTTCACCAAATAGTTCTGGAAATGGCTGGATAATGACTGGAGGTAAAAGAAAACATAAAAAAAGAAAAAGAAAAACTAAAAAAAATAAACGACGAAAAAATAAAACAAAAAGAAAAAGAAAAAATAAAAAACATAAATCTAAAAAAAAAAGGCATAAAAAACACCGAAATACAAAAAGAATAAAATAATTTAAGTAAAATTTAAATATAATAAATTATAAAAAAAAAAATAATTTATTATATTATATGACAACAAATATAAAGTTGCATTTTTTTAAAACAACATTAAATGATACTATGAATATAGATGGAATTAATACCAAGAATGCTTTTGGGATATTAAAAGAAAGGGTTATAAATTCAACACCAGAGACTGAAGAACAATCATTAATATTACTTAACATATTTATGTTAATACATTTGGGACATATGGCTATTAGTTTCCCCAATAGTGGTGATTCTAATATTTATGGTTTTGGTCCAAAAATAACAAAACAATCTTTTATAGATAGCCCTTCGCAATTTTTGAGTGGAGGTCTAGAGGTTCCAGCATGGTTTAATCCAATGTATATATTTTATATTAATTTGCAGGGAGATTTTACACATAATAATTTTTTTTTTAATTATATAAATAAACCAGAAAACAATGATTTAAAATTAAAGAATTACATAGAAATAGATTTACAAATTAACGATACTAAAGAAGATGCTTTGCAAAAACTTAGAGAAAGCATAACTTATTATGGTTATCCTCCTAATAGTCAAAAAGACAATTGTATTTCTTACATATTTAAAATACTAAAACCTAAATATATAGGCATTGATACCCCTATAAAATTAAATAATATAGGACATTTATCTTCTAATTTAAGTCAACTACTCTTAGATTCAAATATGGTTGAAAATTATTTTAAAAATAAAAGTTTAAATAAAAGTGAAAGTAAAAAAGAATCAGTGACTGTAACGCCACCACCTACTAGAACATTGCGACCGCCTCCACCACGTCGTTCGGGACCCCCTCCTGCTGCGCCCCAACAACCAGCATCGGAAAAATGGTCACAAAACATGCCCCCACCCGCTTTTGGAGGTAGAAAAAAAAGAAAAAGAAAAACTCGCAGAAAAAAAAGAAAAAGAAAAACTCGCAGAAAAAAAAGAAAAAGAAAAACTCGTAGAAAAAAAAGAAAAAGAAAAACTCGTAGAAAAAGATAAATTTAAAAAATTAAATATTTTCTCCACAAGAACCCTTCAAAAAGTTCAGTTCAAAAAAAGAAAGTGGTCCCCCCAAATTAAGAGAAGTATATTTGAGTTAGTGACCGATTTCTGAGAAAGTAAAAGAGGCGCGAGGACTTGGTGTAAATATGG
>JACKZZ010008851.1_pt1 | contig 10165 bp, 4 predicted proteins | sample 8027871 | NCBI WGS metagenome assembly JACKZZ01 (sample SAMN15724774, study PRJNA655200) | protist metagenome | isolation source: fluorescence activated cell sorting (FACS) single amplified genomes of... | place: USA: West Boothbay Harbor, Gulf of Maine | collected 2000-07-19
AAGCTTGGCTTTTTCTTTGGCATGGGCGACGCGGGGCTGGGATATTATCCTGATGCAATGCAGCAGCATCTCCTTGACGAGGCGGCGGCAAATATGCCTCTTGGGTCACTGAAAGAATCTAACGGATCGATGCCATTTTCACATTTCGGAAGCGGAAATGGACCAGCGACGGACGATGAGCTCGACGAAAGCCTCAAGGACCCCTCGCATGCGTACCGCAAGCTCATTTCGTCTTTGCAAAACCAAGCAGAGGACGAGGTTGCGTCGTCAGATGAGAATGAAAGCGCCGATGGGGACTTTGGGAACGAAAACCAAAACGGTGTCGAAGAGGAAGCTGACGACGATCATGTCGAGGATCATGAAAGCGGAGATGAAAGCGAGCAGTTTACGGACAACGAAGATGATCAAAACGTCCAGGATGCCCTAGACGATCCTTTTGTGCAACGATACGCTGCGCCTGATAATGATGATGGGAATCTTGGCGCATCGTCGCTGCCCAATCAATTGTCCTTGAAAAAGACAAAGCTTCCGCGCGTTCGCTTGCCGACCAGTGAGACGCTCTCCGTGGTGCGGATGCATCCTGAGGGCATCGAGCCCCTGAGAGCGGTGCGGTTGCCGGCAAAGCGCTCGCCTGCCGCAATGGCGAGTTATTTGCACATCAAGGAAAGGCTGGCGAATTCTTGGCTGTCGTGCTGCGGGGATGATAAAGAAGAAAAATGCGGATTTTCGGAGCTGCAGCAGTCCATGCTCCCCCACATGTTTGGATACCACGATATCGCGTTTACGCACCGAACGCTGGAAAACGCTTCGGAGCTCCGCGACCTCTACATTTTGCATGCGATGAACCACGTCATCAAGTCCATGGACAGAATTCACAAGCACAACACTATTCTCCACGATCGCGTCGTCAAGCGCAGACGCGAAAGGGAAGCCAAGGAAGCTGCGCGGAATCTCAGCGTGGACATCGATGCACATGCGCCACGGAAAGAAGGAAGACTCCTCACCGAGGCGGACGATGAGAACCGGATGCGGGATCAGGGTTTCACGAGACCAAAAGTGCTCATCATGGTTCCCACGAAGCTCGCAGCAGCGCGCATCGTAAAAACGATGGAGCGTCTGTTGCCCGCGGGGGGGAACTTGATGAACAAGGCGAGATTTTTGGAGGAGTTTGGAAACGGGGCGACGTCCTTCGGCAAAGTTTTTACGGAGGAGCAGTACGCGAACGGCGACGCCATTCCGGGCGGAAGGCTGCGCTCGACTGCCGATTTGGGCACAAAGCTCCCCAAATCGAAAAAGCCCGCTGATTGGTACGCAAACTTTGACGGCGACACGGAGGACTGCTTTCGCATCGGCATCAAGCTCCACGGCCGCAAGTCGCTGAAGCTTTACGCAGACTTTTACTCTGCTGATTTCATTCTCGCATCGCCTCTCGGCTTGCGCCTCGCCACTGGCCACGGCGTTGTGGGCGAGGAGGGGGATGGGGACTTGTCGGGCGATGAGAACGAAAAGAAGAGCGGAATCGACACGGACTTTTTGTCGTCGATTGAAATTTGCGTCGTCGATCAGATCGACATGCTTCGAATGCAAAACTGGCAGCACGTCGTCGACATGTGCGGCCTCGTCAATCTGCAGCCGAAAAAGCTTCGTCCAGATATGGACATGGGAAGAGTGCGCCAGCACGCACTCGACGGCCTTTCGAAAATGTACCGGCAAACGATCTGTTTGAGCGCCTACCCCGACGCCTACGTGCGAGCGCTGTCGAGCAAAACGCTTTTCAAGTCGTCTCTTGGAAGCGTCAGCATCGCGATCAAGCAGTACGACGGCACCGCAGCAGAAGTCGAAGCGAGTACTACTAGGCACCACTTTGAAATGGTGCCGCGCACGATTGGTGAGAGGCAAATCGCTGGCGCTGACGAACGTTTTGCGTACTTTAAAAAGCACATTCTTCCGTCAATCGCGGGGCCATTTGCCCCATCCCACACGCTGCTGTTTGTTCCCTCGTACTTTGACTACGTGCGCGTCCGGAATCTGCTCCGGGCAGTGCAAAAGGAGCAGGACCCGACAGGCGAGCTGGAAAAGATGCGGGCAAAGCGCAACACGAAGAAAAAACGCAAGCTGTACGCAAAGGAAAAGGCGGAAATGGGGGCATCGAGCAATCGCATCCCTCTTTTCTACTGCTGCTGCGAGTACACTGATCCAACGGCAGTATCTCGTGCGAGGGGCGAATTCCAGCATGGTCGCGCCAAAATACTGCTTACGACGGAGCGCTTTCATTTTTATTTCAGGTATCACCTTGGGGGCATTCACCGCGTTCTCTTTTACGCGCCGCCGTCTCACGCGGCGTACTATCCCGAGATTGTCGACATGGTGACGAGCGATATTCCGGCCGGTGGTCCCTTTGGCGGTTCCGCCAGCATCGTTCTCGTCGGCAAAGAAGACGGGCTGCAGCTCGAGAGAATCACGGGCACTCCCAGCGCGCGCACGATGCTCAAATCTATTCCGCAAAAAGCAGCCAAACGAGCGCCCCAGCCAAAAAAGTTTTTCCGCCTCGCATTCAAATAGTCGAATGTGTTTATTTATTTACCTTGAATCGAGTAAAACAATATTAACTATATAAAAAAAGTAAACCCAGTAAGATGATAGACTAATAGAGCACATGCACAACATACATACAGCCGCATTTATTCGAATAAAAATATTTGTACTACAACTCTTCACTCTCGTGATGATTCTCCTCGTCGTCCTCGCCAATGACAAAGCTCGACAAGCTTTTCAGGTCTGCGTCCGTCAACGGGGTTTCGTTTTGATACCCGCCGTGATGATGGTGGATGCCATTTGCCGCCGGGGTAGGGGGGTTGGAAAAGGACGCCGAGCTTATGGGAACGTTGCTCCCTCCGCCTCCAACGGGCGCATACTTTCCCTTGCCGCTGCCGCCAAAGTCGTCCAAAATATCGTAACGCCAAGTGTAGACGAGTGCGCCGATGATGAGGTGGCCCATGAGAGCAATGGACGAAAATGCAGTCATGGCACGCTCCGCAAACGTGCTTTCGTTTATGGGAACAATTACATTTCCGCTTTGCAAGTTGAGGCCACCCGCAAAACTTCCCCACAGCACCGCTGTTTCGAGCAAAAGCAAATTCATGCCCAAAGAAATGCCTCCGATAAAATCCGCTCTCATGGAATCCCGTCGCTTAAACCACGATAGCGAGTACGCGCAGTAAGCGAGGTGTGCGACCGACGTAATGACCGCCTGAAAACCCGCTCCTCGTCCCCACGTCGACGTCAAAAAGAAAGACGAAAGCAGCATGGCGGCGCCTACAATCGCAGTGAACACGAGCACCACCTGAAGCGCTCTCCACCTATCTTCATTATTGTACCCCGCGGGCATCACTTTGTCGATGTTGCGACGAAGGGCGTCCGCGATCATCTCGCTCTTTCGCGTCCGTTCCTCGCTTGGCAAATTGCCTTCCCCGTGTTTGTAGAATGAGCGAGGGCTTGTTAAGTAAATGCGTATTACTTTTTAATATAATATTATACTTATTTGCTCGATAATTCAGTATTTCTTTAGTTGGATTTTTATCCTTACTATTTTACCTAAAAGCGAAAAACGCAGATGGGAAAAGAAGAGTAATCATCGCAATTGCGGCACCACGAAGAAAGACTCTTTTCATCGTAAATAATTCTTCCGCGGGGCCGAGCAATAATCAGGGTGATACACAGCTTAATTCCAACCGTTATATGGGGGTTACGAAAAGAAGACTCGAAACGATGAACTTTCCCGCCGCTGCAGAGATGAAGAGACTAATGAAGACCAAAGCACTGTCATATATGGTAGTAATGCGGTTTCTTAGCACAGGTAAACCTTGCGATTGTCAGCTTGAAGAATGCGACCATGTGCCTTGGAAGCAGGTGATGTTTTCGGGAAAACCTTTGCTATGGAGCACGGGTTAACGTATAAAAGTCCCATATAGAAAAGTGATTGGAAACAAAAAAATTATTAATACGCAAAAAAAATTTGAAAAAACGGAAAAATAAAAAATTCTCACTACATAATACATAGGGTTCAAAATATGTATCCTAATAAAATAACAAAAAGTGCCGTGGAGGAGAGGGGGCGTGGTAGCGGGCCTACGGAGGCCCCCACGACCTGGCGCGGGAGCTCCGCATCCCCCACCCTCTCCTCCACGCAGCAGCAGCAAGAGCTGCACACATCGCCCATCCCCCCGTCCACACGGTCCCTGACCACCGCGTTTATCGCTGGTGGTCACACTGTCGCTGGGCGGGCGCATTGTGGCGGTGCAGCTCTTGCTGGTTGGAGGAACCCTTTCTGGCCCTCACCTTTGTAAACTTTGCCACAGGCGCCATTGCAGAAATGGTGCCTGCGCAGGTATACAGCGAGGTAAAATGGGAATCCCGTACCTTGACTGCAAATGGGAAACCCGTACCTTGACTGCAAACGGAAAAAGCTGCAATGATCCCCATGAGCTCCTCAGTGGGCTTTCCATGGTGAAAAGCGGCCGCTTTGGAGGGGAGCAGCAAACGAAGAGGGCTTCATCCTTTGTGCCCGTGGCAATCGCTGTGAATGGATATAAAACCGCCCACTGGGACTTTGTGGATCTCCCTAAAAAGGACGGTGAGTATGTCTTTCCTGGTGTACCTTTACTCTACAGCGCAAAGATCGTTCAAATGAGCTTCAGGGCCGGATACAAGGTGAACAGAACGGGCGATCCTGCTTGGTTCTCTGCGCATTCTCTGAGGGCAGGGCCTCTATTTCAGAATCGAAGCGACGTAAGGGAGGTAGTGCTTTTCGTTAACAAGCACGAGCCAGTACGCACCGTAGAAGTCGCGGATATCCATCTGCCAGGTGTTTTCGGCTCGAGGTGCCGCTATGATAGGCCTTCGGCCGTCGAGCTTCTTGTCAGCACCATGAATGTACTTGAGTTGCGCGGATGGGAAGAAGAAGACGAGGTGCAAGATGCGCATGACTCTGAAAATCTAAAGGGCATTGCAAATTATCTCAGCCGCCGCCGAAAAGTTGTATTGTCCTTTGTGAACCTTGCTCGTAAAAAATGCGATCGGAAAAATACTTTTCGTGCTCTCGGTTTGACTGCCACGCCTGTGATAAATAATTTAAAAGAGGCGCAGAGTTTGCTGTGCATTGTATCTGGCCTTGACTACAGCCATTTGAAGTGCCGTTCGAATCCAAATTTGGATGAGTGCATGGCTGTGCATCGCGCACTCGCCCTCCATGGTATTCGGTTCTTGCTTGAATATGCCGAAAAAAATCCAGCCAAAATTGAGCATCCAGGAAATAAACAATTAGAATGGATTGATGCCAAAGAGCAATACGACGCTGTTCAAAGCAATAAATTTACATGCCTCGAGAGTGCACTTGCTCGTACGAAAGCAAAACTCAATTTTATTTCCGAAAAATGCAAAGCGTTTGCAGAGGCAAAAAAGCAGGTTCTCATATACACACACTACTATGGTGGCGGTATCCTCGAAGCGTTAATGGCAAAACTGCGCTCGGTTCGATTTAAAAGAGGCGGTAAAGAGCATAAATTGAAAGTATGTGCATATACTGGAAGAAATGCTCGCACTCGTGAGAAGCAAAAGAGAGCATTGAGTAACGACGTCTAATCTCTCTGCCCTATTTTTCTATACAGTCGGTGTAAAACAGATTAATAAATAAATAAATAAAATCCTGAATGAAAATGCAATATCATAGAGTATGACCATACAAAATCAATTACACTTAAGGTATCCAAATATTGCTTAAATTACCATTCACATAAAGAGAGAAATTAAGGATGAGACGTCATTTCCAAAGAATTTCCCCAAAACCAGTGATTTTCACAAATCTGAAAAATATAATCTTCATGCCTCTCCCCGCGGCGTCCGACGCACGTGCATTCTTAGATGAGGATCATATTTACATACATTACCATATTGAAGAAATCCTCACTCACTCGCCTACCCACCCCAATCGCCAACCATCTCTCTCTCTCTCTCTCTCTCTCTCTCTCTATCTCTATCTCTATCTCTATCTCTATCTCTATCTCTATCTCTATCTCTATCTCACTTATGTTTATAGCTCAGCGGTAGTTGTTTCTCTCAAAAGGTGTCCAGGTATGTTTACGCATGCTTTCATTCTTCTTTTGGCGGTGCCGTTCGATTACGAACACCGCACGATTCGAATCCGCATCGAAGCTAAACTACAGATTTGCTTTTTCTCTCTCGACAAAATTATTCTTGCAGCATAAAACCAAGAGCACGTTATATTTTTAATTACTTTCACAACCCCTTTCCCACAACTCATATATCAAAATGGTCAAGAAGCGCGGTGGATCCACTTCGGAGGAGAAGACTACCCTCGGCCCCACGGCCCGCGAGGGCGAGCACGTGTTTGGCGTCGCTCACATCTTTGCGTCTTTCAACGACACGTTCGTGCACGTTACGGATATTTCTGGACGCGAAACGCTCGTCCGCGTCACCGGAGGCATGAAGGTCAAGGCCGATCGCGACGAAAGCTCGCCCTATGCGGCTATGCTTGCCGCCCAGGACGTCGCTGTTCGCTGCAAGGAGCTTGGCATCACCGCCCTTCACATCAAGATCCGCGGAACTGGAGGTCACAAGACCAAGACGCCTGGACCCGGCGCTCAGTCTGCCCTCCGCGCGCTCGCTCGCGCTGGCATGAGAATCGGCCGCATCGAGGATGTGACGCCCATTCCCCACGACAGCACCAGGCGTAAGGGTGGTCGCCGCGGTCGCCGTCTCTAAATATCCAACGAGAAAGAAAAGGGAATCGTTGCGCGCTACTGCGGGATTCTTTACTCAGCGGGCTATACCCACTTATATTATCATGCTGCTAGCGTCGCCTTTTGTGCGACGCCGAGCGGGATTGGCCGCTTTTTCTCTTTGATAAGAAAAAAGTGCCCTGCTCCCGCGTAGTGCTCCGCCGCCCCCTCAGCCGCGCGCTCTTCTTCTTCTTCTTCTCTCTTTGATATTATTTAGTCCGATTTCGCTTTTCTGCAATTTCAACTTCGTATTTATTGTTACATGTCATAGTTTTTATTATTATTATACATCAATCGATCAATACGTAATAAAGAAATAAAGCAAGAGAGTGAACGATACATCAATCGTTTTGAGGAAATTGCGCCAGGGTTCCCGCAGACGTGATGGAAGTGCGGAGATTCGCTTGCATGCGGTCGATCATCGCCAAAGACTTTTCGGCCTCATCAGTCATATCCTCCGCATGATCGGCGAGTCGCTGAAAGCTTCTGCTCTGATCTTCGATGATTTCAGTCAGCAGAATGTGAAGCTCGCGCATTTTCCCGCCGCTTCCTGAACTTCTCGACGACGCCGCGGTTCGCGCAGATCGCACTTTTCTGGGAAGACGATCTGCGTGCACTGCAATATCGTGGTCGCTCGGCATCTCCCACTCGACGCCCCGACGCACAATTTCATTGCCCCACGACGTAGTCACTTTTGCCACTTCGTTTGCATCATACAAATTAATGTCCCCGCAGAGCACCATGAGCTCCACAACTCGGGTATCTTCGATCCCCGTGGTCTCGTCGTCTTTGCCGAGAACGACAGCGCGGCTGTACGAGCTCGAGAGCCTTTTGATTTCGTTGAACGAGACAAATATCTTTTGCTTGTTGCCTTTGCGATTTTTCAGCTTCATTAAATTTTCAAGGAGTGTCGAATCGCATATGTACTCCGCTTTAGCTTTCCGTTTGAGCTTCCACGCGATGTACGCTGCCTTTGCTTTGACGAACCACGTCTTGTAATCTTTGAGCGTCGCGTAGGCTCTTCCCAGCCATGCGATGCTCGAGAGAAAGTATCTGCGAATTCTCGATAGCGGAGATTCCACGCTGCCCTTCCAATCGGTATTGCGGACCTTCCTGCTTCCAAACATATGATTTTTCCACCTATCCGCCTCGTGCTTCGCAAGACCCTGCTCCTTGGCGCCCTCAATGGTCTTGCGGTAGCTCTCCACGACAGTCGCGAGAACAAGCGCTTGAAACAAAAAGTAAAAGTCGACCATAAAGACAATAAAAAAGATTCCGACGTGATTGCTGATGTCTTTGAGGCCAAAGTAAATGTCGTTGACTTCATTGCCTATCATCAGCAACGAGAGGGAAGTCAGCGCTTTAAACGTGTCTGAAAAGTACAGAGAACCGTGGCCAAACAATAGCATCGCGAAAGCTCCGTACACCGTCAAAGAGAACAAAACGAGGAGTGACAAGTAGAAAATGCGCGACATGAGTGTGGTGATCGCTCTCCACACTACCTTGAGCGCTGGATGCAGACTGATGTATTTGAGCGACTTGACGATTGTCGCAGTCAGAACCCAGCCGACCAGGTTGGTGAATTTGACCGAGTCGCGCGTGCCAACCTCTAGTGCGCAGTCTGGAAAATAATCGTTCGTTTCAAGATGGCGCCTCATATCTCGCATGCTGCCGCCCCCCCACAATACGGGCGCGATATTTATCACCAAAATGAGGTATAGAATGGCCATGGCAGCGTCGATAAAGAGCCACGAGGACGAAAGGGCGGTTCGCCACCGCACTATGAATTTGTAGGCGGTCTGGTACAGGGAATATACCAAGCAGAGCGCGATGAAGAAAATGAACACTTTCTCCGTGTTGCTCGGAAAGATCTTGTCTAAATTCGTGTACCCTGAATATATCTTGATGTCGAACTTGCCTCCATACGATATGTCGGTCCGCATGATAATCATTCCGACCCCGCCCGAATTTTCGTTGATGTAGCTCATCGAAGTGGTCATAGAGCGGGTGCTCGAGTCGATAAATGTATCGCCGCCGCCTTTTTGAATGTATTGAAGCTGCTGGTTAAAGTATTCCCGCTTTCGGGCAAGCGTGGCCGTTGCCTCATCAAGGCTCCTTCTCCTCTGAGAATCGGTCGGCGCGTCTGTGGGGTTGCTTGTCGGGGAAGCTGTCGGCTCCGCTACGTCGCCAGTTCTGTTGTAGTATGTCCATGAGCCCTTGGCAGTGTAGGGAACGCAAACGGAGTCGACTCCCATCAAAGAGCAACCGGGGTTCCTCTTGATGATGCCGATGCAGTCGTTGTCTAAATCGCAGTACTCCTTGCACGCCACAAGATTTCCCACGCTGTGCGTCTCGAGGTAATTGCTTTTGGCCTGGGAAGTAACGCAACGCTTGCGACTTTCCCACACAGTCTCGTACACTCCAGCAGCGCGCGTCGAGCTTTCCGCCGCATCTGATGCGTTGCTGGTAGGCGTATCTGTCGGCGCATTCGTCGGCGTGCCTGTCGCAAAAGGATCCGTCGGCGCGCCAGTCGTAAAAGGATCCCCGGCGTAGTTTTCGGGAACAAACACAGTAAAGCTCTCCTTCTTATCGTTCTTGTAGACGCAACTCCTCGCATTCTTTGCGCCGTACATGTCGAGGCAGAACGGGCTGCGAACATTTTTCTCCATGTCGGCCTCGTCGAGGCCATAAAATTGCCGCGCTTTATTATCCGTCTCCCACTGAGCCCGATTCGAAACGAGTACGGCTGAAGGATCGTCGATCACGTACTGAAGCTTAGAGGACGTGTAGCAAGACTCGAACGTATTGGCCTGGCAAGAGAGTCCAGAAAGCAAAGAAAGATCGTTGTCCACGCACGAGTTGTACTCATCGCTTCTAATCTGGGTGTTTAAAATCTGCCATTTGCAGCGGTACACCTGCTCGGAGGGCAGGCCCTGGCAAAACGATTCGAGCATCTGCGTCCAATAGTACTGCCGCCAGGTATCCCAATCGTTGATCTGATTGTACGAAGAGACGAGGGGGCCCTCGCTTCTCACGACGGTGAAATTCTCATCGAGCTGATCTGTAAAATACCGCGCCCGAGTCCCGTAACTAGTCCGCTGCTCAAGACCGTACGACGCCGTAAATTTTTCGTCGTGGGAAACTGGGAGCACGAATATGATCGACACGAAAAGGGTGAGCAAAATAACGACAAACTGTATAAGGTCGGTCTTTAAAGTAGACTGGGATATACGCGTGCGCATTTCGTGCGCAAGAATGCTTATGGGAACATAAAACTTTATCCACTTTTCAACATCGTCTCTCTTGCCGTACCTGGGATCTGCATTCAATTTCAGCGCCCTTTGACGCCTATCCGCGCTTCTTTTCTC
>JACKZZ010000621.1_pt1 | contig 10156 bp, 13 predicted proteins | sample 8027871 | NCBI WGS metagenome assembly JACKZZ01 (sample SAMN15724774, study PRJNA655200) | protist metagenome | isolation source: fluorescence activated cell sorting (FACS) single amplified genomes of... | place: USA: West Boothbay Harbor, Gulf of Maine | collected 2000-07-19
AGGAGAAATGAGATCATACGAGAAGTATAAAGAAACATTCCACAATGATATGGAAACATTGTTTGGTGACTATGAATATGATTTGTATGCACATACATGGCATAGTGAAAGTTTACCAATTGATCGAAGTCCATTTACAGAAACAAAGTCAACAGATCAAACTAACATATGGACCAGACTATGCGAAGAAGATCCATTTAGTGCAATATGCATGACATCAGCAATTAGAAATAGTCAAGAATATAAAAATGCTCTTGCTGGAGAAGGCAATATGGTAGAGCTTATGAAGACTATCGCCATGGGAACATATGCACAACTTGTATCAACATATGAAGCAATGAATATGGCACCATATGGGTATGATGGTTATGTAAAGTTTAGATGGGATATTAGCTGTCGATATAATCTAAGCAAAGCTGATATGATACAGCAATGGAAAGAACATTTTAATAAATTTATAACTGAACCACAGACCTTAACAAACACTGATGCTAATGTATTAATAGCAGGTGATGTGATAGTAAAATCAAACCCGACTGGACTCAAAGCACATGCTGCCACTTACATACAAGATCTAATGTTAACGTTTTCTCCAGCTGCTCATACTAAAATGGTAGAGAACAATATACATATGACACTAAATGATATGGCATGGAAAAGACTTTTAGGTATTCATCATTCGCATGAACTATGGTCTCTATACTTTGACTACCTGGGTATTGCAATAAAGTCAAGTCCATATGAAATTGTAGGATGGAATGAAGACAACCGAGACTTTGAGTATTTAAAAACAAATAAGAAATGGGAAATATAAATTGATAACATACATTAAATATGGTAGTGCCATTATAATACTTACAGCAATGGTATTCCATGTGCAAGGTTGGACACCCTACAACAGTTTCCTACAAATGTTAGGAGCCACTGGTTGGATATATGTAGGCTGGAAACAAAATGAGAAAGCTCTCATACTAAACTTCTTACCACAGTTTTTTATTATTATACCTGGGTTGGTATACATGTGGATGGGTTAATATGATACATTACAAAGTACAATTAAAAAATGATGTTAGTCAACACATGATAGATATCATTATAAATGAAAATGCTAAACGTTATAGAATATACTGGATGACTAATCATTGTGGTATGTTTATACAGTACTTAATAAGTCAACACAAGAACTTCCCACAGAGCAGTGCATATTATATAACATTACCTGATAAAGCTCACGTTATATATAAAACAGATGGACAAGATCCAGATACATTAGTAGAACCAATAAACAATCTAGACTACACTAAGTTTATCGATTCGAATCCAAATGGGATGGAACCTTGGCATATGAATAATCAAACTGATGTTCAATTTTATATAGAACCAAGTTGGCCAGTTGCTAACATGCGTAATGATACTAATGAAAAATCGCCAGAGCAAATAAATGAAGATACATTTATGGCACGTGCAGAAGAAGTACTTAAAATACCAGATTCAAGTTTTTGTATAGTAAAGTTATTTAACCCAGAAACAAGAGCAAACGAATACGCTAAACTATTAAATATTATAGAAGAAGAACCAATTGAGATTGATAGTATGATTGAAGATTTTAAAAAACACATTGAATGGACATTGTAAATGTATAACTACGAAGATATAAACACAGTTCACTTAGAAGTTACACAACGTTGTAATGCAAGTTGTCCTATGTGTGACCGTAATGAGAATGGCGGAGCAGTTAACCAGCACATTAAAAACAACCTACAAGAATTAAGTTTAGATGATTGTATTAATATATTTGATCCAGACTTCCTACAGCAACTAAAAACATTATACATGTGTGGTAACTTAGGTGACCCAATTAGTGCTAGAGACACATTAGAGATATTTGATTACACTCGGGCAATGAACGACAACATGTGGTTAAGCATGAACACTAACGCAGGTGCTAGAGATGTTACATGGTGGCAAGAGCTTGCTAAGACTATTGGCAAGAACGGTGCAGTTATCTTTAGTGTAGATGGATTAGAAAACACAAACCATTTGTATAGACAAGGTGTGCAATGGGATAAAGTAGAACGCAACATGCGAGCATTTATCGAAGCCGGTGGCAGAGCTAGATGGGATTACTTGATATTTGAACACAGTGAATGTGATGTAGAACGTGCTGAAGAACTAGCCAAGAAGTGGGGCGTAGAAAAGTTTATGAAAAAGAAAACTGGACGCTTTATTAATTCTAATAGTGAGACAAAAGAAACACACCAAGCAACTAATCGCAAAGGTGCTACAATGCAAAACTTAGCAAAGCCTAAGAAAGCAGAGCATCAGAACCTTGCACTAGCTAAGACAGAAGAAATTAAGAAAACATATGGCAGTATGAAAAAGTATTATGATAGCTGTGATATTAAATGTAAAGTAGCAGGCAAAGATCCTAACATCTTTATTACAGCAGAAGGACTTGTGTTGCCTTGTTGTTGGACTGCCGGACGTATGTATAAGTGGTGGCACAAAGATCCTAAAGTAGAACAGATATGGGACTTCATTGATGCAGCTGGAGGTAAAGAGGCACTTGATGCAAAGATACATGGAGTTAAAGGTGTGTTTGAAACAGGCATTATGCAAAATATACAAGCCAGTTGGAATAAGAAATCAATTGAAGAAGGCAAGCTAGGTGTTTGCAGTATGAAATGCGGGACAGAGTTTGATCCATTTGCGGAACAGTTTACATGAAACAGCTAGTAACATTAGGTTGCAGTCTATCACCAAAGGACTCGTGGCCACATGCATGCAATCACGCTGGACTATTTGATATACATACAAACTATGGGTTTGGCGGTGGAGGCAATCAACAGCTATTAGATTGCATAGATGAATATCTTCTACGTAATACAGTAAAAGATTTAACAGTAATATATCAAATGACTGGTATGGAAAGAGGCGGTGGAATGTATCCAATAACTGGACCACTGCCAGTTGTACCTAAGATACAAGTACATGAATCATGGGAAGCACACAGCATACGTCCAGACCATCGAAGCTGTGAGTGGAACGGATACTTCGGCAACCAACATATGTTATGGAGTGATAAGCATGATATTGTTAAAAACGAACACAAAAATCCTATTATAATGGTAACAAGAGTAGTAAGTAAGTTATGTCTATTAGCAAATGCAGGTGCAACAGTATATGCATTTAGAGGTTGGACAGGTGTAATACCGCACACCCCAGAAGAAACATGGAAACAAATTACAGATGTGTTTGACAAGAACAATGTAAACTATGTTGATGAACCGTTGGTTGACTGGTGTATCAAAACTAATCAACAGTTTTACCCAGACAACTGGCATCCAGGAACTGATGCAAGTAGACGCTATGCAGAAGAATTTCTTAGTAAACAATTAGCAAGTGACGCATGATAGATACTTTTATTAATATGCTTTCAAATGCTTTACAGGCTATGTTTATAGGTAGTATGGCTGGAGGCATTGTACAAGTATGTGAAGAAGATATTCCAGAGTTTAAAAAACTAAGGCCCAAGATAGAACAAGTAATGATAGAAAGAGAAGTGGATATAAAAATACAAAATGCATTTCTTAATTCGTTTGATCAAACATATAATGGTGATAGGTTACCAGCAGATTGTGAAGAGACTTTACAGGCAGTAGGTTCTTCTATGCAAGACGTAATAAATAAAATTAACAACGCAAGCAATCCACACAAGGAACAACCAGCATTATGAAATATATAGCAGTAATTGGGTGCAGTTTTACTGCACATGATTGTCCTGGCGATGAAAATATTGACGAATGGAATAGTTGGAGTCAGTATATACCACAAGACTTTCCTAATGTAGAAGTTCATAACTATGGATGCAGTGGTATGGCTGCTAATTATTTTGACACACTGTTAAAGAGTCTTATACATTTTAAACACTACAAGTATGATGCAGTTATTATTCAACTTAGCTCGGCTACACGTTGGGCATTACCACTAGAAACTCCTGCTGAAAATTATATTAGGTACAATGATTTTTGGAATTCTAATGAAGATCCATTAACAAGTCCATTAATAATTGAACACGAAATTCCAACTAATGTTGATAGATATAAACATATGTTAGATCTCAATTCGTTGATAACATTCGGCGGCAAAAACATAACAGGTATAAAACATAGTAAATTAGTAGTTAGAGAGAAATTAAGCTATATAAATTCGTTAGTACAAGGTGGATTACCATTAACAAAACGATACTTAGAAAATTTTATAAATACTGTACCTATGTATGAAAAATATTTTAGTAAAGTATTTTACTGGTCAGCATTTGATCATGCGAATAATATAGGAAAAGATTGCAGCTCGTTTGACGAGTTAAAGAAACATACAAACACTGATTATTCAAAATATACTAGAGTAGATAACGGTGACCCAGGACATTTAAATAGAGAAGGTAACAAGTTATTATATCAAATCTATATAAAAGACAGCGCAATAGGTAATTGGTTAGGGGAGATAAACTAATGTTAAACGTATTATATATGCCAGTGGACATACCTAAGTTCCACATGAAGCAAGAACTTATTGCAGACTTTCATAAAGAGTTTACTCCACATACCGCACAAGCATTTGAATCGCAGAGATTGTTAAAGACAACAAAGAACTATGCTACATCAGAACCAAGAGATGATTTAACTGAAAGTCAAATTGCAGTGATTGATTATGTTAATAAGTATCTACCCTTTAGTGATTTAATTAATGTTAAACTACATCATATGCGTAGGCAAGGTAGTATACATATTGATATGGTAGAACCAGAAGCCAATCCAGAACTATATCAACACAATAAAGAAAACGAACCTTGTGGATATAGAATGGTAATACAAGGAAGTAGGCATGGAGACCTAGCAGTTATAACAGACGATCAAGTTATTAAAATGCCAGTGCTACCTGAAGACACTGATTGGTATAATATTAGTCATACCGGAACACCACATGGCAATACAAGATATGTAGACGATAGATACATATTGTTCTGTCATGGACGTATGGACAGTGAAAAACAAAAAGCACTTGTAAAACAAAGCTACAACAAATACAAAGATGTGCATGGTGCAATTGTTTACAGACAAGAACATACATACACAGATGATTGGAAATCAGAAGATGCTAACTAATACATCATACAGCAATTACATGTATCCATGGAAATATGTGCAAGGCAACAGTGGGTTTTTCACTCCAGAAGTATATGAGAATCTTACGAACATACTATATTCTGATGCAGTAAAAGATTGGAAAGTATACAATGACGATGGCAGTGACCCTGCTTATCCAGAAGGACAAGTTGTAATGATAGATGAAGAAGCACGTGAAAGTGCTAGTGGATTCTTACGTGAGTTCTATGATTGGTTATGGACAGGCGAACTTGCAGAACATATATTTAAAACAACTGGTGTAGAGTTTAATCATTATAGTTGTATGTGGCATTTAGATTATCCAGGATTTGACCAAGACTGGCACAATGATGTTGATGCATATCCAGACACAGAAATTACTACCTTTCAAGTATACATGGCACAAGATAATACCCATACAGACAGTGGGGTTTTTGTATCACGTAAACCAAAAGCATCGCAGGCGCAAGTGCCATACAAACCTAATCATGCTTGGTGTTTTACAGCACACAAAAATACATGGCACAAAGTAAATGAAATAGACTTTTATAGACCAAGTTTTATGGTAAGACAACATAGGTCAATAAAATAATGGCATTGATTGTTTGGGCGAATGGATCTGAAATATCTAAAGCAGACTTTGATGAAGAAGCAAAACTATACGCTGATGAATTAAGAGCAGCTGGATATGACAACACATGTCGTATAGGAGTCTACAGTGATACTGGTAATGTGCATAAAGTATTTGGAGCAATGCAAGTGTGTAGCCCAGTTATTATTAATCAGCATATGCCTATGGCAGAACAACAATACTACGATGTAGATATGTGGGAAGATGTATTACCTGCACCACGCTACAATCAATGCGAACCAGATGAAGTAATAGGACTTTGCTCTAGTGGCAGTACTGAAACTCCTAAAATTATATCGTATGATGAACAGCAATATAATATAACTGGACTTGATAACAACATACAAATACACGGCAACATAACAGAACAAGACTCCACAGTTAACGTATTACCATTATGGGTTGGAATAGGCTTTCAAACATTTTGTTTATGCTATAAAACAGGAGCAACTTATTATGTGTTAGAAGATGTGTATGAAGAATGGCCAACAGTTAATCCTACATTTATTATAGGATCACCGTCTACACTTGATCAGATGATGGACACACAACAATCCTATTCTAATTCCATAAGACACATAAGAACAACTGGCGCACCAATGCATAAAGAATTTAAAATAAAAACTGAAAACTTCTTTAATGTTGCAACAACAGATTCATATGGATTAAATGAACTAGGTACAGTAAGTATTATGCATCACCCACAGAAATATAACAGTGTAGGACATGTATTAGATGATATGCACTTAGAGTTTGCAGATGATAATGAATTAATAGTAGATGGATTTTCTACTGGAGATTTAGGATATATAGACAATGATGGATTCTTATTCATTAATGGACGTAAGAAAGATATGATTATAAAAGGTGGAGCAAAGATAATGCCTTATATAGTTGAACGTGCATTACTAGCATCTGGTGCAAACGATTGTGTTGTGTTTGGTGAAAGTGAAATACATGCATTAATAGTAGGAACAATAGACGAAAAAACATTACAAAGTAACCTACTGCCATACGAACTACCAGACCATATCACTTATGTAGATACTATAGAACGTAAAGGTCAAGGCAAAATCAACAGAAAAGAATTACTAAATATTATTAAAGGAGAGTTAGAATAATGGGATATTTTTTATTAGGAATATTAATTGGTTGGCTAGTGCCAAGACCTAAGTTTATAGGCAAAGCAGAAGCAGCAATATGGAATCCAATCAAACGTAAACTACCAAAGTCAGTGAGTAACTGGTTTGGTTAATGATGACCCATGTGATGATGTCACACACTGGTTTGGAGTATTAAAATGATTTCAATGTGTATAAGCGAATGTGGTAATAACGGCAAATGGTGTCCATCGTGTGGACGAACACTTACAGATAGAATGGATTGGAAAGTCGCAGTAGAAGATAACGATACTGCCACGTTTGAACGTATCAAACTTGATTGTAAAGAACGTTTAACCGATAAAGAACATAAACATTGGTTAAAAAAATATGAAGCAAAGAAGAAAAAGTTAAACAAATAGGTTGACAAATGATATATTTGTGTTAATATAGTAGTGTAGGTTCGCTTAATTGCTCCTACATTTATATTAATTTTATACAAAGGACATCAAATGTCAAACACAAATACAAAACCAGATCTAGTATCAACGTTATTTAAACAACGTACAGTACGTAAACCGGATGCTAACAGCAATCCATTCTCAATAGCTAAAATACAACGTGCATTAGATCAAGCATGTGATCAAAAGCTATATCAAAACTTAAAAGAGCGTACAACAACTCCAACAAAAGATTCAACAGATAAAATCACCAATGCAGTTAATAGTTTAAAAGCTCGCATTAAAACTTCCTATACATCAGCAAACTTTGGATATATCGAACAAGTTCAATTTGAATTACTTGATATTAATATTGATAACCAACGAGATGTAGATTGGGATCACGTAGCACACATCATTGAAACATTCGATCCACGTGCAGTACAAGTCGTTAACACAATAAAATTACGCAGTGGTCGTTACAGTGTACCAGAAGGTCAACACACAGCAGTTGCATTATATATTCTACATTCAAAAGGTTTACTGCCTACAGATTTTACAATAGCATGTAAAGTAATTGAAGAAATAGATTCAGTGCCAGGTTCAGAATTAAAAGGCGAGGCATTTGGCAACTACTTATTCCGTGTTATTAACTACAAAGGTCGTAAAAGTGTTGCTCCATACTTTATGCACAAATCACGTGTAAGTGGTGTACGTAATTATGGAAGTAAGCTACTAGAAGATATTCATGCAGAAGAAATTGAAACAGTAGTAGAACGTAATAATATGTTTACACGTCCAGCAATAGACGCTCGTGGACAAGGTGCAGCACCAGGTATGATTACTTACATTACCGGACTTAACATAATCGGAGAACTAGAAAGTGAAAACTTTAATGTTTCAATAGGTGATTTAGATAACGCTCTAAGATTGCATAACACACACTTTGCAAATGAAAAAGGTGTAGATGGTGGCTTTATATTAGGCTTAGGTCGTTACTACAAACTAGCACGTAAATCCGATGCTACAATATCAAAAGATTGGGAAAATGCATTAATGCGTTTCTTTAAAGAAACATATGCTAGTCCAGACAAATATCATAAAGCATGTAAGTCTCGGTTAACAGCATTTCAAAAAAGAGAACAGCTACATAAAAGTTGGTCAGATAAATGTTTGTTGTCAATTCTTATACTAGATTTCTACAAATGGTGTGATGATAATAATGAGAATTATAATCTATTACCAGACTTAAATCTTAATTCTTTCAAAGGTATATAAGTAGTGCGTTTTCTCTACTTATGGAATAATGTTGCTGGTAAAACATGTTTTGGTATTACCAGCAACGTAGATAATCGTAGACGCAAATACGAAGGCCACAATGGCTTTGCAGTTGAGTTTACACATGTATATGAAGGTCCTGCAAATCACATAGAAGATTTAGAAAATAAAATCAAAGGTGAATTTTATGAACATTTGTTTCATACAGGAATTGGAAAATACGAATGGATCAACGAAACAGTTGACAAGGAGCAAGTGGTAGGTTGGATCAATTGGGAAATTGAAAACACTTATCAAGGAATGATAAAAGAAATGCCACTTTTAAAGCCATAAATCGACTTTTTACTTGACAAATTCTAAATATCATTATACAATAACATAGTAAAACAAAACTTAATAGGAGATAACATGAGTACACGTGACGTAGTACAAGACATAGTAAAACATACAGCAGGTCTTGGATTTATAACAAATGTAAAAGTAACAGGTACAGACGAAGCAACAGAGCTTGATGCAATGGACGCAGATCGTACTGTTATTATGCATGCAGAGCTACATAACGCAGAGCCTGATTTTAAAGGTGAGTTTGGATTAGGTAACTTAGGTTTCCTTGCAGGCGTAACAGGGCTAGGCAATTATCAAGCAGATGATGCAACAGTAGAAGTTGTGTCAAGAGAACGCAATGGAGTAACAACTCCAGACGCATTAATGTTTCGAGATATAGATGGAAACACAGACCAATATCGCTTTATGTCAAAAGAGATTATCGAGCAAACACTACAAACTGTAAAGTTTAAAGGTGCTGATTGGGATGTTACATTTGAACCAACTAAAAACAAAGTAGGCGAACTAAATGCTATTGCAGGCATTTATGGTGGCATTGAACCTAACTTTACAGTTAAGACTGAAGAAGGTGATTTGATTATTACAGTAGGTGCTCCAGATGGATCGTTTACAGGTAAGCGTACATTTGCTAAAAACATTAATGGTGAACTTAACGAAGGTTACGCATGGCCACTATCACAAGTACTAGCTATTCTAAAGCTAGGAATGTCAGCTGCATGTGTAATGCAGATTAGTTCTAAGGGCGCACTACAAATTAGTGTAGACTCAGGCATTGGCAAATACGACTACATCCTTCCAGCATTGACGGTATAAAATAAATGGCAGACAGAAAAGACTTAACAACTAGTAATAAAGACTATTCAGTATTCTTACCGAGTATTAGTAGTTTTTATTCTAAGTTCATAGCTCAAGCACAAAAGCGTCCAGACTTTGTTAAACCAGAGCGTATGCCTAAAGGCTTTGAATATGGAATAGATGGCTTTGACTTTTTAAAGCCCAAAGATAGTTACTATAATTATAAATGGGGTCTTTACTCTGCCGGACATGCTACTCGAGATACTGCAAAGAGTGATGTACAGGAACCAATGATCCAAAAGCGTGATAGGAATAATAGTTTTATCCTAGGCGACAGTGGTGGGTTCCAGATTGCTACAGGTGTAATCAAATGTGATTGGCCTAACTTTAAAACAGATG
>JACKZZ010015227.1_pt1 | contig 10154 bp, 5 predicted proteins | sample 8027871 | NCBI WGS metagenome assembly JACKZZ01 (sample SAMN15724774, study PRJNA655200) | protist metagenome | isolation source: fluorescence activated cell sorting (FACS) single amplified genomes of... | place: USA: West Boothbay Harbor, Gulf of Maine | collected 2000-07-19
ATTATAATTTAAATTGTACGTAATAATAATACTAAATTTTAAAAATTGAAATGCACCAAGTAAAGTAGGACAAAACGCAATTAGAATAGTAAGCAATAATAAAACTGAAGGAAGATTGGGAATCAAAGAATAGCACAACACAGTATTGGTCATTTTTCAATTCAACAAAAATTTAACGATTTTTTAAAGAAAGAGTTGCTGTGACGGCTTATTAGATAGAAATTAATTCCAAATATTATACACTCACAATATAGTATACTATAATACTTTGTTAAAATAGATATAAAGACATTAATGACCATTAAAAATTAAAATATCCGCAAATGGAATCAATTATTTATTGTAATATTTCGGTTTTAATTATCTATTGGTATTATAAATTTTGATTGTGTGTATTTTAGATCCTATGTGGTAATAGTATGCACAGAAATGTTATTTCAAATGCAAGAATGGAAATTGTGCAATATGAAAAAGAAACCCTAATTGCGTCTTATAGTGGTGGGGGAATCTGACTGGAATCACCATTAATGTAATGAAATTTACCAGTCTTTTTTCTGTGGTTAGATTGTTAATTTAACAACTCCAACTTTTTATCTATAAGAAACCAGTTTAAATTATGGATACAAATTTTAAAATAATCCAAATTTTTAAGAATCTTGCGACAAATGGTGTTGTATTGTATTAATTCTTAGCAATCATATTTAGATAGTCTTCTATTTATGCGTTTTGTTTGGGTTTTGCATTCTTATTACCTATAAAATACTAAGTGAGGATAGTAGTAGTATCTATTTTTTATCATTATTATTATATTATTATTATTACATTTTACCACCTCAGGATAATAATTGGCCACACGACAAAATGGACTACTACTACGGTATACTACTACTGCTAATTATAAATTAATAATTAAGTACACACACATCCACACAAACCTTTGTGCACGTTACGAATCCCAACGATCAAAATCATACTAACGACAGCGACAGAGAAAATATTTAGTTCACGTAGCTTCTACTTAACTGTAAATCGAAACAACCAAACAAAAAAAATAAATGGGTTTGTGTGCATCAGTCCCAAGCGATGTTAGCTCACCAGAGTCAATAGGGCAAGACATTAAGAAAAGAGAAAGTGGGGAGAAAATTGCTAAAGTTGCTTTAACACAAAAGAAAAAAATGAAAAAGTTGCAGATTGTTGGGGCGCAATTACCCCCTGACTATCGAGTAAAGACTTATCCAAAAAAAGAAGCAGATGAAAGGAAGATTGAAAGTGCATTGATGAACTGCAAAAATGCATTTATATTTAAAGAGCTAGAAAAGACTGAGTTGGCAAAAATCATATTGGCGTTTGAACCATACACAGCAAAAGCTGGCGAAAAAATCATAACTCAAGGGGATGAAGGTGATTATTGCTATGTAATTGATTCTGGTCAGGCGCACGTCATTGTAAATGGCAGAGATGTTGGGTATTCATACCCAGACAACGCTACTGGCAACAAAGTATTTGGAGACGAAGCATTAATGTTCAGTAAACCAAGAAGTGCATCTATTGAAGCAATGACGAAGTGTAAATTATATCGCTTGGGAAGGAACGACTTTCAATTTACTTTGTCGCAAAATATGGCGAAAGGCAATACAAGAATTGAAAATGCGTTAAGGAAAAGTGCCTTACTGGCAGACTTATCAGGAGCACAAATGCATAAGTTGATAGATGTTACGGAAACAATGCCATTTGATAAAGGTCAAGTTATTATCAAAAAGGGTGCAAAAGGCGATATGTTTTTCATTTTAAGCTCTGGTACAGTTGAATTTAGTGAATATAATGACAAAGGTGAAACAAATTCCATTACGCCGGATAGCAAGCAGAATTACTTTGGGGAAAAAGCATTGTTACACGACGCACCACGCGCTGCAACATGCACAGCTGTCACGAATGTCGAGTGCCTTGTATTGAATCGCAAAGATTTCCAAGAAACATTAGGAAATTTAAAAGATGTTATGGATGAAAATTTGAAGCGCCGTATATTAAATTCAGTTGAATTGTTTAAAAATTTAGGACGGAAGCAAAAACAACGCATAAAAACTGTTTTTAAGACAAAAAAATTTAAAAAGGGCGACGACATTTGCAGAAAAGGTGATGTTGCAAACGAAATTTTCGTTATTGGGGACGGTAAAGTGGATATTATAGTTGATGGCAAGCCAGTAAATACATTGTCTCAGAGTCAATTTTTTGGTGAAAGCGCAATCAAGTCAACAGATGAGCAAGGGAAAAGAAATGCCACTGTCAAGGCAACTACGGATGAAGTACTGACATATTACGTATCTAACACAGATTGGTTCAATGTAATCGGTGGATCGCTGGATTCAATAATTAAGAGTGAGCAAAAAAAACGCGAGGAAGCGTTATCTAAAGCTAATGCTTACAAAAATTTGAAATTGAGCGACTTGCAAGAAATTGCCATGCTAGGCTCGGGAACATTTGGACGTGTAACACTTGTATCTATTCGTGGGAACAAAGAAGAGTCTTTTGCCTTAAAAGCCATGCAAAAAGCCCAAATTGTTGAATTTAGGCAGCAAAAGAACGTACAAAATGAGAGGGACTTAATGGTTGAAGCAGATCATCCCTTTATTTTGCGTTTAGTTACAACATTCCAAAATGAAAGACAAGTTTTCATGTTATTAGAAGTTTGCTTGGGTGGTGAATTATTCACCTTGTTACATTGCCAAGGACGTGGAAGTATTGGTTTGACAGTGTCGGAGACTCAATTCTATGGTGCATGCGTGCTAGATGGTTTATCATTTTTACATGAAAAATCAATTTGCTACCGGGATTTAAAACCAGAAAATTTATTAATTGATTCAAATGGATACGTAAAAATTGTTGATTTTGGATTTGCAAAAAAAATTCACGGCAAATCATTTACATTGTGTGGCACTCCCGAGTATTTATCACCAGAACTTGTATCAAATAAAGGTCACAATAAAGGTGTTGATTATTGGGCATTGGGGGTACTTATGTTTGAAATGCTCTTTTTATACTCACCGTTTTGCGTTGATAATGATCCAAATGATCATGTCAAAATTTTAAGAAACATTGTTGCTGGGCATTTTCGAATACCTGGGCGTGGTGATAAGAGTGAATCAAGTAGAATTGGAAAAGTCATTCGATTATTGTTACAGAAAAAAGTTGGGGAGAGAGCTGGCTGCATGAAAGATGGTGCTACGAAATTAAAACTTGATTTTGAAAACTTAATACCAAAAAAAGAATTCAAATTCGACGATTTAGTACAATTGAAATACAAAGCACCATGGAAACCAAAGTTGAAAAGCAAAAGCGATCATAGCAACTTTGACCCATATGATGAAGGTGACGAAGCAAGACCATACGTCGGAACGCAATACGAGGATAAGAGTGGATGGGATAAAGATTTTTAAACGAAGGTAGACATGCATGGCTGCAAAAATATCAAAAAACATAATACAGCAAATACTTCATGATAAAATATAATCTTACAAAAACAAATATACGCGCGTACGTGCGTACGTACACTCAAAGCAAAAATAACTTCTTAAATGTTTATTACTATAGCTATAGGTAGTATGTACCTTAATAATAATTAAAAAAATATTATTATTATCATCTTCTTCCGTCGTATTATTATACAAAAATGCACCAAAATAAGGCATTTCAAATCCCAAAAATAACTGATGGTTAGTAATGAATGGAAGTTAGTAATATTTCATCAATTGCATTGTGTGCCGTTATATTTTTATTATATTATATTATTACGTATTATTTATTTATTGTTTTTTATTATTGTTGTTTGTTTTTGTTTGTTTGTTTATGTGTTGCACTGTTGTTTATTTGTAATTTTTCAACACTACAACCACTCCAAGTGATGGTTTAGGGAGATGCATTGCGAATGCATAAATATAACCCGCACGAGGATTTCTAAGTTTTATTTTTTCTCGCAACATAGTATTAAAGGAACAAGATGCAAAGTCTGCTTGTTTTTGGTCTGTTGTTTTTTGTGAGTATTAATTTTATACTTGCAAGTCCCCCTAAAATGGCTGATATAAGCCGTGGGGTCGACCATGTTGTTGTTTTTGACGCTGGTAGTAGTGGGACCCGTGTGCATGTCTTTAATCTCTACAAGCGAAAGGATAATGGTCCTTTGCCAGTAATTGATGTTTCTGTGCGTGCAAAACAAACGTTGAAAGTAAAACCTGGTTTATCTGCGTTTGCTGAAAAGCTAGATTTGGAAGGAACTAAAAATGCAATGCTGGAATTGCTAGACTTTGCAAATAGGTTTGTTCCTTTGTCAAAACGTGCACGTACGCCGTTGATTTTGAAAGCAACCGCAGGGTTAAGAGCAGTCAAAGCTAGCTCCGCGGAGGCGGTATTGGAAGCTGTAAGAAGTGTTTTTCGTAAAAGTTCGTATCAATTTGTTGGGCCTTGGGTACAAATTATACCTGGATATGAGGAAGGCGGTTTATCATGGGTTGCTGCCAACTATTTAAAAGGTACATTTGATCCTCCAAAAAAAAAAAAAAAACCGGCAGCAAGGCAACTGTACACAATTCGGATTCAGATTCTGGGAGCGTTGGAGTTATTGAATTGGGCGGCGGCTCATTGCAAGTTACTATGCAAGTGGATGCAGCAAGAAAGTTACCAGAGAAAGATACTTTCAACTTTAAAGTTCCAAACGGGCCATCATATCATGTATACGCACATAGTTATCTAGGGTTTGGACAAGATTACGCACAAAAAGCCGTGATGAGTAAATATGGAGATGCAAGTGATGACAGGCATGTACCAATTTCACCAATTGGCGATCCATGTTATCCGAAAGGATATGAACGCAGTTGGAGTGTAGCAAGCTGCGAGGCTAGTCCTCATGGCGATAAAATAACATGCAAAGATGCTGGTTCGAAACTAGTAAAAGGAACTGGCAATGCTGGAAAATGTTACGATTTAGTTGATAAATTTCTGAAGGAAGGAGGACCAGATGCGCCTGGGCAATATTTTGTCCCCCCATTGCGTGGTCATTTCATTGCCATTGAAAATTTTTGGTACGTGAGGAATGATTTAAAATTACCAATGGACCTTTCTACTGATGCACGCCAAAAGGCTGTACAAAAAGCTTGTGAAAGCACCACTGTCACTGAAAATAAAGACATCAAAAAACCAAAAGAATGCTTTGCGCTCTCGTATCATAGTGCTTTAATAGATACATTAAAAGCACGCAAAGAAAATGGCGCAGACGTCGAGGTTATACATGAATTAAATGGCGCAGATGTGGATTGGGCACTTGGTGTAGCAATCGTCCAGTCGATAAAAAACGATAACACTGTTGTAGTATCTGATGGTGATTTGAACGACTCATATGACTCATTTGCGCCAGCATACGCCGTTGCAACGTTTGAAATAGCCGGGCTGGTTATGACCATTGCCGTGTTATATATGTGCGTTTGTCGTAGCCTTATCTTCGGTCGGGGCAAAGGTTTAAATGGGCGCGCGGCAAGTGGTATTGGTATGAGTGTATTAGGAAGTTCTAATAAACTAGTGTAAAAGGTAAGATTTGAAACAATATCTCGGTGTTGTATTTTGTGACTAATAAAGTGTCCATGCAACTACGCATGAATTCATTTATTTAAATACGCGTCTCATATATGATAATTAAAATGAAAAAGTAAATTAAATTTTAAATGAAAGTAGAGACTTAAATATCATAGATTAGGTGATACACCATTTTAACACACTCTAGTAAAAAATGAAATCTAAAAAACACGTCCCCACTACTACTCTATACCGGAGGATTATATAGGTGTCCATACCTGCGTCTATATGGAAAAAGGCGTAACTAAAAATATTATTTACTCGTAAATATACCCTCCCTGCTGATTTAATAATCTCTCCATTAATTTAAAATATAAATAGTTTAATATGGTACCAAGAATGGTAAATGGTAACTGTATATACACTAACATAACAAATGGCTATTTGAGGACCCTGAAACGATTCCGTGAGCTCGTAATATTGAAAAAATCTAGACTTTAAACTACTTAAAAAACAGTTTTATGGATTTTTGAAAAGTTGTAAATTTACTTCATTATCTAAATCTGCCCAACTATCAGAAGAAATTGATCTTCTACGATACAATTGTTTTGTTTCAGGATTTGCTTTTGCTTTCTCATCCCACCCATACTTGCCAACTATAAACCTGACTTTTCGTTTTAGTTCATCTCTCAATTCTTTTAAACGAGACTGTTTTCTACTGCCATATGAATTTGCCACTAATATCCATGTGTTATTCAAAACCCTTTTCCATGTTTCACCACATTTGATGCCAAATATGTATATAAAGGGACCAAAACATTGGAATAAAACTGCATATGATTCCCCATAAACATACCACAAGTAGAAAAGAATACAATTGAAATGCAATGGTAGTATAACAAAGCAAACTAAAATTTTCCATGTGCCTAAAACATCTTTACCCTCTAACTTGACAGTTGATTTTTTAACAGCATCTCTCGCTTTTTTAGCAGCGTACAGACGAACAGGAACTAATACTGGCAAAAAAAATAAATAACAAATAAATGCGCCAATGGTTAATGGAAGCAATACTATCATGTGTAGACCAATTTCAATCATTGATATTACCACATCAACTACGCTTTCATCTGGCACAGAATTTTCAACTTTATGATCGGGCATAGAATACGCCTTTAACATTTTACGATATGATAAAACTTTTGAAAATAATTCTTTTACATCATCTTCATTCTTTACCTTTTCATACCCAGATGTAAATACGCGTTGCATACCTAATTTTTCAATCTCTGTAATAGAATTTTCAGAATCATCAAGATTTACTGGTAGATACAATTTATTCATCATACGAAAAAATTGAAAGTGTGTGTAATCTGTCGCACCAACTGTACACCGTTTTAAACCTACGTGTATTTGATTTAGAAACGACGATACCGCCTCCCTTTTAGTTGCCCCACCTTTAGAAAACTGTGCCAATAACGCATTATCTGGTATGATGGGTTTACCAATTTCAACAAACACTCTGCTACGAAAACGATGGCCTGACAAATAATTTATACCAACTGGTACAACAGGTATTGCTTTCCCTGACAATTTCATTGCTTCTAATGCTATTAAAGAAATGCCTGCTTTTAATGGCAACAAGTCAGATCTATCATGGCTACCACCTTCGGGAAATATTCCAATGGATTTCCCTTCACTCAATCGTTGAAAGACAGAAGAATAAAATTTAGAGTGATCTAAATTAGGTATTATTTTGAATTTTTGCGATGACTTCATTGCGATGTTTTTAACCCCATCAATTTCTTTCGGCGGCGTCACAATTAATTTTATATCCGAAACAACTTCTTCAACTTTCAATTTATAAACAGTCCCCTTGATGTAAATAATGTCACCGACATTTACCTCCGTCTTAAAGCTAGTTTGATTCCCCTGAATATATTTCATATCTTTTAACTTCACTAACCCAGTTCCTTCCACAGCAACGTCTTGTGGCCTTTCTACTGGAATGGCGTCCAGTGACCTTATTAACGCCCCTTCATATGGTTTCCTACACGATTTTGCAGCGGCTATAAAACCAACATCAGGTCTTGCATTTAACGCGCGTAAAACAACAACTCCGTCAATAAACTGATTATTGTGCGGCCCGCATGCAAAGATGACAGGCCCAGTCAACGGTATATTGTGCGCTCCACCAACGTCAAAGTTTTTAAAGAACAGCTCAGTAATCCACAAAAGAAAAGTTTTAACTACTTTTTTCAACTCGACAGCATCCACAAGCCAAAAAAAGAACGGGACAATAGCCACCGCCTTTGAAAAAAACCAATGAAAACCAAGCGACAATATAAAGACATCAATCCAAATGGAAAGCCATAATAACCAAAGACCACTAGTTTGCGTCATTAAAAAAAAAGAAGAGGTTGACTTTGTATGAACTAAGTCAGATGCAACATGCTTGTTTCCTGCCATATTTCTCCCTTCCTCTTCCTATTTATATATGCGTGTTTGTGTGTTTATCAATACACTTCGTGTCGTACTATTGTATATTTGTATAATTTATACAATAGCAATCTAATGTGATAAAGAATGTGTTGTGAAACAAGCCGGTCCATGATTATCCGGAAATGGTCTGTCAGAGCACACTAAGATGCATATACAACAAGAAGTGATGAGAATAATAATTATAATAAATAATAATAATAATAATATTATTATTTTTTTATTTTATAAAAAAAAATAATATAAATAAATAATAATATACCAGAATTAGAATATAGTAGTGTAAGTAGTAGTATACGCGTAGTAGTAATAATAATAATAATTAAAATAATAATAATTTTCTATTGCACAACAACATATTTATAGCCATAATAAATGGAGACTTTAACTAAATAATATAAAAACAACAACACACTATTGGGCTACTACTACCTGCACTATTATTAATTTTATTATATTATTGTTGACATAAACAATAATCACACATTGCCCATGAACACAAGGTACGCTTACTCACTTTGTGTTACACATTTTGTGCGTACAAATATACATTTAATTTGTACGATTTTAGGTTTTTAGATAAATTATATTGCTTTTATTCATGTGTATTTTAATTTTGTGCGTTAAACATAGATCCTTTTGATTTTTTTTGTGTAAACTGTGTGTATTTTATTACAACACAAGCTCTCTGGTTTGTGGATATACAAAGTTTAGAAAATGTTCAGCATATCATAATTACGTTAATTATTTAGTGTGTGTATCATATCATACAAATTTACTCCTTGTTGGACTTTTAAAAAATGTATACGTAAGGCTACAACCCTTTAAATTTTTTGGTCTGTTTTAATTTTTCAACCTTCTTTTTATCAGCTTCAAATTGTTCACGCAACTCAGCTAATTTATCTCTCTTGCCCTCTTTTAATTGGAAGCGGTAGAAATCTTTCAATTCTTTCGATTTCTTTTGTTTCCTTCCACGTCGCGGTGCTATATTCGTTGCATTTTGCCCACTGCGTCTTGCTTGTCTGCTGCGTTTAACAACTGTGAAACCATCATCGTCTGCTTCTTGCATTCTTCTCTCCATTGCTTTTCGTTCATCTTCTAAACGTTGTTGGAAAGATTCCATATATTCATCTGCTTCCGCTCGTAAGGATGATAATGTAGGCACGCTGTCAATAGTATCTTGTAACCATCTTTCAAACCCTTCATTTGTTGCATTCAAAATTAATGGATTTTTTATCAAGCTGTTTGCTTTTAACCCCATTATTTTCTCCACGCAGTCTTCCGTTTCAAATGTTACATGAGCATACCTAACAAGTGGGGCAGCTTTATTATTGTCCAAAATGCCAATACCAACATCCGCAACTTGGATATCATCAATTGAAAATAAAGTTTTAATGCTAGTCTCGTCCATACGTTGGCATAAATTTGCCACAAATATAGTATTTCTTTGATTATTTTCAACTTCTATTGTTCCTCCTGGCACCAAATTATTGTTATCATCACCATGCGTCTGTTTTAACCTTTTTCCAAAGTGCCTTCGAAAATATATACACGAGCGTATTTTAACGATACTATCGGGATTCTTTCCACCATCGCCTTCACCATTTGCAGAATATGTTACAATATGCTTTAGTATTGGCAAGCACTTATAGCCATTAATTTGTGTTAAATCTACATTACTATCAGTGTTATCAACTTTTTTACTTCTCTTCCGCTTTTTAGAGCCACCCGCCATACTTTAATTTCCTTGCTATTATTTACCCGTGTTTCTATTCAAGTATGTGTGTATGTAATGATAATAACACAACAACACTTCGCCGACTGCACCTTGCCCCTGGCGAATCATGAGATATTATGACAATATATTTTCGAGATATGATGATGTGCATACCTATTATTATGGTGGTATTATTATTATTGTTATTATTTTATTATTATTATACTGGTATACCTATAATAAGTGCATAATTTAATAATAATAATAATAATAAATACATTTTTTATTTATTATATAAAAATATATTGTGGCATTAGCATTGTTGTTTATAATAATAATTATTATTATTATTAATGTAATTGTGGCCCTTATTATAGTTATA
>JACKZZ010004324.1_pt1 | contig 10152 bp, 16 predicted proteins | sample 8027871 | NCBI WGS metagenome assembly JACKZZ01 (sample SAMN15724774, study PRJNA655200) | protist metagenome | isolation source: fluorescence activated cell sorting (FACS) single amplified genomes of... | place: USA: West Boothbay Harbor, Gulf of Maine | collected 2000-07-19
TACTAACATGATGCCAAAGAAGTACTTCAGACCATTCGGTTGTGGAGCACATAGTTGTAGACTTTGTGGCCGGGAGAATGGGCTAGTACGAAGATACAGGCTAAACATTTGCAGACAATGCTTCAGAGATGAGGCCAATAGCCTAGGTTTTCACAGATGAAGCTAGTTCACGTGGTAAACAAACTTAAGATGAACTTGGATAAGAGGGCTTTGGTTCAGATTAGGGGTACAACTCTTGCTAAGAGGTTATTAAATCATCTAGCGTTTGCAGGTGTCTCCTATGAAGAAGTTGGAGAATTCTTGGTCGTTGATCTTAGTAAGCACAACATACAGACTATTAAGAGCTATGCTCAATTCCTAAAGTACAACAACAAGGAGTTGAACGAACTAGTACACTCAAGTGTATCAAAGACTTCTGGTCAATTCATATTCACAACATCAGTCGCACCATTCGTACAGAGTCACGAAGTTCTCATGAACGAAGGAAGAGGAGGTAATTTAATCTGTTACGTCAGAGCAATCAAATGAAGAAGAGTCGGCATGATAGCCTAACAGGTAAATTGACCACAGCTAATACGGTTGTCTCCACTGATTTGAATTTTGATTTGAAATCAGGTGTACTAACAATATCAGATGAGAACAAGAGTCTTAGTCTTTGTTTTAAGAACTCATACGTTAGACTTGATCTGAGCCCTGGAAAAATAACAATAGTTCCACTCGCTTTAACTAAAGAGCACTGGGCAATTCTCAATACAACCCGTGTTAGAATTAAGAACATGATAAGTGACTTCACCAATGGTGTACAGACTGACATAAACTATGAGTATAATAGTTTTACCATCAGTCTATCCGTAGAACCCGATCGACTCGTTGTAAGGAACTACCTAGGCAGCAGGGCTGACATAGTACTGAAACGAGTCAAAGGTGTCGAAGTAACTGTGAGAGATTCCATTCACGTGACACTGAAGAGTCTGAGCAGAGAACTTAATGGACTAATGACAAGTAGACTAACTGCAGTCAGAAGACTTAGTAAATTCGCATTGAAATTAGATAAGAGGAAATTCTTTGATAACTACTACGTGGTAGCAAAATAATATGAAGTACGAATTTCCAAAGTTTAAGGACAAGTTGAGAACTCATTTGATTGAAGTATACTGCGGTCAGACTGGTGTGAATCAGTCCGTGAAGCGGCAGTCCCAAGATCTCAGGGATCTGTATGAAAATATTGAGTACAAGATGGCGGATAATAATAGGTATGATATTAATAGATTCGAGAGATTTGATGAGGAGAAGATACGATTGTTGAAGGAGCGACGAACACTATCCGCGAATAGACCTTCGTTCCATCGTTATCTGAGTATTCAATACAGTAGACTGGACTCTGCGTGGAGACGACCAAAGGGTCTTCAAAACAAATTGAGAAGAGCACTCAAGGATAAGGGAACACTCGTAAGAGTAGGCTTCAGCAGTCCTAAACAGGTCTCGGGCTTGAATCAGAAGGGGTATACTGAAGCTAAGATATGTTGTGAGAAGGACTTGGTCCAAACACTGAATCTCTGTCCAAGAACATACATGGTAGTATTATCAAGTAAGCTGGGCTTGAAGAAGAGCATAAAATATGAGAATAGACTTTTTGAAAAAGGCTTCTTCGTGAAGAATGCTGTCGTACTACACACAGAGCTGTGATTCTAGTCAGTCTGGTCTGCAGAGTATACGGCGTTGGAGGGGACAGAATAAAGATAAATCCGGATCTTACTAATTTCCGACCGAAGCAGATAAAGTCAAGAGCTGACGTTAGGAGCGCAGTCGAAGCAGGTAATATTGTAATTCTTCCAAAGAAGGGAGTTAGCAGGCATCGTCCCGTTGTAACAACCGTATGTTCTAGATCGATTAGACTATCCCGTGTTAGAAGTCTAAGACGAATACTAAAGCAGAAGAAGACCACTCTTGAGTCAAAGCCGTACAGGCGAATATACAAGGCAATAAAACAAGGTATTCTTCTTAATAAATACAGATTAATCAAGGAAATTGATAGTAAGACATGCAAATAACACGAAAGTATAAGGATAATCAAAGTCACGTTGTGAAGAGACGAGTTGTAAGACTCACTGACTACTACAAGAGGTTTAAGATGTTAAAGTCTGGTCTTCCTAGGCTAGTACTTAGAAAAACTGGACGATATGTCATTGCACAATTAGTGGAGTACAATCCAATTGGTGATCACGTCCTATGGACTAGGAGTACTAAGTCATTGTTGGAGACCGAAGGTCTAGTCTGTGGAACTAATAGACGAGCTTGTCAGGCGCTAGGTGCGAGTCTACCCTTCTCTGAAACTTCCGATTTTATAGTCGACATAGGTATGAGAAGACCTATTGATGGAAAGGACTTCTTCGTAGACTTTGTTTGTAATGGAATCCGGCCTAATGTATCTGAGAAACAAACAGATAGACTGTGGAGTAAAGGGTCATGATTGACTACAGGAACATAGCTCCTAGAATAGAAACATCAGTTGAACTACTACTACGGAATAAGATGTGGATTAGTAATAAAGCTGAGATTGAAGACTTTGGCTTAGAACTACAGACTAGGATAAGAGACAGTTCCAGAGTTCAAAAAACAGTTAAGTTCGGTAAAATCCCAAGTTTTAGAATACTTGGTGTTGCAACCGATGTCAACAATCATGGAATTGGAGTTGGACTTGGTCGTAGTAGGAACAAGGTTGATGCAAGAGTTAAGAGTTTCAACAATGCTAAGAAGAACTTGAAGTTCCTGCTACTAGGTTGTGGAAGTCTGGCATGTGACAAAAACTGTACGAAGGAACATAGCCTGACAAAGAGAACTACTGGTAAGTGCGGAAGTACAATAGCACTACTAATGCCTGCTGAACTTGGTTCAGGAATCGTGGCTAGCCCTAGAGTTGCAGAAATAATAAGACAAATGGGCATAAAAGACCTACGTGTCAAGATAAGAGGAAGTAGGAATACTATGAATTGTGTTAAGGCTGTATATGAGGCTTTACTATCATATACTAGGGAATGAGTACACAAGAGAAATTATACGCAGTAGTACAACTAAAGGGTACGACCAGGAGTAGTGAGACTGTGCGATCAAACCTACGCCACATGGGGTTGACCCATGTTAATACATTAGTATTCTACAAGCCTGGTGATGCAGTATCACACAAGATCAAGGAAGTGCAGAACCTAGTATCATATGGGGAAGTCTCAGAACAGGCCTTCAAGACTGTATTCAGGGCCTGCACCAGACGAGTGGTTGATAAACTACTAGAGCATGCACCATATACTGATTTGCAGAGTCTAAGTCAGGCATACCATGCAGACTTGAGTCTATTCAATAGTTCAAGGACAACAGCCGGTGCAGTTCGAAATTCATTCAACCTACACCCTCCGAAGGGGGGCTTAGGCCGATTCGGAAAAACCAGGAAGTACAGTAGAGGTGGTTGCATTGGTTCAAGACCTGAGATCTCAGCACTAGTACTGAGTATGATCCCCAAAGTAGAAGATGTCAAGTAATAAAGTAAACAAGAAGAGAGGCCATAGCACTAATGGACGAGGTTATAAGAAACACAAGTCCGGAGCAAAGGGTGGAGTCGGAAGAGCTGGAATTTGGAGTCACAACAAGAATGCCAGAAAGTTTAAGACGGCCGATGTGAGGAACTTCGATCACTACTTACGGAGTAGTATTCTCTCCGACCTAATAGAACATTTGCGGAGTTCAGCTCAGCCCACTGGTACCGAGTGTTTGTTCAGTGCAGGAGGAAAGACACATGTACTTAGAGACTATGACACAACCCAAGGCCTTGGTACATTTGAGATAGACCCTAAGTTTAAAAAAGTACTCCGTGGTTTCACAAGTGAATCAATACCTAGTACGTACAAGATAGTTCATAGAACATATTCTCAAGATGTGTCTGAGCAGTTAGAACAGACTGCTGAAGTACAGATCAAGTAGGCCGGACCGTGAATTCTTCATTTGATCAATTTGATCAAAAGATTAAGAGTCTGTTGAACGATAAAGTAGTACTATCAGGAGGGAAAATATATTCCATAGAAGAGAAGTTCTACTACACTCTCGTAGGTCTCTGCCTGTTTGTCGTGGCCAATTTATTTCCGACGAATGATCTGAGTGTGTATTCTACGTTTTGCAAAAGCCTAAGTTCAACGGTGCCACCTGAAATAGGGACATTTAGTAGTGATGAATTGTCTGAACTTAGTTCATTAACACGCTTGGTTGCAGCTGAGTTACGAAAGCCAGACGGTTCTCGATTGTTCTCGTTGAATCGACTATTCTTCAAGGAGTTATTAGACCTATCTTCGGAGAGTTCAGATGTACTGAGGAACTACTCAATGCAAAAAAGCAGTTTAAACACCTTATTCTTCGTCTTGCTATGGACATTCAAAGGTTATATCCTAAACCCCATGTCTAAGGTATCTATGATTAGGAGGCTCAGTTTTGTGGTTGGATACTCTAGGGTTCTGATCTACACTGTATTAATGAGTGACCCAAGTACAGACCGAAGAGAACTAGTCTACGCAAGAACTAATCCTGGTGTACAGATAGTACTACCTCCTGATGAAGAGTTTGAATTTAAACTCGACAGAATGCTCAAACAAGATTTTAAGAACGTCTCTTGGTCTGTTAAAAAGCAATGTATTAATATGCAAAGGGCTAGTACAATACGCACTATATCCAATTTAAATCTACTTACAACCCTGGAACAAGAAAAGCAACATGTTCTATCCATAGGACAAACAGCTATGCAATATGCTAATCTAATTTCAATGTTTGCATTTCAAACGAACTTAGCTGCAAAGTACTTGGATAGTCGAAGAGGTATGATAGTAAAGGACAACTTGGAATTCTATTCGTCTGGCCTAATATCTGTAGGGTTATTGGTACACGAAATGAGAAAGTTGAAGAACTTGGACCACGTTACCCCAACAGAAAAATTAATTTCATGCATAGTGTCTGCCTTATCAGCGGTCTTGAGCCTATTAGTGAACACATGGTTGAATAAGGTGAGTTTAATAAGTCCTAGAATACTATTGACACTAGTGGCGAGTAGTGGATCACTGGTGTTAGAAATTGAGTCTCTGTTCAGAGGTGACAGGTTTGAACGGTCACACAGGCTGAACTATGGGCTATCCTGTCTCTGGGGCCTAGTATATTTCATATTCACGGTCTCAGTCTACTCCACTGACTTGATCCTGATGCTCCGACATGAGCAAAATAAGAATTGTGTTGACAAGAATAAACTTAAGCTGCTGAAGAACATAAAAACCCTAATGTTCCTGACCCTTACGAGACAAGTTGTCGTAAAGCTATTCAGTTCTCTGATGCAGAAACAGAAATATGAGACGCTACACTTTATTCTTGGAAATATGTTTGGTAGTGATGAGTCAATATACAGTCTCGTGTCCAACAAGAAGTGGAAGGAACTAGGATTCTCACTAGTATCAACTAACCTAATAATACTTGTGATCAACTTCTTCTTCGTTGAACATGTTATGGAGAACCTTGCACTAGACCTTCAAGCAAAACAACTACAAAAATTCAAAAGGACACTGCTCAACTGCAGGGGTGGACTTTCAGAAACAAGAAGGGAACTACAAAAATTCAACAGAACACACAACGTGAAGAACACAGCACTCCTGCTAATAATATTCAACCTAGGAAACCTTGTTAGGTTACCATACTTCGGAAACGGTACTAATGTGTTGAACTTTACAGAGTGCTTTATTAACATAAAGACTGAACTGAGGGACTTGACAAAGAGTCAAAGAGGTCATGCAATATGTAGGGCTTATCCTGAGTACTATTCTTAACATAGTATTACATATCAGTTTGAATTTGTAGCTCAGCGGTAGAGCGATAGACTCTTAATCTATAGGTCGTGGGTTCGATCCCCCCCAAGTTCGTAAGATAAATGTTCACGCGTATGCATAGAATTATGCACACTCGAGGACCACGTAGTAAAACAAGATCAAGCTTTACTTGTATGCCAATTACAAGGGCAACAAGGACGAGCAGACAACTTCAAAAGTACAGTGTGGGGAATAAGGTAGTTCTTATGATTGATTCAGGAGTTCACACCGGACTGTATCATAGAAGATATATTGGGAAAGTTGGAGAAATAACACTAGTCAGGGGACCTAGGAGTTATGTGATAAGTACTTGTGGGAAAGAGATTCATACGGTTAACGCCCACTTCAAACTACTATGAACATAGTACTTAACTCAGACTTTAATTCATTTGAACATGGACAGCCTGAGCTCATAACATCTTTGGAAGCATTCTATGAATTGTCTGTTGGTGATGATGAAACCTCAACGGTGGTCGAATATCAGGTGAAGAGTTCTCAAGAGGACTCAGAAGATGCTAAGAAGTTCTCAAAGAGTATTTTTGAATTAAATCAAACGTACCTCCGAAAAGTCACAAAGCCGACCAGTAGGGTTCAATTCGATGCAGTTATTCAGAAGTACTTGGATGTAATACCCAAGCACCTATGCAAGGAGATACTAGGGCTAAAATACGCCAGTAACAAGAAGGATTTCACAAACTATGTTCACATGAGAAAGTTGAAACTCTCTGAAACGATGATAGCAACTATTCTTAGTACTAAGTTCTTGTCATAGACCAATGAGTAAGTTTTTCGTATTTGAAGCATTACCTAGTCAGAAGGGGGCGTATAATCTTGTACTGTGTTTAAGGAGTCTTAAACTTCTCAAGGCTAGTAGAATCGTTAGTAGAGTACCAATCCTGCTTGAATCAGATACCATCTCAAATCAACTTATAAGACTAGGGTCAACACTGACGGTCGTAGAATGTCAGGCTTTGAGGAAGTCTGCTGCTCAAGTATTGGATGTATTTGAAAAGAAGATTGTTTCGATGATAAACAATAGCAGATTCAAGAACGACAAGACACACCAATTGGATGTTTTTTCAAGGCCTAGGGGTAATCTAAGTCTTAGCGCGAAGATAAGGGACAGAATTATTAATGGTCTATCAACGGAATCGTACACCAGTTTCTCAGATATCCTTGAGCGAACAAAGTTCGACATAAGAAGTTCATTCTCCATGCAAATTTCAGATGAGCTCATTGGCAAGACTGAAGTTGCGCTGATACCTATGATCAAAGATGAGTAGTAGAGATGAGTAGTAGATTTTTCACGACGAAGGAGGTGAAGAAATCAGAGTCTGTCACATCTAGTGTACCGAGTTGGAGTTTGCAGTATCCTTCACTAAGTCAACTGTACACCAATATAAAATACATCATGCATGGAATATGCATTTCAGTATGTATCTGTGAATGCATAAGACTTCCTATAACTCTACTCTGTTACATTCGGGCAATTACAGGAGACCTGTACACAGAGTTGAAGACCGTTCGGTTTAAACTACTTCTTGATTCAGTCAATTCAAGTTCGACCTCCTTTGAGGGCCTGCTACCTGTTACAAAGAGCCTATTAATAAGGGCCTCTGCACTAAACAATTTATTCGTGCTCTTTTGTACGTCCTGCATGTTGGCTTATACAATAAGAGAGTACAAGAGAGAACTGAACCGTACTAAGAATCTTTAAGTACCCTTAGTAGGGTATATGTATCTTTTCAGGACATTAAGTTAATGTTTGAAAACAATTCTGCTAAAATATTTCTACTGATGATCAAAGCTAATAAGATCCGAGAACTTAAGAATCTTTTACTAGTTAATCAAAAGAAGGGTGAGATATCGACTCAGATAAAGAGTTGTTTGTACGTCTCAAGTGCAAAGTATAAGAACTATTTGTTGGTTGAAGCAACATCATCTTCAGTATTGAACAACCTAATACCTACTGCATTCTTCCTTAATCCTATTAAGGAAGAGGTATCCTTCAAGATGTTAGAAGACATAATAAAATCCCTTATTAAGACTGAATCACAAGAACCATTTAAGATTGGAGAATACGTTCGAGTAAAGAAGAAGAACTACTTTAAATTTGGTAAAATACAAGATATTGATCTTCAGAATGGGCGTGTTGTCATAGCGATCGTATCACTCGGATCCTATATGCCTGTTGAATTACCCTTATCAATGATAAGTAGAGTAAAGCAATAAGAGTACTATGAGTACTAACTTAAAGTTAAATCCAGTCAAGCAGATCCGGTTATTGGTTAGGTCGGGTCAAGTGAATAGTGGTCCACCACTGGGCCCTGTTGTTGGTCCTTTGGGTCTTAATGCTAAGAAGATTGCTGATCAGATTAATAGGATGACAGCTGAATTTAAGGATCTTAAGGTTCTGGTAAAACTCTCTGTTAATAGGATCACAAAATTATTTGAACTCAGTGTTCAGAGGGTTAGTACTGCGACACTATTTTTGAAGTACCGACAACTGAACAAAGGGTGTTCGGACCGAACAACTAAGATATTCATCTCAAATGAGGAATTAGATGAGTTTATGGCCTTTGCAGAGACGAAGACTGGGATCGCTCGTAGCAGAACTTCTGTGATTGGAACACTAGGCTCATTGGGTGTCACAGTAAGATGAAGACCGAAGTGCAAGTACTGTCCAAGATAGTTGATGTGAGTAAAACAGATTCTACTAGGAGATTTGAACAGACCTTAGACCTAAACTTATTCATTGATAAGAAATCAAAGAAGGTCCTTAAGTTATCTAAGTTGGATGTTCTGTTGGATGAAGCTGTGAACACAGTCTGGTACGTGACCAACTCAACGAACACTGAACTTCCGCTCGCCGAGGTAATCAGTCCTAAGGAGTTCACAACTAAATTGGAACAGTTCACCAGTGCAGCTCTGAACCCTAAGCTATTAAGAGTTCTTGTGGACCCACTGGTTGTGGTATCATTCTTGAAAACTACTTCTAAGGCACTGTCAAAGAATAAGATAAAACCAATTGTAGCTAAGTTAGACAATCTAGGGACTCAAGTGAAGGACCTTTCTATGACCAAGACCTTTAAATTAAGTGGACAAAATCTACAACTTAAGATAGGTAAGTTGAGTGAATCAACTGATGTCTTATCCAAGAAGATCGTTGAAATAACAGAATCAGTATCAAAGAGTCTCACTGAAGATTACTCGGTAGGCAAAGGGGTACTAAAGACTACCATGGGTAGGCCACATTACTTGGAGAAATGAGCGAGAACAAGAAACTAGCAGCAAGGAGTAAGATAAGGTCTATGCTTCCTCAGAATCCTGCTGCAGTAACACTAGTATTCGAAGACGGGGGTGTCTCCAGTTCTTCCTTCAAGAAGATAAAAACGGATATGACCCAGAATTACAGTTCTGTAATGTGTGTATTCTCTCCAAAGAGAAGTGCGATGCTGAAGTACATGAAAGAATGCAGTCAATACCATGCATCATTCGTTGAATCACTAGCGACCTTGTCAAAGAATAAGATAATACTAGTGTGTCTCAGGGACACATCAGAACTATCAGCTGTCATATCCGCGTTCTCTTCTGTAGAAGAGTTTTCATTCCTCAATGCAGGAGATATTGTAACCGAAGACTTGTACTTAGACGAGGGGCTGACGGGTACTAGGCCTACCAGTTATACTAAGGCTCTTGAAAAGTTCGGACCACTTGGTCTGGAGAAGGGTATTGTGTTAGTAAAGAAACCAATCCTTCTTGCCAGAGCTGGTTCCGTGATTGACAGAGTGGTGGAGGGCATACTTAAATTCTTGGATCTACTTGCTAAGGTGAAGTCTTATGGACTAAAGGGAATTGTATACCAGTCTGGATCTGTCATCTCAAAAGAAGTTATTTCTTGCTTCAGTGCATTGAATATCCGATCAAAGTTTGAAACCAACTTACGTGTGTTGGGTCCGGCAACAGAGATGACACCAGTGGTATCTCATACTAAGTCTATGAATGGACTACACAAGCATATTATAATCATTAATCGCATTACTGCAATGATAAATACCAAAAACAAATCATAGTTTATGAGTTCAGAAACAGGAAACTTCGATGAAAAAAATAAGAACTTGGAAGTGTTGGTTTTAATTTCGACTCTTAACATTGCCTGTGGGAATTCACAAAACTTAGATAAGACCGGAGTTCAAACTGTTCTCTCTGTGCTTGGAAAACAAGTATCTGATGAGGAGTTGAACTACTACTGCACCATTTTGTCGGG
>JACKZZ010021633.1_pt1 | contig 10151 bp, 12 predicted proteins | sample 8027871 | NCBI WGS metagenome assembly JACKZZ01 (sample SAMN15724774, study PRJNA655200) | protist metagenome | isolation source: fluorescence activated cell sorting (FACS) single amplified genomes of... | place: USA: West Boothbay Harbor, Gulf of Maine | collected 2000-07-19
ATATCATTAGTGGAAAAGGTACCTGTTTTTAAAAAACACCATTATTGAACTCATTTTTGAAAATAAAAATGACATTTTTTTCCAAATATTTTTTGCTTTTTTCAAAAAAAATCGTGATTGCTTGAATTATGATTTCGTCCATTCAAACTTGAGCTTCGTAAAACTTCAATCTCATCACTTTCGTCTAAACATTGACTTGATATACAAGATTCGATTTCATCATCATCTAATATAAAAAAAAATTGTCGCGATTTTTTGAAAGAAAATAGCATTTTTATTTACAAAACTGAATTCTAAAATAGGGGGTATTTTTTGAACAGGTTGAAATACAAGATTCGATTTCATCATCTAGTATGCTAGTAACATTTCTTATTTCTATAAAATTTCCATCAGTTTTTAAACCATCAAGATCCTGAGATCCTAAATATGTATTTCCATTGAAAACTTCGTCTATAAGATATTGTGCTGAACCATATATTTCTTCCACATCTTCTCCAATACGCTCGGAATCAGTTAATCGTCTTCTTAGACTTTTTTTTTTATGTTGAATCAGGTTTAAATGATTTAAACTACTATGATCAAGTCTAATTTTTCTAAAAATACAAAAATTTGAAAAATTACAAAAAAAACAGCCGCTTGCTTCTTTTCTAAAAAAGCCTGCTAAATAAAAAATACCCTTTTTTTAACAACTTTCAAAAACTCTCAGAAATTTGTGATAATTATTGAAGAAAATCTCTGAAAATGCCGTTATTTGTGGGTAAAAACACAGGAATGAGAAGAGTTTCAGGGTGGGGCTCTTTAGAAGCTTATAAATTGAATACCTATTCTTCTCAATTATAGTAGAAGATTCTCTAAAGTCTTAAAAGGTCAAGGAGCCCCCCTATCTTAGCTTATTTTTGTAAATAAAAAAGCCCTTTTTCTTCAAAAAATCGCGATTTTTTTTTTTGAATAATACCTTTAACATCAAGTTTTTTACCCTCACTAGCAGCGCGAGTTGGTGACATTGAATTAACATTGTTTTGACTAAAATTCACTGCTTTTTCTGACAATTCAGCCATAACACGCCACATAAAATTTAAAACACCCCGGTTCCTCCCACAGCTTTGTGCCGTCACAGCAGATTCGGCAGGTATCTGAGCTAATATTCCAGAACCAGTCGGCCAAGCAGGATCCGGTGCAGCCGATTCCGACCTATCTCCACCCCTGAATCCCTTCTGATTCCTGTATCTTTATCCACAAAAAACAGCATTTTCAGAGATCTTTTCTAAAAATCATCAATTTTTTATTCAAAAATACTGCTTTGAATCTAGAATAGGTATCGGTGTTGATTTTGATCTTGTTAGTTTCTCATATTTATTAAAAGAGATTTCATTATCCTCAAATTGTTCTGACTCATATTCTTTTGCATTATTATCCCCTTCTATTTTTTCACTTGTAATGTTTTTATGCAACTGCAACTTTAGTGGCTGTTGACATGCTCCAGAAGATCTTTTGGAAATGCCAGTTTCTTTATTTCGCATAAGTGAACTCGCAAACTGGTAGGACAAAGCAGTCAAACGATCTATAGCAGGATTCGAGGGAGCAGTAGATCTTAATTTTTTTATCAGATTCAATTCTGGGCCCAGTACATTGAAGTCTTGAATTCGGTGAATTTTTGAAAGTTCAAAAAATTGAGAAATTGCCAATTTGACAAGGAAGTTTTTCAATAAAATACAAAGAAAAGAACACCCCTTTCTAGACATGAAGGTCCTTAATAATCTTAAAAGTTAAATTTAAATACATTCATCGTTGTTGTTATTTTTCGAATCAAGATCACGGGATTCATCCATCCCCTCAATATCAGAATCAGGATCTGTGTTTTCGTCTGCATGTGTGAACCTTAAGACAGGAAAGTTGCTTCCTGAGTCAACATTTTCATTAAAATTTAAACTATTTTGATTGAGTCCTTCATCATCGATAGCAGATACTTCACGACTGTTATTAATGCCGTCTAGGTCTACTCCAGCTTGTGATAGCTGCCATTCTGCTAAATGACATAAAGTGTCCACGAAAGCATCACGATTATGACCAAATAAAGCACGAGTAAAATCATCATCATATCCTGGACCACAAAATCGACGATAATAGGAAGAATCTTGTTCCGTTCTTGGAAATTTTTGGACCATGGTATTTTGAGAAGACACAATGTTATCAGATACATAATTGACATTATAACCATAATTATTAAAGTTACAATCATTTAAATTTCCAGACTGAAACCAGTTCCAGTTTTGCGTCATTAAATTTGGGCCAGTATAATTTCCTATGTAATTTTGAAAATTCGATTGGTAGTGATAATTATAATTGAAATTTGTCATTTCTGAACCTTGTTGTAGCCTATTTGGACTAGTTGCCATATTGTAACTTTCTTCAGGACAAAAGTTCTTGTGAATATCATCATCGAAATTTCCAGATAATTTAGCACAATCCTCTATATCTGATGCTCTCAGTGCTACTAGCTCAGATTGATGATGACTTATACGACCATCTATTAAATTTCTTTTTAAAATTGTATCATCCCAAAAAGATAAAGTTTTACTTTTAATCGGTGATGATACAACTTTTGAATCCAATAAAAATGTCTCTCCTTTATTCAATGAACCTTTTTTTAAATTGGCATATCCCACATCTGAAATCGACCGACCACGGATACTATCATCATCCGATTCTAAATCTTCGAGTGGAGGTGCGGGTGGTGGAGGAATTTTATCATCATTAATACTGTTGTCAAGGTTAATATACCTATGTTTAACACTGTTGTCAAGGTTATAATAAGTAGGTTCATTTGTTTTTTCTTCCTATAAAAAATAATAATAAATTCAGGTAATTTCTGTTGAAAAATTATATGATTTTTAGAAAAGATTTCTGAAAATGCCGTTTTTTGTGGATAAGGACACAGGGATCAGAAGGGTTTCAGGGTGGGGCTATTGACAAATTTTGGGCTTGATGGCTCTAAAAAGTCATCAATCTGATCAAGTTTTCCAGTCTGTAATGTTAAATTTTTTCCATTCGATTTTATCACTTTAGAATTGATCTTAAGATAACCAGGTCTAAATGGATTTTCTCTTCGTTCAAAATCATTTGTCAAAAAATTCATTAATGAAGGTATCGGATAAACATATACTGATTTACGATTAGTACCAACCAAAACATTACCACCACATTTCTTGACGATAAAAGCTGGAGTTTGAGTTAAAAACGATATGTTGCCAATATACCGACTATAACGATCACTTCGTAGGAAGCAGAAATGACTTTCTATTCTACGAAGAGGAAGAGCAGAGGCTGGCAGGTCTCTAAATTTTTTTCTAACATATTTAAATTTACTATCCCGAACTTTTGTCTGCAAATTTTTGTCAATTTTGCTACCAACATTTAAAGAGTCAGATGATGATGCCTCAAATTTAGTAAACGGCTGTCCTACAGTGGCAGATGGGGCAGAATCCTCTGCAGTAAATTTTGTTGTTGGCACAGAGGTTCCTCCAAGGCCTTCATTATATTGAGGAAGTTCAGATTTTTTTGATGTTTTACTTGGTCCATTCCTTTTAATCATGTTGTTAAATACATGATCATGCAAAATACTCTGGTCGTATCCAAGATCGTCGATTGAGAACCCAAAACTATATTTTTTTTAAATTAGGCTTGTTTTTTGTCACACCCGGTCATGTTAATTGCCAAAACATTAATCAAATAATATTTGGAAACTTGCAAGTTCAATAATAAGACTTTTTTAAACTTTAAAGTCTTTTAGAAACTTAAAGAAATTTCAAGAGCGTTCAATTTTAGATCATTAAATATCATATATCAATACATAATATCCACATTTTAAAAATAAATTATAATAAAACAAATAATTTCAATAAACAGTTTGAACCAGACAGGATTCAAATTTATACCTCTTCATTTCCTCAAAAGCTGACAGCTGCAGCTCTTGCCAGGTCCACAAATCCCAAACATTTGAACGGCAGCTGGGAAATTTTTTGATTGCAGAAAAAATCATCATATCAAAAACGTTGGGATAAGTTCACATAGAGTCCTATTTTAAGCAAACTTTGTATAGATTTCACTATAGCAGTCCTCTAAACTCAATTATAGAACAAGTTCTATCTGAAATACTTGTGGAGTGCTGTCAGGAGCAAGAGCGATGGCAAACTAAGGTTCTGCTGATTCAGGAACGAAACGAGTGCTGAAAAGTTTCCCAAATCGGTTGCACCTGCCCAAGTTTCTTCTGATGCAGTTGGTGAAGCGTAAACTTCCTGTAGTATCTGCACAACTGCAAGCATAAGTGTGCCAAGGCGGGCGCCTTCCGCTAGCGTCATACCACCTAGATTTAATGATTCCTCCTGGGACTCATCATCATTCACACAATATTTATGGCGGGAACCTGAGGTTAAACACCCGTCTTTGACACTATGTTTCTCATTCATAACTTTTTGAGGAGCACATAAAGGTCCTATTTCATCATCTGGATCAGGTGTTTTATCATCGCTATATTTTGCGTTTTTTGTATTGTATTCTTGGACACTAGTAGATTCAGCTGGCAAACTTTCTGGAGCCTTGAAAGAGTCATTAATTGATACACCTATCAACGACGCATTTCTTACACGTCTATCCTCAACTGTGTCGGCAGACTGAGATTTCAATGGTACAACGGCGGTTGGCACTTCCGTATGGGACGAAATTCCTTGAAACTGTATATTTAAAGTCTCTGAGTCTTTCTGATCGGCAATTATTATTTCAGTTTTTACTACTTTCTTGGATAACGACGTCGATGTCCTGACTGCTTTTCGTCGTTCTTCAATTAATCTACGTCTTCGTTCTTCGGAAGTCTCATTCTTAGTAGCTGTTGGCACATTGGTGCCTGTGATTACTACGTCGTTTTTGAAAGTTTTTGGAGCATCTGCTGAATCTAGCATGTCCATATTCGCCTGACTTTCTACTATGACAGGAGTCATTGCTGGTGCGTTCTTAAAATTTACACCAGTTCTAGAATCAGATATAGGTGCACGACGTGCTGCGATGTTTTTCCGACGATCGTCCATCGAGAGTCTCGGCGCTCTATTATTGATATTGTGTGGTGGTGCTCCTTGGGCGGAAGATCCTGGTTTATCAACATTTTGTAAAGTCGTGCCGTTGTTGGCATAGGGATTGCTGCTTTTATATTCTCCGACGTGAATTGTAACGACATCTTTTGTAGTGCTGAATCGCACTGCCTTATTTAGAGATGATTCCGCAATTTCTTCTATCATACAAATTGGTTTTTCCTTTTCAGAAGTGTTAGTGTTATCTGACTTAGTCAATGTGACTGTGTTTTGACTGTTCAAGTTGATGTCTTGCTCAGCAGATTTAGTAGGTTCCGGTCCAGCGGAAAGAGGCAAGGGTGACTCCCTTGGCAACATTCGCTCACTTGGAATGCTCATTTTTGAAGGAAGGTTAAGCTCAGGTATTTTGCTAATACTTAGTGGTGGCATATATTTTCGCCGTGACATAATATGAGGATCTTCAACCTGGCCAATATCGAAACCCTCCAAAATGGAAGAGGCTGCCCTCTCTATCTCTTTCATCGGAGAGTGGCCAAGAAGATTTAGATGCGGAGGATCTGAACGTGACGAAACTGCCACAACAGGTGCAGAAACACTAACATTGCTTACAACAGTACTAATACCAGCTTTGTTCGGTGATATCATCAAAGGATCTATATTTTCTTTCTGATTTATTAAGCAACCATCAGAAAATTCATATTTTTCAAAGCTTGTTGTAAAATTTGAATCATGTTTGGTATTAGGCTCTGCAGCTCCGAGTAGTTCGGTACTCTGTTTTTTTCCTCTTGATTTCTTAATACTATCCATTCGCTTTTTCTTTGTTTTTCTTTTACTAGCGACAATTTGGGCATATGATAATGAGCCCTTCTGAGTAGCATCTTCGGAATCTGATGACTCAGTAACAGACTGAACCAGAGTTTTACTGGTGCTGCTCTTCAAATCGCTCGGCGCTTTGTCAACATCAAAAGTTTGCGGCCCAGCTGCGGCTTCCTCCGCTGGACCATTGCCAAAATCGTTGTTAACAGATTTTTCTTTGAAATCTCCACAAGCAAGCGCGTCCAGGTCCTTTTTCGTTGTTAATCTTATAGGCTCATCTTTCATTTTATCGTTCTTTTCCACTAAATCTGCACCCATATTAACTGAACTATTACCATTTTTTTCCTTCAATGCTGATTCATCAATTTTCTGCTGTATATAACAAGACTGGTGATCCGATGTTTCGTATACTTATTTTCAAAATTTTTTTTTAGAAATTGAAAGATCATCAAAAAAATGACATTTTTTCAAAAAAATGACATTTTTCCCCTAGAAAGCTAACAAAAAAAAATGTCAACCCTTTTTCTAAACGTCCATTTTTTGAGGATTTTTATACGCAGTTTTTTCACGGGTACCCCCCACCCAACAGCCATTAGCCTTTTCCATGTATCATTATTGTCCACAAAATGTGTCGAATTATCTCTTAAATCTGAATTTGTGAAATCAATAAAGTACATATCTTCCAGGAATCTTTGTGAACATATTCCAGAAAATCTTGAGAATGGACAAAATGAAAAATATCGCATATCTCCTTTTAGTTCATGTTGCCAATCTGATGATTTTTGAGGAATATAGTTTCTTCTTACTGTTACAGCTTTTATACGCTGTGAACGACTTTTTTTTTTAAAGTTGCCAGATCCAGAAGCACTTGTCATGAATTTTGCTGTTTTACACATAGTTAAGGGAATCGCAAAGAAGTTACGAAAAATGTCGGAAATTCCACCTAAAAACTCATTCAATTTCATATAGTCTAAGGAGTCAGAAGATTTTGTTGAATTTTTCGTACCCGCATCAAAATTATGCTTTTTTTGACCATGACATATACCAGAAAAATTGGCAAGCGCTAACATTGACTCCAAGTCACCCATATAGCATGAATTAGAATCGTCATCATCCACAGCATTAGTATAATTTTCATTAAAATTTATAGATTTAGACTGGCTCTCATCATAATCATCGTCTTCTGTATCCTGGGCTCCTTTCTGCCGACGAGCTTCCGCTCTGGTTTCAACATTAACCCCTAACCCAACGTGGTGTGGAAGTCGCACATTGCCGTTATAATCCAAGTCATAATTACCTTTCGAAAACGGTGGTTGTTTTTTCCTAATAAAAAATACAATTTTTTCGGCTTTTTTCATCAAAATATTTTACCTTTCAGAATATTCTGTTGAGAATTATAGTTTCCATGTCTAATGAGTTTGGCCAAAAAATTCTTAGAAATTTCAGGTTTGGTATTTAAATCTGTGAATTTTCGAAGATTTTTAACACATTTTATAATAGCATCAGGACCTGAACCATATACTAGGGGATCAGCATGGAAATTTTCTCTATTCTTGATACTGGTACTATCATCTACTTTTTCAAAGGTGGAAAAATCAACTCTTCTTAGTTCTGTTTTGAAAAATGACAACTTATCATCTAAAAATCGTTTTTGTTTTCTATATCTGGTTGTGAATAATCCACGATTATGATCTTGCTGAATAAATGCTTCGAGAAGCTGGGCCAGACTCGAACCCTTATTACCAGAAGACCTTGTGCTTTTTGGTCCAGTCATGATAAGATTCTTGAGGCTTGAATTATCCATAGGCAGTCTAGGAAAATCTGACTCATTATTTGATGTACCTGGAATTTGGTGAGGCGACTTGGCAGATACACTTGACGAAGCCGGATCTAACAATTTGGACCTGGTTTAAATTTTTAAAAACAACTGTTTCATACAATGGAAAGTCAAATAATTTTTTTTGAAAAATTGCTTTTAAACCTCTTGAAAGCTAATTTTTTTACCTCTGCTGATCATTGATATTGGGCCCTATGTTTGATAAAATTTTCTTGTTAAATTCAGTACTTCTAATTACAGACTGATTCTCAATAATATTGTTAACCGCACCGTTAACAAGCAGAGGTGGTCCAACAGCAGTACTAAGAATTTTAGTTGAATTGTTAAAAAAACATGGTGGACTACCAGTCTTATTAAGTTCTACGTGAGTATCCTGTGGTCGAACCTGTTCTTCCACTTTGGTTTCATTCAGATATTCTTTATTTATATCTTGCATAGACTCATCATTATCTGCATCAGGTCTATTATTGTGACTCGACGATCCAAAATTCAAATAAGGTTTAAAAACCCTATTTGAAAATAACTTTACATCTGATTCATGAACTCTACCATGTGCAATATTACTAAGATTTTCTTTCTTGGCATTGCTGCCAATTTCCATTAGACTTTTGATTTTGGAAGATCGAAAAAATTTGAAGAAATAATGGTAAAAAATAGCATGATTGTAATTTATTTCAATATTGAAACCTAAAGAAAAAATATTTTTAAATTGTTTTCTAAACTTTCATTTTTTTGAAATTTTTTATACATCTGAGCTGCTTTGGCTGCAGTTAGTCCGGGAGTATTGAGTGCCATACTTAGACTAGTAGCTTCCTCCAAAGACCCGGATGTTATTGTATCGGGTCGTACAGAAGTCTTCGCACTAACATTATCTATAAAGTTTGATAATTTTTGAAGAAAATCTTTAAAAAAAGATTTTCTTGTAGATAAAAACACTGGATTTAGAAGGGTTTCAGGGCGGGGCTTACCACTGTTTCTACAGTTTAGTCCATATTCTAACTCTCCATCAGCATCAAAAGCACCAGAATGTAGCCTAGTAATTCCTACTTTCGATGAGAAGCCAGACCCGGCAGATTCATTTAAAAATTGTGCTGCAACTTCTAGAGATCCTGATTGACTTGATTCTGCTGCTGGATGCGAACCAGAATCAATCTGAGAAGAACTTAAATTGGCTTGACCTTGGCGCGCGCCATGAAATCGAAATATTGCTTCTCGTGCGGCTACCCATGAAACAGCCTGGTTATTCGTTTTGGTCGACGACTGCCCCAAATTTGTACCAACGATCCCACTCGTAGCGCTAATGTTAGCACCCGTTGCATCCTTCATCGAATGCAGCAAAGAATCGACGTCGTGATCTGAATGGGGAAAGAGAGACAAAATACTTTCATCATGCTCACTAAAGACGGAACTGCCAGTATGTCGGTTGGGGATGCACATAATATTATTCGACGGTAGCACTGCAGTGTCGTTCTGGAACCGATCTTGTAGTTGTGGTCCAAGACAGTTTCTATTGAATGGTCCGAACGGTGCTGGAACAACAGTATTGCGGTCACCCTTAAAATTAAAGTTTCGAAAAAGAGGTGTTTTTTCTTTACGTTTTATAGTAATGTCATTTTTTGGTCAAATTTCAAAAAAAAATAATTTAGGACATCCTTTTTCTAGTACCAAAACTTGCGATCCTCCAGATGGTGTTGATCCCACAGTCTTGGTAGGGAACGGAATGGGTTGTGGTTTCTCAATTACAGTCGGGGCAGTAAGGTCTAGTACCGACGAGTAAACTGTAATACTAGGGACTGCTGAAGTTGCTGTAGACATCCTTAGAAACTCAGAATTTTTTTGCGGACTTAGAGTTTGACCATGTACTATATTGTTCTGGCGATTGGCGCTTGGAGTCCGATCTGAGAGGATATTGCGAGTTTCAGAAACGCTAAATTTTTCGCAGTCTATATCATTTTTTTGTACCATCTGATTAGACTGAAATGTTTCAAATGAAGCTGTAAATGCCAGCTTGGAACCGAGACTATCTAAATTGAATTTTGATAAGGCAGTCACTGATCCTTCCTCCGCCGGACAAAGCGACTCTGGTACATTTTCTTCCTGTGCCCACGGATTCGCCTGAAAATTTTCGCTTGGTTGCTCATTTACTAATTCGGTGCCAGGACTGATTGATAGGACCTTGTCTTCAGCAATGCTGTTTTCAACGTCCAACCTAGCTATTTCCTGGTTACAATTAGCATCTATCAGACTCGAATTTTGATGATTCAGGGAAGAGCTAGCATCAGAGGTTATAGCTGGTCGGTTGAAGTATAATTTCGTAGGTTCCCTAATAGGATTTACTGTAACAGGCCCGCTGTGCCTTGTAGTAGCAAAAGCCTTAAAAAGGTCAGGTGTAGCGGCAACACTGACTGTAAAGCCCC
>JACKZZ010001159.1_pt1 | contig 10150 bp, 8 predicted proteins | sample 8027871 | NCBI WGS metagenome assembly JACKZZ01 (sample SAMN15724774, study PRJNA655200) | protist metagenome | isolation source: fluorescence activated cell sorting (FACS) single amplified genomes of... | place: USA: West Boothbay Harbor, Gulf of Maine | collected 2000-07-19
TATTATCTGAATTAACGGTTGTTAAATATTTTGAATTCGAAGCTTTTGAAGAACAACTTTTAAAAATAAATAAAAATCCATTTCATAAAATATTTGTAATTGAAGATAAAGAACAAATAATTGGTTCAATAACTGTTTTAATAGAATTAAAGTTTATAAGAAATTTGGGTAATGTTTCTCATATTGAAGATGTAGTAGTAAGTAATGATTATAGAGGGAAAGGAATAGCTAGAATGCTAATTGAGTATGTTAAAAACTATAGTAAAAATGAAGGATGTCATAAAATTTTATTAAACTGTAAAGAAAATTTAATAGATTTCTATAGTAAATTTGGATTCGAAAATAAAAACTTAGAAATGAGTTTATATTTGGTCTAAAAAATTATTAATAGAATGTAGATGAAATTCTTTGAAATCAGTTTTAATAAATGGATTCTTTATAAATTCTTTTAAATTACTATCATTTAATATAATTATTTCATCATTAACATAAAATGAATAAATATTGGTAAAGTTGTTGTTAATATTAATAAAACAACAAGGAACATTATTTATTATACTTTCATAATATGTGGTTGTTCCTAGACCAAATGTCATAATACTATTGTTAATGACTTCTTTATTAGTTAATTTATCATTAAAAATAATTCTATCATTATTTATGAAATAATCTTTAGTTGATTCAATCATATTTACTGATGTTCTTGGATGGAATCTAATTAAAATTTTAAAATCTTTTGTACTTCTTTCAATTAGATTAATAAGATCATAACTATTTTGAAAGTTCAATAATTCAATATCCATATTTTTATCATCTGGAGATAAAAATATTGTATAATATTCTATATATAAATCATTTGATTCTTCTATTGAAAAGTCATTTATTAATTTATTATAAAATGTATCTCCGATAACTGTTGGTTCAAAATTAAATTTAGACTTTATTTCATTTTTACATTCATTATTACATACTAACACTAGATTAAAGTCTAATTTAACAATACCATCTAGTCTTTTTCCTATTAAATTTTCAATATAAAGTATAGAAAAATCATGTTTTTTAGTTGCTTTAACTTCTATTTGGTTTGTACTTAATCCATAAACTCCAATATCACCATCAAAAATATTTGTTTCTTTCATAGAAATTAAATTATACTCATATTTATTGTATTTTATTAATTTCATATGTTCAACTATAGCATTGAAGTGATTAAAAGTACTTGGATCATGAAAGAAAAAATTAATTTTTTTCATAATAATATAATTCTATGTAGATTATAAAAAAAATTAATCAATAATTTTTAAAAATTTAGCAATTTGATTAATTGCTATATGGCTTGTATTATCAACAGCTTCTATTGTATTAGAACCATTATGTGATCCATAGAAATTTTGAGGGAAATTTCTTAATTTCGAATCTAGTGGTAGAGGTTCAATTTCAAAAACATCAGTACCTAATGCACTAATAAATTTATTTTCTAAAAGTTCAATGACATCATCTTCTTTTACAACAGGACCTCTAGCAACATTAATTATTTTTACTCCTTTTTTAGATTTTAAAATATTTTCCTTATTAATCAAATGCTTAGTAAATTTATTCAAAGCACATGTAGCAACAATAAAATCTGAGTTATCTAATGCATCATCTAAATTAGTTATATTAACATCTTGTAAAATATTTGGAACAATAATATCTTTATTGTATTTGCATATAATTTTTCCATTAACTTTTTCAAAACCAGGATCGCTTACATATACATCTAGATTAAATGCTAATAATTTTCTAGCTGTTGATCTACCAATATCACCAAAACCTATTAAACATGCTTTTTTACCTGTTAATGAATTACCTGCTGGTTTATACCAATTTCCTTTCTTTGTTTCTCTATCAATATCATGTAATTTTCTTGTTAAATTTAAAAGTAATCCAATAGCTACATCAGATACTTCTTCACCAAAAACATTTGGAACATTAGTAATTGGAATATTTAATTCCTTACAAGCTTCGAAATCAACATTATCAACTCCGACTCCCCATTTGACAGCTGCTTTAAGTTTTCCTTTTTTACCTTCTTCAAAAACAATTCTATCAGCAGGATCATCGCCAATAATCCATCCATCATATTTTGGAACTAAATTAATTAATTCTTCAACTGTTAATACTTGGGTAAATTTCGGACAATAAAATTCTAAATTGTATTTTTCAAATAAATCTTTATAATTTTCAATCATATTAATCATAGGAGGACATGTTACCAATATCTTCATATTATATTAGTTTATACTATATTTATTTACTGGTAGAAACTAATAAGTTTTATTTATATTCTTATTATTAACATATTTAACAATAGATGAGTATGCTTTGTGTTCAGTATAAAACCATTTAATAAATTCACTTGGGTTATTTATTTTATTAACTATATTTTTTATGAAATTAATTTTACTTTCCTCTTCCCTTTTTGATCTAATAGTATATGTATCATTATCAATATTTGAATCTGTAGTTATGTACGAAATTTCTTTATTTTGATTAAATAATTTATTAAAATAATTAAAAATTTCTTTAGATCTTGATATATGAAAATCAGATGTAATAACTGTAAATTTTTTTAAATTTAAATGGTTTATATAATTTGTAAATGCAAAAAATCCATTTGCAATTGTATCATACGATGACCATTCTCTCAAAATTAAGTTTGAATTAACTCCATTTTTATTTAAATATAATGCACAACTTGTACTTTCATGAATAATAAAACCATCTTTATTTAAAAATGGAGGTTTATGATAAGTACCTCCTCCTAAAACTAAGATATGAGATTTTTTACTGTTATATAATTCTATTGATTTATCTAATCGTTTTTTGACAAATTCATGGGGTTCTCCATTTTCTTGCAATCCACCAGCCAATACACAAATTAAATTTTCTATTTTATTTCTTTTATTCTCATCTAATTCAATAAAATTTTGAGTAGAATTTAATTTTTCCGAATTTAATTTTTCCCAGGAATTATCCATTATTAACTAATCTTATATATTTTAAATATGCTATTAAAAAAAAATATATAATATAATTTAATGAGTATTTGTGCAATCTTGCCAATTAAACACAAATCATCTAGAGTACCAGGTAAAAATTATAGAGATTTTAATGGAAAACCTTTATTTACTATTATATTAGATACATTAATTAATTGTAAAATTTTTAAAGAAATTATTATTGATACAAATAGTGGAATAGTCAAAGATATAGTTAAAAGTGAATATAAAAATCATTCAATAAGAATATACGATAGACCAGAACATTTATGGGACGGTGATATTCCTATGAATATAATATTAGAAAATGTAATATCATCTATGAATTTAAACCATGACTTGTATTTACAAACACATACTACTAATCCTCTTTTAAGTAAAGATACAATTTTAGATAGTATTAATACATTTAAGCTAAAACAAAAAGAAGAATATGATTCATTATTTAGTGTTAAAAAATTACAAACTAGATTATATAGAAATGAAAATGACAAAGTTATTGCATTAAATCATAATCCAAATGAATTATTGCCTACACAAGATTTAGAACCTCTATATGAAGAAAATTCATGCATTTTTATTTTCAAGAAAGATATATTAATTAAAAAGAAACATAGAATAGGATACAAACCTTATATGTATGTAATGGATGATATACAATCTTCTGATATAGATATTGAAACAGATTTTATAATTGCCGAGAGTTTACATAAATGTATGGTTATTGATAAAAAAAATAAAGATAAAGTTGTGTTAGTAACCGGAGCATCTGGAGGTATAGGTTCATCAATATGTAAAAGATTTAAAAATGATGGTTGGACTGTAATTGGAACTGCAAAAGAAGAAAATTATACTAGTGAAAATATTGACATGTATATACATGCAGATATCACCAAAGAAAAATCAATTAAAAATTTAATAGATACAATTAAAAATAAATATACAAAAATTTCATGTTTAGTTAATAATGCAGCGGCTCAAATTTGCAAACCAATTTGGGAAATGGAAGAAAGTGAATGGGATTATGTGTTTAATTGTAATATAAAGTCAATTTATTTGTTTGTTAAAAATGTGTTGGATTTAATGAAAAACAATAATTCATCAATTATTAATATAGGGTCAGTACATAGCGTAAATACTTCAGATGAAATTGCAGCCTATGCTACGACTAAATCTGCTATAGTTGGTTTAACTAGAAATTTAGCTATTGAATTGTCAAAATTTGATATTAGAGTCAATTGTATTTCACCAGGAGCAGTTGATACTGAAATGTTAAGAAGTGGTTTATTAAGAGGTCATGCAGGAAAAGGAACTCCTGAAGAATTAGTAATTAATTTAGGTAAAACACATTTATTAGGAAAGGTAGGTCAACCAATTGAAATTGCTAACTTAGTTAAGTTTGTAGCTGATAATGAAAATGGTAAGTTTATAAATGGATCTAATATTTTAATTGATGGCGGAGCTTCAATTAAGTTATCAACAGAATAATTTAAAATCTAGTTATTATATATTTAATAATGTCTAAAAACAAGATTTATGTTGTAGGGTCAGGATGGGGAAGTTCAAGTTTTGTAAAGAATGTTGATACAAGTAAATATGAAGTAACAGTAGTATCTCCATCAAATAATTTTACTTATACACCTTTGTTAGCAAATCAGATTAAAGATGAAAATACATTGGAAATTGATATTAAGAGTTTAAATAATATTAATTACAAAAAAGGTAAAGTAATAAATGTAAATTTTAAAGAAAATAAGTTAATTACAGATAATAACGAATATTCGTATGATTATTTAGTTTTATCTCATGGATCAGAAATAAATACATTTGGAATTGATGGAGTAAATGAAAACTGTTATTTTATAAAATCTACAGAAGATACTTCAAAAATAAAATGTAAATTAAATGATTTACCATCAGGATCAAAAATAGCAGTTATAGGTTGTAGTTTAACTGGGTCTGAAATAATAGGAAATCTAATTGATTATAAAAAATTTAATATTTATGCTGTTGATGGATTAAATAGACCACTGTCTACTTTTAATAATCAGATATCAAATTATGCATTAAATTTATGGAAAATTAATAGTGTAAACTTATATTTTAGTAATTTTGTGAATAAAATAGATAAGAATAAAATTTATTTTAAAAATAAAACTGTAGATTATGATATGGCTATATGGTGTGGTGGTATAAAAATTTCAAAATTAAGTAATTATATAAATAAATTATTGAATTTAGAATGTAAATTTGGTATTCCTGTTAATAAAAATTTAAAAGTATTAAATACAAATAATGTATATGCAATTGGAGATTGTGCTTATTCAAATAATCCTCCTACTGCTCAAGTTGCTTCTCAACAGGGAATATATTTGGCAAGATATTTTAATAATAATTTTAATGGTAATGATTTTAAATTTAATAATAAAGGTCAAATATGTTATATAGGAAATGGTATGAGTGTTTATCAAAATAATAAAGTTTATTTTACAGGAAAATTAACAGGATATTTTAATAAAGTAGTTCATCTTTATAATTCAATTAATTTAAAACAATCAATAAATTTATTGTTTCAATCACAATATAAATGATCTCTTTTAAATCCATCTTCTTTTAAATCAAAATAGCTATAATCAATCGATGTATTAAATTTTAATAATTCTTCTAATTCTTCTTTTGTATTAACACCTGTAATTAATTTATTATCTTTTGTTTCAATTTGATAAGTATCAATATTAATATTATCATTAACCATTAATTCAATAATATCTGTTAAATAATATTCATTTTGATTATTATTGTTATTTATTTGTGGTATATATTTTTTCAAATCTAATGATTTAATTTTATATAATCCAGAGTTAATTATATTTATTTTTTTTTCAATATCAGTACAATCTTTTTGTTCAATAATTTTTTTAAACTTACCATTTTCATAAAAAATTCTTCCATACCCATGAGAATTTTCAAATTTTGCAACCAATAGACAATTATCTTTACTAAAATTATAAAACTTTTCTATTAAATTAGAATTTATTAGAGGCATATCTCCATTTAAAATTAGTACATCTTCATTATCTTCAAGTTCTGGTAATGTAAATTTTACTGCATGTCCAGTTCCTAAAGGATTTTCTTGAACAACAAATTTAATTTTTTGAAAATTTTTAGTAGATACATATTGTTGTATAGTATCTCTAATTAATTTATCAAATTTACCAGTAATTAATATAATTTTTTTTGTATTTAATTTGAAACATTGATTAAGAATACATACAATCATTGGTTTGTCTCCAAATTTATTTAACACTTTTGGTAAATCAGATTTCATCCTTTTACCCATTCCGCCGGCCATAATTGTAATAACTAAATTATCCATATATTATATTTAACATTAGAAAATTAAATATAACTTATTGAAAATTATTCTACAGTAACAACTTTTGCTAAATTTTTTGGTTTATCTGGATTTATTTCTCTATTTATTGATAAATTATAAGCTATTAATTGTAATGGTAAAATTGCTAACAATGATGAAAAAGTTTTATTATATGGAATGATTATAGTATTTTCCTTATCTAAATTTTGATTATTAGTAATAAATATTATTTTAGAATTTCTTGATTTAACTTCTTCATAACAATTTAAAACTTTGCTTTCATAATTAAAATTATTATTTAAGATAATAACAGGCATATTTTCATCTAATAGTGCAAATGGTCCATGTTTCAGAGAACTTGAAGAATATGCTTCACTATGAATATATGATATTTCTTTTATTTTCAAAGATCCTTCTCTAGCAACAGCTTCATCTGTATTTTTTCCTAAAATAAAAAGATTATTATAATTATCTAATAATTTAATTTTATTATCAATTTGATTGTTAATATTTTTTAAACATTTATTAAAATCATTTGATAAATTTTGAATGTCTTCAATAAATTGTTTTCTGATAGAATAATTTAAATTATGTATTTGACTAAACCATATTGATAATAAAGCTAGAGATACTACTTGGTTTGTAAATGCTTTTGTTGATGCTACACCATTTTCTCTTCCAGCATTACAGTATATGCCACAATCTACTTCCCTTGCAATAAGAGAGTCTACAACATTTATAATACCTATTGAAAAAATATTATGATTTTTTATTATATCAATACATCTATGTAAATCTCTAGTTTCACCAGATTGTGAAATAAAAATAACTGTAGTTTTTCCATCTTTTAAAATATCGTTATCTTCAAAATCTGCTCCATCAAAAATTTGGATAGAATTAAAATTACATATTTTTTTTAAAAACTCTCTACCATACATACAAGAATGATAAGATGTACCACATCCTAATAAAACTATATTATTAATTTCTTTTAAAGTCTTTATATTTTTATCTAGACCACCTAATTTTACAGTTGAATCATCTAATATTCTTCCACCAAAATTTAAACAAGATAATATTTTGGATGGTTGATCGTATATTTCTTTAATTGTCCAATGAGGATATGGATGAGGTGTTAAACTTTCATCTAATGTTGTAACATTTTTTTTACTATAATCATATGTTGATTTTACGATAATTTCATTATTTAAAATACTTACTGTACAAATATCATCATTTTTTAAAGTTATATATGATTTCATTTTATTACAAAAACCACTTTGCTCAGAAGTTACTATACAACATTCTTCATTTTGACCTAATAATATTGGACTACCATTTCTTACACAAAACATATTATTTGGATGATCACTACTTAGTATAATTAAACCATATGTTCCTTCTAATTTATTAATAGTTTTTCTAATAGCATCATGTATATCATTATTAATTTGGTAATAAAACTGTAACAAATTTACGATAACTTCAGTATCTGTTAAACTGTAAAAAGTATGATTGTTTTTTATTAAAAAATTTTTGAGTTCTTTATAATTTTCAATAATACCATTATGAACAATTGTAAATTTTTTATTATTAGAAATATGAGGATGGGCGTTTATGTCATTTTTTGGTCCATGGGTAGCCCATCTATTATGTCCTACACCAACATTAATATTTTCTAAATCTGTATTTATATTTATGTTTTTTAATTTATCTATTGATGATTCTTTATCACTTGCATATTTATGTAATATCATTTCACCATTTTTATTTAATAAAGAAATTCCTGAAGAATCATAACCTCTATTTTGTAATTGGATTAAACCATCTATTATTTCGTGAAAAATATTTTTAAAATTTTTTAATTTAAGAATAGCAAATATTCCACACATATTAATTAAAATTATATATTAATTTTGTAGTGTATGAAATTTTTTATACTCTACCAAAATCATCTTCATATCTAATAATATCATCTTCACCTAGATAATCACCAATTTGAGTTTCAATAAACTCTACCATTTCTTCACCAATATTTTCCATTCTATGTAAAACACCGATTGGAATATATATAGATTGATTAGGATGTAATATATGAAAATCTTGACCAACTTGTACTTTAGCTTGCCCTTTCACAATAACCCAATGTTCCGATCTACGGTCATGACTTTGTAAAGATAGTCTTTTTTCAGGGTACACACCAATTCTTTTAACTTTAGATCCACTATGATCATCCCCATCAATATTAATATACCATCCCCAAGGTCTATAAGCTTTTGCATGTATTTTTGTTTCGCATCTATTTTCATCTTTTAATTCTTTTACAAATAATTTAACATCTTGACTTCTTTCTTTGTCAGCTATAAATAAAGTGTCTCTAGTATCAATAACAATTAAATTATTAATTCCTAAAGTAGTAACTAGTCTATTTTCTGATTTAATCAAAGAATTATTAGTGTCGATACATTTAATATCTCCATCAATTACATTATCATTTTTATCTCTAGGAAGAAAATCATGTAATGATTTAAATGATCCTATATCACTCCATAAACCATCATACATTATAACTTTTCCAGTTTTATGATATTCCATAACTGCATAATCAATTGACTCATCTCTTACATTTGTAAAATATTCTTTATTTAATATTATTTCTTTTTTTTGTAATAAATTATTTCCAGAGTGATTAATAGTAATTAATACAGAATTATAAATGTCGGTAGCATTCTTTTTTAGTTCATTCGTCATAATTTCATTACTAAATAAAAAGTTTCCAGAATTCCATAAATGGTTTCCATTTTTAAAATAATTTTCAGCAGTTTCTTTATCTGGTTTTTCAACAAATTTTATTAAATCATTATCTTTTATGTGTAAATATCCGTATCCAGTTTCAGGATAAGTAGGTTTAATTCCAAAAACGACTATTCCATTAGTTATAAAACTCAAACCTTTATTAACACTTTCAGTAAATTTCTTATCATCCCACATATGATCTGATGACATTACTAATAAATTATCTGTTGGATCAGATAATAAACAAGCTGTAGTAATAGCAGCACAAGTATTTTTACCAAATGGCTCTCCAACTATTTTATAATTACTAATACCTAATTCTTCTAATTGTTGTTTGGCGATAAACATATGTTGTTCATTGCAAATAATTATTAGGTTTTTGTATTCTAAGTCTTCAACACGAAGACAAGTTAATTGGAACATAGTAAATTCCTTTTGTGTTAAATTTAAAAATTGCTTTGGTAATTTTTCTCTTGATAAAGGCCATAATCTAGTGCCATTACCACCACACATTATAACAATGTTAAGCATTATAGATTAATTTACATAATAGTTTTTAATGTAAACTTTAAATTATTTTCTATAATTTTGTATATGAATAATTATTGTGTGTTTGAAGATAAAAATGCAGTTAATCCTATAAAATCTAATAATTGTAATTGCGACGATTATTGTCCTACAAAAGAATGTTTAGAATTTATTAGTAATCACAAAAGTGATGGTAAAAAAATAAATATGAAAGAGATTGATGATGTTATTTCAAAAAATAATATTATAAAATTAGAAAAAATGATTGCTGATAAAAAAGTAATAATGAAAGGAAAATCTGAAATTCTAAAAAAAGATCCAAAAAAAGCAAAAATATATGCAAAAAATTTATTAGATAATTCAAACAAAGAATCTAAATTTAACGAATCAAAAGAAAAGAAGCTTGAAA
>JACKZZ010004070.1_pt1 | contig 10148 bp, 3 predicted proteins | sample 8027871 | NCBI WGS metagenome assembly JACKZZ01 (sample SAMN15724774, study PRJNA655200) | protist metagenome | isolation source: fluorescence activated cell sorting (FACS) single amplified genomes of... | place: USA: West Boothbay Harbor, Gulf of Maine | collected 2000-07-19
ATATTCTTTCTATCTATTGCACAGCATAGTCAAAAGGATCCTTGACTTCGTAGATCGATCTAATATTCTTTCTATCTATTGCACAGCATAGTCAAAAGGATCCTTGACTTCGTAGATCGATCTAATATTCTTTCTATCTATATATTACATTGTATTATCTACGTACGGATGATGGGTGGTTGTTCGGTATTTTATATGCTGTGTATATGTATAATTAACATATGAATAACATTGCTTTTCTTGACAACCAGTCGTTCCCTTCATTTCATCGAGAAACATCTCTTCGATAATTAAGGTATATTAATTTATATAACTATGTACTTATACTATTGTAAATAGTATTTATGATAAAACAAAATATTATTCTATTATGAACATATCCCTTACTTTCCAAAACAACAACGAATGGCGATCTCAGATGTCAATAATACCATACCGTACCCCACGCACTACTACGACTATGACAAAATAATAATAGAAGATAAAAAAACAAAACAAGGATTCTTCAATTGTTGGGAAGGAAACAAGACAATACGCCACATGTCTGTGTGTCTGTGTGTGTGTGACGCCAACGACTGCTTGCGAAAGAATTAGATACGTTTAAACTGTCAGGGCTAAACAGAATTGTTAAACAATCTTCATCGATATATAAGTTGCAAAACTATCAAGACTTTAAAGGTAAACTAAACTAAATACCATGCCAGTTCGTCAGTTCCAAGTCGTCGGTCGTCAAACGCCAACTGCGGCTGTACCAGAGCCGCAAATATACCGAATGCGCATTTTTGCGAAGACTCCGGTACAAGCTCGATCCCGCTTTTGGTACTTTCTTCACCAGTACCGCCACATGAAGAAAACCACGGGCGATATTCTATCGGTTACAGAAATCAGGGAGAAGAACTCTAACATCACCAAGGTATATGCGATTCATTTGAGATACAACTCTCGTAGTGGAACCCACAATATGATGAAGGAGTACCGTGACACCCGCCTTACCGGAGCAGTCGCACAGATGTACGCCGAGATGGCTTCCCGACACCGTGCACGCGCCACGTCGATCCAAATCCGTGACACTTGCATCGTTCCTGGTCCACTTGTATCAAAAGATCCTTCTCAAGGCGCCAAGAGAACTTCGATTCTTCAAATCTTGAACAGCAAAGTCAAGTTCCCAATGCCGCACCGTGTTTCTCGTGCTTCCTCCAAGAAGTACCGCACTGCATTCAAAGCTAGCCGCCCAAGCACGTACCGTGGTTAATCTATTTTGCTTCTAAAGGAATAAGAACATTTTTATGATTTAAATTTATTTGTTACGACTATGTTTACTCTTTGTAGTACGAGTTTTCAAAAGAGTTCCCTCAAAAGCACATTTGGAGCTCTCGCTCAGATGCCCTTGGGGAACTCGTTTGCGATGCTATTTGCCTGTATTTGTTTCCCTGCCTGCCTTAATATTCCAGCCCATTCAGGACGACGCCTGCGATCCAACTCAGAGAGGGTCAAAAACCTTTCTGCAAGTTAGAGAGAGTGTCTGGGACGGCGCGCCACACAGAGCATTTAATCCTTTACCGGTCGTCATATTTATTCAAAGTAACATAAGTCTTAGTTTTATTTATATTTTAAAAAATATCTTTTTGTGTAAGAATTAATAAGAACACTTCAAGTTCGTTCAACCATTATTTTGTTTTACATTTCAAGTCGTTCTCTCCCACACGCAAAATCTACACTTGTCACGCACGTACACGGCCCCTCAAAATTGAATCGATTCCTCCAATGAGCGCAAGCTTTCCATGACTGTTTGGGGGTTTGTTCCAACAGACCGTGCAAGGTTATGTTGGGCCACAGAGTCCAACGAAACATACCGAAGCAGTAACGTCATGTCCAGCATAGTGTTTGAATGGGGACGGACCTGGTTAGACGTGAAATTGACATGCACGGATCGGTACTCTCGGGGGTTCAGACCCGCATTTTGCTTCAAAGCATTGTTCAGGAAGCTCTGCAAGGCTATTAATCTCCGAAAAATCTTTCTATCCAGGACAGGCACGACCACGCCAAAACTACCGTCGCAAGTACCATAGATACTACCGTAGACGTTGCTTTCGACGTGGCGAAGACGAGGGGCTTGATTGACAGGATAGGTAGTCAGAGCGGTAATTCGAGACCCAGAATGAAACTCAGCAACAGAGCGAAGGGTTCGATACGTGCCACTGGTGCTATGGGGATCATACTGGAGCACAAAAATACTCCCATTTGCGTCGGCGATTAGTATCTGGAGAGAATCTTTCGCTACAATAAACGTGCTTGCTACCACGCATGCTGGGTAAGGATCATAGGCCAATAGTTCGACCTCGCTCGCTGCCACATTCCAACGGAAAAATTGGACGCTGTTGTAAATGTCCGAGCAAGCAATGAAATTTTTGATAATGTTCATGCTAGAGACCGTAACTTTTAGGTCAAAGAAACCAATCTTCATCAGCCTTCCACCACGAATTTCCATCATAGACATTTGCCGACCCGCAGTTGCCAACAACGTACCACCGCCTCTCGATACTTCGGGAGGCACTTCCTTGGTGCAAACACCTCCAAGTGTAGTTACCCCAGCCGGAAACTGTATGAAATGAGCCAGAGTAAATTGGTGCACTGCAGTGCCGCTTTTCCTGAATGTCAGCCTCGCGTTGCCCGCAGAAGAGATCTCATTGGACAATTTGATCAAGTTGCCAGAAACGTCCAACACTGTTGTATCCCGTGGAACCCCAGACCCGCACACAGTATGACCTTTTTCTACGCTATGGTTCTCTGCCCCTACAATGACTGCATTTCGTTCCTCTGAGACTTTGACAAATTCTACGAATGAGTTTGGAAAAGAAAAGGCGATAATTTTCCCCTTTCCAGCAGTATCGTTTCCATCCGAGGTTAAGAAACCAGTACCAACGCACAAGAAAGGCTTTAACTTCTTGTCTTCGTTATCATAAATATACTCAAACCCGACGCTAATCCCTCGCTCAAACTTCTCCAAATTGTACGAAAACAACGTTTCTACGGCAGTCACTGAACCACCATCCAGGTCTTCGTCCTCCTCATTTTCGTTGCTGCTACTAACGGCCACGATTTGTACGCTGAACTGATGGAGGTACGGGGTGGGCTTGACCCCCAAGTCGCTTAGTTCAGGAGCATCGTCGGCATTAGAAGATGCTGGCTCTTCTGTTTCTCGCGATGTTAAAGCAACAAAGACGTTAGACTGACCGCAAAATTCCGATGGGATTTTACATAGTTGATATATCGTGCCGTCAACAACATTCTTTTGCCCTCTGAGAAGGGCCTGACAACCGGTGCTGATTTGTTCGCTCTGGTAACCAGCAGCATCACTATCGACACCGGCTTCCACAAAATATGCTCTGCCCTTGCTTGACACGAGAAGCAAGCCGTTGTCACAGAGCCCATTGTCAATGGGAGTGACCGCTGCTATTACAGCATTCGAATGGTCTTCTACCTCTATGTCACCACTAGACGAAATGCACGATTTTCTTACCTGCGTGAAACCAGCATCGCACGAGACCCACACGGGAACGAAAGTGTTGCAAAAGACCATGCTTTTCCCACCGATATTGCTGCAGGCCGTGAGCAGCCGGTTTCCTTTCGGTTTCCATTTGGATTCGTGCTTATCGTCGCTATTTAATTTTGGCGGTCTCGTAATAACGGCATGTTCTACCCGTATAAAAGCTAGAGGCAATCGATTCGTAGCCCCCTTCCCTGCGTACAATAAATTCGGTTGGGGGTGGCGTTTGTAAATCAGCAAATCTCCCGTATCGAGAACCACCGTCAACACAAGAGCAGACGCATTCTGCTTCAGCCCTGCCGAGGCCTCCCCCAAATCTTCTTCTTCGTCCTCTTCTTCATCGACGATGCTGCCCAAGTAAGAAATTTGAACATCGGCAATAGCAGATTTGAACGCTGTATCTTGCAAACCCTTGTCGAATTTCTCTAAATTTGATTGTGCGTAGGGTGTCAACGACTGGTCCTGGTCGAGCAGCAGCCATGCCCCGCTCGCTAAGTTCTGGGTCTCGAAAACGACGTCCCCGCGTGGAAGGTTTACGATCGACATTGTTCCGTCATCAAAGCCAAGCGCTAAATATTGGCGTGGCGGATCGTTGCTGTTAAGGTTTTGTGGAGAATTTATCAGCGGTGGCGCCACTGTATCCTTAGCTCCCCCATAGATATCCTCCTCATCTTCATCGACGTCCATGCTTTCTTTTTTAGTAGATCCGTACAGGGCCGCTTCTACCGCATCTTCATCATCAGAAGCGTTTCCCTTCGTATTCTTCTGCGATGCGTTCGTTTTCTTTGTAGATATTGGATAATCAGGCCTTCTGACAGGATCTTTTACCAAAATATTTTTCGCAGAAGATACGTGGTCATCATCGGAGAATAATCTCAGGCAAGAAACAACCCTGCCATGTGCAACAGGGATATCGGTAACTTTCTTGTAGCTGGCGCCCGACGTCGCCTCAAACACTTGAACACTTCCATCGTCCAGGCCGACTGCAAAATACTGTCCTAGAATTGAAGCAAGGCAGGGGGTTACCGATCGGGTCCCACCATTACTAAAATCCAAAGTTTCCATTGGCATTTTATCTGATGGAGACTCTGTCATCGCTGGACTATACAGGTTCAGCGATTGGCGCAATACCTGAACCCACACTCCGGTGTTTAATACCCCTGCGGCCACAGTCGCTTCATCTGACACAAGGTTTGTACCAGACTGCAGCGGCTGTATCTGACTTTCACTGTCGATGGAGATCAGCTTCGTCTTCTTTCCCACGGTCAACATTACGCACTGGTATTCGACCTCGCCGTCACGGTATGCTGGGAGGACCCAAGCCCCTTTCGGCTTACCTCCCTTAAGCGTGAAATCAAACTGGGGGTACAAAACATCTCCTTGGTGTAGGACACATACCCCCCCGTTTATTCCATGGCCCGCAGATGCAATTAGTTTGCCTTGATGCTTGCTGATGCGATTTTCGGTATCAAGAAAAACAGAACTGACCGGGCCCAGGTTGATAAGTTTGTCACAAGGAGACAGGGAAAATTGAAGAAACTCATCCGGTTCCGCTACCGACGCCTTTGCAGTCTCCGTTTCAAGCGCCTCCGTGTCAGCACCATTTCCATACAAAAATGCAGCATCGTCGTCGTCTTCATCGCTGTTTTCACTATCATCAAGTTTTCCACTCTTCACATCGTTGCCACGGGCGCCACCAGCCGCACCACCCGACTGAGGACCCGCGGCCGATTTAAGTTCGTACTTCAAGAGTAACGAGTCGCCTAACCAAGAGCCTAGGAACACTAATCCAGTGCCCTTCTTTGGCGACGTCGTAAACCACCGCGAATCGTTTCGGTCCCATGTCGAGACAGCAGACGACACATCTGCTCTATTTCCAGTGTGGTCTACCACTAATTTCGTTACTATGTTGCTCGCAGTGACTAATCTCAAACGAAATATGTCGCCGTTTTCTGCCGTCAAAACAGCAGAGCGTGTATTCTTGAGAAAACATAGTTTGGACTGTTTGCTCAGCACTAGGTTGTACCGTTTTTCATTTGGTTCAATGGGAGAAACCTTGGGATCTACTGTCTTTGCCGCATAGCCATTTGTCGCGACACTGCAGTTATGGTTTTGGTTGAAGTAGAATATGGCATTGGACGAAAGTAGGATTGCCCCCCCAACTGGCCCTGGAATTCCATGCACGGAGAGCGTATCGTACGGCAACCCTTTGATGTTCCAAATAATTGGGTTTCGCTTCTGCAACAGATTCATAGAGACGGCTACTAGCTTTGATGTGTGTGATGCAGAGGAAAACCCACCTGCCCATGTTTTAATTGGTTCCTCTATTAAAAAAAGCAACGTCGGCTCGTAATTCCCATGAAGAAAGGTCATATCGATCACACTGCCTTGCATCTCCTTTGAATCTAGAGCTATGACGTACGGTTGCAGCACCAGTGAGGAAACAGAAGGTTTGACCCCGCCGTCGTCTATGTCCATTTCTTGCCCCGGGTCACCACTATTCATACCACCAGAATTACTGCTGGCGGATGGGTCAACTTCAGAATCATGATGGCGAAACGGTAAGACTAACAATTGGTCGTCGTGCCCCATAACAACCGCACAGCGAAACTGCGGATCCACGCAAGACAAGGAAAGGCCGCCCCTATCCGCCCGGTCGCCGCGTTCGGTTCGCTGATACCGGACGTCTGTACCATAGCCTTCACCGACCTCGGAAAAATTATGCATCGATATCGTCCTTAGGCAGTCCAGTAATGGGTCATACGCAACAATGGAGCATTTGGAGCCGGGGAAGGAGAGCAGCAGGGCATCGAACCCGTAGGGTTCTCCAATTATCTGTGCGTCCGTATTTGAAAAACGGATTACTTCCATAGTTTCTACATCACCATAAAGCGAGAAAGATTTCCACAAATACATCTTCTCTAAATTATCGGAGCTTGAGCTATTACCAAAGCCTTCCGAGGTCGCGGGAACCAAAAAGTACACATCAAGGCTCGAGTTCTTCACGACGCACAAGTTCACATCGTCATAACCGGAGAAACAAGCAAACGCGGAGTGAGTCACCCCCGTCGGTGGCTGCACCTGTTTAAACAATAACTGGTTCATTCTCTTCTGGTCCCAATACGCTTTGATGAAATTCAGATTTCTTTTCCTATCGCATCTGTCTCGTTCGCTTCGCATAAATTAACTAATTCTTACATGCGTACGTGTTCATACAATCTTAACTATAAAAGGAAGGTATATACATACACTCAATTTGAATGATTCCAATTATCCAAAAAATAAATATTTATTATTATTATTATATATTTAATTAATATATATATCTCACACAATAATAATAATGTCGTCGTCGTCGTCGTCCGTCTCGTCGTCTATCTATTTTATTATTATTTTGTCCGTCAAAAATAAGGAAGAAAAGAACACCAGGTACGGGGACTTGTATTTCACCTTTTCGTAGTAGCTGGCGGTAATTTTTTTCCAGCAGCTTTAACATATAAATAGCATTGGAAATATATCGCGGAACAAAAAATTTATAACCAGATCAACACGATCCCCTCTTCTCCAAACAAAAAAATTGTTCTATTACGAAATATTGACATAGTACAAAAAAAAGAAACAAACCACAAACAAATTAAATAAAGGTACGTCAGGGTAATTTACACCATTCTCTTTACTCTGTGATTACAAACGAACTAGTTCTCTTTCTTGGATGACTCTTTCTTTCGTAGACTTTCACGATAGCTTCCTCTTCTCCCCCCGTGCTCAAACTTCAAAGTCGAATGTTGCTTTCGGTGCAATTCCTCGATTCGTTTTAACAAAAAGTCTGTTTCTACATGCCAGTTCTGGGAGGATTGTTTCATTTTCTGTGATTTCTTTGATCGTTTTCTGCGCACGTTTCCCTTGTAAAACGAAGGTTCCCCCCCTCGTGTATTGTATGCGTATTTCAAAAATGGCCTGGCAAGGCTTGGGGGTAAAAAATTGTAAGTCTGCTTCTTCGCATCTTTAACGCTGCGGCGATGCAAGCTTGACCCTGCAGGCCCATTCCAGCCAGGTAGTCCGGGGTTTCGCCGGCGCCTAGTGCTACTTTGCGACTTCGGGCGGACTAATTTAGACCCTTCCTTTGGAGTGCCCCATGGCGATTGTCCAGAGGCATCGTGCATTGTACTACTATCGCCTGACTGATCAAGCATTTGGTCGTCTACACTGCTGCGATTGATCCTCCTCCTAAAGAGAGGTGTTTTCTTTGCCGCAACGGGCGAGAAAGTGCTGGAGTTTACACTGTACTCATTCAGCCGATCGTCAAGTTCTTCGTCATTACCCTCTAAGATAGCGACGGTTTGGAATGCTATTTTCCTCCCCCCAACGCCAGTTTCGCTTTGACGAAGAAGCGTGGCTCCACAAAAAATTTCACGGGGAAGTGTCCGACTGTCAGGGATTTTCTGGCCCTCCACGGTGTTTATCCCGGAATGCTTCGCAGTTTCCTCTGACGGTATTGTTCCATGTGAACGGTCGTCTTCGTGCAAAATAGGAGCAGTTTGGGCACGAGCTGACACGGGTCTGCGGCCACTAATTGGACTATTTTTGGGTGCATTGACTGAACTCAGCCCATCAGTGCACTCCACGCCCGGTTTTCTATCTGTTTTGGTTCCTTTTCTATTTAAGGCTTTTATTGTTTTTAAACCAGGGGACACATTCTCGCGCGCATTTTCTGCCCTTTTCCCTTTCAACACATCAGCAAACGTACTATCATCTTTGGAGCCTTTTCGTCGACGATTAGACGAAGACGATTTTACACGGCTCTTCTTTCTGCTAGTTGCTGTTGATGGGCGCACTGGAACCTGTATTGGCTGTGGGACATGCCGCCATATTGCTGCCTCTCGAATTTTTCGACGACAGTTTGCACTTGACGGTCTTGGCTTCCGTGGCTGCTTGTCCGTTCCACCTCTTGCGGCGTCGTGCGAGCGCGGCGGTTTCTTTTCGAATTTTACAAAAGGCTTCAAATTTTCTGTACGTGACTTTACCGACGGCGATATTACCCTCGGGTATTTCTGACCGTGGCGCTTGGTTCTACTATTTTCTTTTTTAAAAGGCAGAACTAAGTTCTGGGCGGGCTTCTTCTTCGCCCTCGCTGCCCGCAGGCGCCGTTCAATAAGGGCACGTTGACGCTTTAGCTTCGCCCGGTGCTTTATAATGTCTTTGCTCCAGATTACGTCCTGGAAACTTTCTAAATCTTCCACTACATCTATAGCGTTACTTACGGACGCACTGAAAGAGATGACGGTGCACATATCTGCAACCAGCCTTTTTATTGCAGTAGGAACATGGCGAGAACCCTTCAGGGAAACTGCATGGTCATTTGGGGTGCTTCCTAGGACACTGCTCGGCACCATGGCACACGTCACGTAAGCGAGGGAATATCCGCTCTGAAGTGCTACCAAGAGGCAACCTACTATTTTCGCCAGATCTAACTTGACAATTTTCTACACTGATTATTCGATCGCACAAAATGACGAAGCACGTATGAATTCCGCCTACAATATTAATACATCTGTAGACGTCAAAAAAACACGGCATCAACCGATAATAATACAACACATAGGCATCAGAGGAAGAATTTAATAAAAAAAAATATTATCATCATTATTATTCGTCGTATTTTTTTTTACGAGGAATAATATTTTTTAAGAACACAGCAGGGAGCACGGATTTCATTGACTTTTTTTGTATATTAAAATATTTGAACATCATCGTCGAGTAGGGAGGAGGAAGGAAGAATCATCAACATCTCTTCTTTTAATGCTATTTCAATGTTATGCTTGTCTCCTATTTATATAAAATGTGAACTCCGTTGGTTAGGTAATAGATAATAAATTCCAATATTTATACTACGTAGGAAATAAGGGAACTAACTTGTCCAATTAAATAATGAACAAGTTATTATAAAATATATGAAAAAAGGTTTCTTAAGATGCGATTTTTAAATTTGACAAACTCGTTTAATTAATTAGTTACTCTGTTTTCGTTTCAACAACTTGAAAAGTGTTCGCCCCGATTCTTCTTTTTTTTTCATTTCCGCCAACACATGGCCAATAGCGCGTTTACGAAGTTCGCCTACCTGGACTGGCTTGTCTGCTGCTACTTGGAAACGCCCCCGGGTCTGAAATGGTGGCAAAATCAATGAAGTCTCCAGCGAGCGTTTGGGTAATGAAGAAAATATTGTCCCCGTCGCGACGCCAGGGCCTTTCCTGTACGCGCCCTCGTTAAATGTAATTTTACCCGAAGACACGTCTCTTTTTAGCTGCTTGGATAAAACTAGCGCACTATAAAATGTGTCGATGGTAGCAAGCATCTCTAATAAATTCTTCGAACTATCTGCAGCCCCCCCGTCCATGTTTAACTCATTAATTAGATTTGCCAGAGCCTGTTCGCATACGCTGAGCGTCTTTTTTATTGACGCAGACTGTTCTGTGCAATATTCAATTTTACTCTTGCTTGCAAATATTTTGTCTTGGATACGATCTATTATCTTTTTTCTTGAGCCTTCTGCTTCTACATTTTTTGCTCTCAGCACCGCAACTTCGGCTTTCTTTAATCCAAT
>JACKZZ010002644.1_pt1 | contig 10146 bp, 6 predicted proteins | sample 8027871 | NCBI WGS metagenome assembly JACKZZ01 (sample SAMN15724774, study PRJNA655200) | protist metagenome | isolation source: fluorescence activated cell sorting (FACS) single amplified genomes of... | place: USA: West Boothbay Harbor, Gulf of Maine | collected 2000-07-19
TGCACAAGTCTGAGTTCAACCAAGTGTCCAATGCGTCTTGGTTGTCCCAGCAAGTCAGCGCATAGTACGCATCTGGTTTATTTTTTTCCGTCAAAACTTCAATGCTCACTAAACCTGGTTGGTTGATTACTTCTTTTTTAATATTGTCCATGACGTCTTTCACTTTGTGTTCGTAACCTGGAGCAATGTGCCGCTCCGAAAGGCGGTAGACGCGCTGAAAGCTTTGCAAAGTTCTTCGAAAAGCCATTGCGAACAGAAAAAATAATTGCCTTGTTTTGTATTGCTGTGCTGAACAACTTCGTGTGTTTGTGTGTTTGTATGTCTGTTTAAGATCCAATTTCCAGTTCCTTTCGTTTCTTTTCATAAAACACATTCATAAATTATATTTACTATCTTAAATAGATAATCACAGAAGAAGAATAAAAAAATAAATAAAAAAAAAAAAAAAGATAGAGAGAAGAGAGAAGAAGAAGGCTTCATAAAATTATTACAAAACTTATCATCAACACAATATTTTTCTATACTAGACAATACAGAAGCACATCATAGACTACAATGACTTTAAATTTTTTTAATCTATAATATCCTCGTATATAATAAAATATTAGTCTAATAGTACTACTAATAACAATGGCGTTTTGCGTTTCATCAATTCTATATAATAAGGAGTCGTTCTCTTTCTTTGAGTAGACTGACTACGCGTATTATATGAATATTTTAGTGCATTTAGTGCATTTAGAGCAGAGTTGATGTGCTGTGTCCATTTCTTTTTCTTTTTTCTTGTGCTTAATTATATAATTAAATAATATTATTTAAATAATAGTCTAGTATAGTTATAATGGACAAATATTTAATATTGATGCAGGTAGTTATAAATTTTATGAAGAATAAATAAACGAACATTCTTAATCCTCGTAAAATACGTTTAATCCTCGTAGTTATTAATAGTCGTCTATTTAAAATATTATTTAGCTCTACGACTATTACGAGTAATTAATAATAAAATGAAATGAAAGAGTTCCTTATTAGAATAATAGTCTTTGTACCTGTAATAATACCGGTACCTACCAACCTGTAAACACTTCGAACTTTTGATGACACCACCTCCTCCTTTTATTGTACCTGTACCTACATAAAAACCGGCACAGGGCGCACAGTGCGCACACACAGTTGACCTCTTTCTAATAATAATAATAAAATCCGTAGTTCAATTTACTTGACCTAAAATAATAGATATTCACTAACAACCATGCACAAGGGACAATAGTCGTCTTCTAATAGTCAATTATTCATTACATACGATGGAGCAGATATCTACTCCATACATTTATGCTCGAAAACATTTATAACATCTAGTTGTTTTATTTTCTAGGTAAGTGATCGGCACAGTAACAACGAACGAAGGAATTGGCACAATAATGTTGGCACCCGTCGTCCTCGTCGCTGCCCTCCTTGCAGCGGAAGTTTACTCTTTGGCCCCGGTGCAAAAAAATATGAACGGGGACTATTTGACCTCGCAGTCGACAAATTTAAACGGGAAACAGACGTTTAATACCGACTTTGCCTCGAAGGGGCACGAGTATTTTGACGTCTACTCCCCCGTCATCAACAGTACCTACGGAATGGTGTACTGGACGCAGATGAAGGACGTGAGTCTGCCCCCGGACATAAAGGAAAGGTTCGACGGGAAAGTAATCGCAATTACGGGCTATGAAATGGACCAAGTCCTGAAAGATGAGACTTCTGTGCCTATCAACTGGGCATACAACCATCACTATGTTGGCTGGATCCAAGGCAAGAACAGTGAAATGGTTTTGGCCCCTGTTAGGGAAACAGAGCACTCGTACTGGATGAGAGGGGACGGGACCAAGTACATGGCCAGGACGAAACAGCCCGACGCGGACCCAACCTCGGCAATCCCAACCAGTCAGATATTTGCGGAAGGGAACGGGGGGGAGAGCCGGAAGTCTTTCCATGGCTACCCCGATGGGGTTGCCCAGCTGGTGGAAAGCCCCGTCAAGTTCGTGCTAAACCCGATGCAGATAGATACGTACAACCGTGATTTAAAGCTTGGCGAGCCGTTCAAGGCTGGCCCCTTGCCGCCGGAGGCGGAGTCTCCCCAGGATGCAGACTACAGCGGATTGCTAGAATGCCCGTGCACCGACCGGTTGTACAAGCAAATATCGCTGACGTACAGCACCCGAAACGCCGGAACATGTGGCTCGCAAAACCGAATATACAACGCCACCAAATGCTTCGATGGTATCAAGCAGTTGGACAATGGCATTGCCTTGAAAGACACAAAAATCATAAACGACCCAAACCGTGCCGCCGGCTGCACATTTGACAAACGAGCCTCCGTTGGTTATTTCAACAATGCCGCGCAGGGGAACGACTGCGGTGGCGGGAGCGTTTCGGACGTAGTCGCGTCCGGAATCGCAGAGAACAAGCTGACGGGAGTCCAGCTGAATGTCACGCTAAAGGAGAATGATGCATTCATTCAGCTGAGTGGCCCTGCGGCAGTCTGGTTTGGAGTAGGTTTGAATGCAAACCAAATGAGTGACCTTCCTTACGCATTAATTGTGTCTGGCAACAACGGAAAGGTCACTGTAACCGAGCGGAAGCTAGGCTCTCATGCACCAGGCTCCGAATTGAAGCCTAGCATTAAAGTAATCTCAAACACTGTGACGGGAAAGACGCGCACGGTGCTGGTCCAACGCCCGATGGCCGGCCTGACAAACGACTACTACACGTTCGACCTCGACCAAGACAATACAATCCCCGTCATTGTGGCGGCCGGATCCTCCTTGACGTTTGCCTACCACAAAGTGCACGACAGTACGTCCCTATCTTTGTTTAATGAAGCGGCGAGTACATGTGTCTGCAACACAGGCACAAAAGGTGAAATCTGTGGGAACGTGGTCGGGGGCTGCATTCCCTTTGGGGATACAGGAGGACAGGATTTGAGAGGGAAAAGGTGCCCCGATGAGCCGCTGTCAGATTTAGCAAAACAGGACAACTCCATATGCACGGTACAACAGTACCAAGGTGGATTGCGCTGCTGTCACCACAAAAATATCCTCTTGTCGAAAGCCCAGAACCCGTGGCCGGGGCAAATCCTGTCGTACCGGATGAAATTTAGATTTTGGTTCCAGGAATACAAGCCAGAGACGAAATCCAAGAAGGCATCGCATTTGAATTTAGTCCGATTTTACTGGCAGACAGAGTCTTTTGCAGGTGAGTACAACGTACCGAAAGGTAATTTGAACAGGCCTGGGACACGAAAAAATGCTAAAACGGGGGGATACGAGTACCAAATTACGTCCCAATGGCAAGTGGAGGACATGGTGTGGGGATGTGATCCTCGAACAAGTTCCGACCATTGCACAGGAAATGTCAACGGGACTCACAACACTGGGATACAATTGCGGTATGCGGGGGGCCATTGCCACGCCCCATCTTGCGCCTACATTGAACTTAGCACCAACGCAACCGGTGAATGGAAGCAGTTGTGCAGGCAATTGCCACACATCGGCGAGGGAAAGATTGACAAAGACAAGTACGACGAAAAAGGATATATAGCATTGCCGCCGTGTTTGTGGGGAACGAAGGAAGAAGGGCTTCTTGAGCCTGTTACCTTGCCGTTTGGATCTTGGTTACGGTCTGTCAAAATCAACAACTCAACCAACGGGCACTACGGTGAGATGGCATCGTGGCAAATGAGAGGGGTGATGGTGTAAAAATTCGAGGAAGAGCGAGAAGGTCGACACTAAAAACAAAAAAATGGTTGTGTTATTTAAAGTAATTAAAATTTAAGAACAAAAAAATTAGTTGTTATATTTATAAATCACAATAGCAGTGATCAGCTCGTAGTTCATTAATTTTAATTACTAAAGTTCGCAGCAGTTGCCGCGCTTCAATCGTGCAACAATTGTTACCAGTATCGAGGGCTGCCCTGCTCGTCTTCTTCGTCCTCTTCGCTGCTGCTCCAATTGTAAAAGTGGTCTTTATCAATTTCCAGCATTCGGTCTGTCGAGTGAAACTGTGGGTCGTTTCGTTTGGCTTGGTCGATCGCTTTTCTAGATTTTTCGAATTCAACAGGGTACGCTTTATCAACCCAGACACGACGAGAGGCTTCCTGCTTCCTCTGCCACCGCTTCAGGGCTATTGCAATTTTCCCATAACGAACTCGCCACCTGGCCTGTATCTTGACCGCCGCCACCTGTCGAGCAATTTTCTCGTTCTCAATGTCCTCGAGCATTTGCCGATACCGGCGTCGCTGCACAACGCCACGGTAAATAGCCTGAAACGGAATAAACCCGACAAACTTTTCCTTGTTTTCCTCCACACGTTTCTTGATAATCCTCACGGCATGAAAGAGCGCCGTGCTTACTATATGACCATTCCACAACACTGCTAGGGTATGGGACATTTTTCGGTGCATAATGCGGTTGTCCCGCTGTACCCGTAAATACTGGACGTACCGGCGACAAACGTGCTGACGATACCAGGACTGTACGCACACAACTTTTCGAAGCCGCGCCACGAACGTTCCCCAATGAACTGCTTGCATTCGGCAGGACCTTTCCATCTTTGCCAGAAATTGGCGGGTCAGGCACTGAATCTTTAGCGCAAAGGTGCTGTAGTGTTGGTAGGATTTTTTGCGGCAGTGCTGCCGGGCTTTGAAGCCCCGAAACAGGGATTGCATGGCCGTGGCTGCGTTGTATATCTGTTTGTTCCTTGCCTTTGCGGCCAAAACTTCACCTCGATGCCTTGAAAATCTACGCAATGTAGCGCGGCGTTTTAGTTGTTGGTACGACAGGGCTCTGCTCACTTTATCTCTAATCCTACACCCACGAAGAAACGCTTGGATGATAACAACGGGGCCCCGGGTCTCCGTGGCCAATTTAACTCTATGCGGCTTTTTTCCCGCCTCCTCGGCGTCCTGCGCCGGCTTCTCTTTACTTTGCTCCTCGTGCATTTTTCGTATGTTCTTCAGTGTAACTTCAATATCAGATAACCGCTCTTCTTCGTTGTTGTATCGATTCTCGCCGTCCGTGTATTCTTCCTCCCACTCGTTCAACTCTTGTGCAAGTTTCCACTGCTCCTGCCGCAAGAACGCACTGATACCACCTATTTTATCCGTCGACCCGGGAGACCCCTTACTATGTTCAAAAGGAAAGTGGATATTGTATTCCCTTCCTTTTTTCTGCCATTTAATATGCCGCGTTCTTATTATTCGGTTCAACTGGGATGCGCTAGGCTTCATCCTCGGAATTTCACGCTTTTTGTACCTCATCCTGGAGACGACAAAGAACCACAAGGAGAGGACCGCTCGCCACCCGCCGCGCCTCGTTCAACTCAAGAGTGCCCCCTCTAGACCGCTCGTTCTCTCCTCTATCGTCGATCGAGTATAGTATAACTTCTCCCCGTCCAAATCCCAAAGAAGAAACCGACAAGGAACATGTAAAATTCCCGCTTTTCTTAAAGTTATAAACACTACTCACACGCACACATATTATAAAAAGTAACAAGCAAAGTATAAGTAATTTACCAATCGAATAAAAATATAAATATCATACCGAGTCGTCTATTTTTTTTTATTGACCCAATAATAATTTATTAGCTACCGTATTAATACGAGTACGTAGTAATTATATTATACCTGTACCTACCATATTGTTGATAAATATAATAATATTATTATAGAGAAGACGAAATAAATCCAAGAAGAAGAAGAAGAAGGAAGAAGAAGAGAACACAATAGAAGAGCAACGGTTACCTTTTTTAAATACGAAGTTCTTCCAATAAATAGTCGTCTAGCTATTCATACTACTTGGAATAAAATAGGACTAAGTCTAGCAAAAAAATTATTAACTCGAACACTCGAACACAATGTAATACGAGGAGACGACTTCGTCCTGATGAATGATGTTTGTTGTACGTATGTAATCCATCCATTATCTAAATAACTTCCCCACAAAAAATATTATTCCATCGAAGCTTCATGTCGAAGAATAATAATTAATTCTTCTTCTTCCTCCACTTCTTCTTCTTCTTCTTCTTCTTCTTTCTTCTTCGCGAAAATCGAATAGACGACACAACAACTATTATTATTATTATTATTATTAAAATTATGTTACTGTAATATTAATACCGTAAATATAATATTATTATTATATAATAATAATAATAAAAAATAACAATAATAATATTTTTTGGTTCATTTACTCTCTTGCTCTTCTTCTTATTTTTACCAAACAACAATCCAACCACCACCACCACAAACTATCATTCAATTAATTTATGTTTGAACTTTTGAACGGGTAAGAGAAAACACTTCATTTGATATTAAGTTTGTTTAGCCGTACACAGAGAACGGATTTTAGTGCAGCCAGTGTTTCAGCGATAGGCAATAACAACAAACACAATGTCCACTGCCGGGCCCTTGGAAGTGTCTCCGCCGGCGAAGAAACGCAAAGTAACCACGGGCGAACACGTGCCAAATTTTTTGTATACGGACAAGCAGAACGTAGGGGTTAAAGAAGGTGGGGTGTACTTCTCCAAGCAGGGGAATGAGTTAGAACTGTTGAACGCTTTGTCGATGAATGACTGGGAGTGCCTGCAGCGAGGTCTTTCTGGCTTGCGGGGGTTCAAGGCAAGAATAAGCGGGGAGAATCTGCGTTCAATATCGCAGTTTCTTTTGAAGGGCGAGTTTGCCAACGCCGAAATGGAGGCTTACGGCATCGGGCAACGTGAGTGGCGGGGCGAAACTTCCACCAAGAAGGCAAAAGAAAATATGGGGGCAATAATGAAAAGCATTGTGACGGAAGGCCTCGGAGAGGGCAACGACAAGACCCTTGACGCCAAGGCAAACGAACGGGCCCGCTTTCGGTACGCGCTGGAGCGATCGAAGATAACCAGCTGCCGGGACACTGCGAGGAAGCAGTGCCGCTTGTCCGCGTATTTCGTTGGCGTAGGAACAACGGTCCATGGGACGACGTTTGACTCAGACTTACGGAAAATATTGTGCCTTTTGTTGGCGCACAACAAAGAACCGTTCCGTAAACTAGCGGCTTTGTTGCCAACGCCTATTATTGATCTGCTGTTGGACAGGCAGCTGCTGCCCTCGTCCAACACCCATTGTGACGTAAAGATCCCAACCCCACAAGCGATCAAGGAACATAAACTGTACAAAATAATGTCGATAATCTACAACGTAGCGCTGAAGGGAAATCAAAAGGGCGCAAAGCACGGGGCAGTGCTGTTTGATAATCGCGGCGAATTGCTTAGCATAGGGTGGAACCATAGGTACGACGTCCCCTCGACGCCGTTGGGGTACAAAGTAATCCACGCCGAAGTCCACGCTTTGGCGCAGTTACGGGGAAGCCCTGAGAAAAGGAAACGGGCCATTGGGGGCACCATTTACATTGGGGAAATTGATAGGAACAATTACACATTTTGCCATGCCCAGCCGTGCAAAAACTGCACCCCTGCGCTGGCCAAAACAGGAGTTGCACGGGCACTGTACACTTCCAACAGGGGGGAATTGTGGGAATTGAATGTAAAGCACAACACCGAAGTAGAAGCAGCATCGTACGACCTTGCACTAAGGTTCCCAAACTTCAAAAGTGTGGACATGGACGCCTATGAAAAATTGAACATCCCATCGCCCCAAGAACAGAAAGCTGAGAACGATTAAAAATCTAAGAAAACAATATACTCTTTTAAAAAAAAACAAACATTTATTATAAGACTCTCTTCATCATTTTAAATCAATTACTATTTCAATTCCAACCCTAATCCTATCTTGATGTTTTAATTTGATTTTTTAATAGGAACTTTTGACAAGGAAATACTAATTTGAAATTTTAAACTACAGCATAGTCTCTACGAACTTACGAAGTATATTTTTTGGTAATTTATTTCGTACGAAGTAAAACTAAGAGTTTTTTAATCAAAAGACACGCACAGAGATTATCTTTACGAAAACATACAAGACACAGATATATTCACACATTTCATTCACAGAAACACAAGTTCGTGTCCCGTCAAGTCAGCAAGTTTGCAACGCTATCCCAAGACTCTATCCCATTTATAGGAGTACTGTCACGGCCACCATTGGTAAAGTCTAGGAGCCGGCGAGTCGGCGTTGGGGTCTGTCGAGAACTGTATGCACTTCCACTAATGGGTAGAAAATCCATGACCCCATCCGTGGGGTATTCCCCAAGGTTCATGTTGTGAATGTTGCTCTCCATCAAATCACTATAGAATATCGGGGACGGGGAACGGCGATAAGGATCGATTTGTTCGTAGCCTTTCTTTTTGGTATTGCTGCTTTTGGATTTCTTGTTGCCATTCGCGGCGCTTTTCTTTGAGACTGTTGAGTTCGCTTTGCAGACTTTTGCCCGCTTTCGTTTCTTCGCTGGGGGCTTGGTGGCCTTTTCTTTTCCCTTTGCGACCTTGCCTTTGCCCTTGCGCCCCTGTACCGCCGGTTGCCGCTTCCTTTTCCCGCTGCCTTTCGAAAAGGGGCTATTTTGGCTAGGAGTCCAGTGTCCTTTTTTTTCTTCGGTCGTTTGAATGGTAATATTTCGCATATTCTGAGGTCTCCCAGAGGCTTTCTTTCGGACGGTTTTGCTTTGCGCTGACGATTTCCCAATTTTCGTCTGAATACCTCTTTTTGTGGGTAATTTCCGGACGGCACCTGCCGTTGCGGGTGTTTTCTTGTTGGCGCCGTCCTTTAAAGCTACTTTCTTGATGGCACCTGTTTTCGTGGGTGCTTTCTTCTTTGCGCCATTTTTTATGGGTAGTTTTCTATTTTTGCCTCTTCTCTTGGCGTTCGAGCCTGCGGTGGACTGCCTCGAAAGGGCCGATGCAGCCTTCGCTCGTTTCGTTGTTGTCATCGTTGGAGCTTTTCCTTTGGCCATGGATGCTTTCCCTTTGGCCGCCCCAACTTTCTTCCCCCCCGCGCTGCTATTGGCCAGGCTTTTCTTCCCTTTTGCATTTATCAGGTTCATTATTTTAGGGTTCCCCTCCAGCAGCTGCCGTCTTATCTCCAGATACGTGGGGTGGGTCAGCGGGTCACGCTTTATATCTTCTGTCTTTTTCTGCAGGCCACAGTGCCAATGGTTCTTCACCGAGTTGTCGGTGCGACCAACTAAGACTTGGGCAATAAGGCTCCACTTGTTTCCAAACTTCTCTTGCATAGCAATTATTCTACAATTCTCCTCCGCTGACCAGTTTCCCTTTCTTATGCTTGGATCGAGCTGGTTGAACCACCGTTCCCGGCACTGTTTCGGGTTTCGCAGCTTTTTCAGCGTACAGAGGTGCTCGCTCACTTTCAACCAGCAGTCCGCGACTGGGCGATACTGTGCAACGAAACGACGAAGAATGGCGTCTTCGTCATTCTCCCATTTCTTTCGATTTTGCTTCGGTTTTCCGGCGGCCTGAATTCGCTTTATTGCTACCATTTTTGGCATTACCAACGTTTCGTATGAATGAACCAACGAGTTGGTCCTAAACCCACGTACTCCCACCTAACCCTTTTCGTGCAAACAGCAGGTGCTATGTTGTATAGTGTGCGTTCGCAATCCACCCCGTGGTTCAACTCTTGAAGGGAGGCGTGGAGACGAGGGAAAAAAACGGTAGTATTAGACACGGTTGGATGACACACGTTTAACAAACAAACACGTTTAACAAACAATCACGTTTCCTGTTCAAATCTTACGAACCGTTTAATATAATAATAATGATTTCTTCTTTTTTTTGAGAAGACACTAAAAATAATAAAAAAAATGTTTTCTTCTTCTTCTTCTTCTTCTTCTTTTTTCTTCTTTTTTTCTTCTTCTTCTTCTTTTATGGTGGTACATTAATAATAGTCGTTCTAGTCCTACACCGTGTTTTCCTCGTAATTGCTTAGTATTTTTTATTATTATTATATTTTTTATAATAATTTAAAATATAATCAACTGTATACCCTTTATTATTGTAATACTATTTCCTTATTATTATAATTATTTACCCTCATCATCATACGGTACATCACTTCTTTTTTGTAGGAACCCTTCCTTCCTTCCTTCCTTCCTTTCTTTCTTTCTTTCTTTCTTTCTTTGGTTCTTTCTTTGTTTCTTTCTTTGTTTCTTTGTT
>JACKZZ010022967.1_pt1 | contig 10145 bp, 9 predicted proteins | sample 8027871 | NCBI WGS metagenome assembly JACKZZ01 (sample SAMN15724774, study PRJNA655200) | protist metagenome | isolation source: fluorescence activated cell sorting (FACS) single amplified genomes of... | place: USA: West Boothbay Harbor, Gulf of Maine | collected 2000-07-19
TATTGGATGAATTGGAAGAGGCAGAAAAACTCTATAAGGAAAGTTTGGAAATTGATATGCTAGTACATGGTGAGGAACACATGGACGTGGCAGCTGATTTAAATAACATTGCTGGAATATTACGTCAACAAAGGAAATTTGAGGAAAGCGAAAAGGAATATAAAAAAGCTATTGATATGGTGACAAAATTAAAGGGTGAGAAACATAAAGCCACAGCAACTTACATGTTAGGACTTGCTGGTATGTACAAGGATAATGATAAGAAAGATGAGGCTAGAAGTACGGCACAAGCTGGTCATGATATTTTTAAATATTTATTAGGACCAGAACACCCAGAAACTAAGGGTGCATATCAATTTATTGTTTTACTTTAAATATATATATATATATATATTATTTTATAAAGGGGGAAGGGGAGTTGGTGGATTTGAGTGATTTCGTGGATCAATTTGTGTGTGTAATTGAGTAATGATGAGGATGTATTTTTTGAATCAATGAAAGAAAAGAAACAATAATAATATTACATTCATCATGGGGGAATTACCAAAAGAATTATCATCATCATCATCATCAACACAACATATTTTTACAATATATAATATAATATAACATTTAATAATGGGAAAAGATACAAAAAGAACTTCATAACATATTAATTTAGTGAATATATTCTCGCTATGTAGTAGTATTTAATTGCTAGTCTTTTGTGGACCATAAAAAATTAAACATATTTGTAAGAGTACTTGTCTGATTCTTATTGGTAGCGCTAGTGGTATTGTTGGTAGTAGCATTGTCAATAGAAGAAGAATGAAATTGAAACATACGTCGTGGCATGGCTGGTAATGAAAAATAATAATTAGATTCAGGAAAAGAATCCCAATTCAAATAATTGAAAATTTGATAAATAACCATGGTTGGTAAATCGCCAAGAGTGATACTTGCTTTTTCTTTTTGATGATTTAACAATAACTTCATTTGACATAGTAACATGGTACGAACTCCCAATCGAAACGAGGTTGGGAAATAATGATGAGTGATTGGTGCCCAAAGAAGCTTTTTGATTCCATAAGTAATTCTTCCCACGAATTCTCTACGAATACGCCATGCTGTACCAAAGACATGAGATGAATTAAAGGGTATGTTAGATAAATGAGCAAGTCCAGTGTGAATACGTACTACTTCATCTTGATTCTCATACCCTCTGGCATTATCATACACCAGAGCAGTATCTCCAGGTCGACGTGAATGGATATAAATCCCAACCTTTTCACCAGGGGCGATGCGGATTGGTTGATCTAATTCAATGTCTACTAACTCATGTGGACTGGGTTCCACATTCTTCGGTCCTGATACGATTTCCCATTCATTAGGCCGGTTTTGCTTCCCACGGTAACCTCCAGGGGAGGCAAAGATAGTCATGTTGCCCAAGTTACCCCGCACAGCAATCTGTTGAACTTCCGTGAAAAGAAAAGGTATGGAGTTGGAACGTGCTTCTAGGTCAAACATGATTCCACAGAAGAAATGGTCTTGGAAGTCCCTAGTCTCACAGGCATGACTGCCCATGGTCAACTTAGTAGAACATGTTGGAAGATTGGGCACGAGTGGTGCTTCTTCGCGAGGTTCTTCTTCCATCTTTTTTGTTTTTTGTTGTGATGAACAATGTAAAAATATTTGTGTACACATAATTGATCTTTTACCTCATAATAAGATATGTAGAAGAAGAACTCTTAGTGGGTACATACGACCGAATATGGTACGCTTATGTAGTAAGTCGGGGAATGAATGAATATCAATAAAGGTGCATAGATAGATTTTTAGATTACACAAGAAACGAACAAACAACCATTGTTCGATTTTATCTACTACATATGTGTGTAGTCGTAGTATTTATAGTAGTTTAGCAGTAATATTATCATGTAAGCGTAGCAGTCAGTTACAACCAAAAAAGGATTAGAGCTCAATATTCATCCATAAGAATTGGTAATAGCATATTGTAATACAAGTTCATCATTCACGTGAAAACTTTGGTGTAAACTTCTAAGATCTTGGTCTAATCCAGGAGCAAAGCATGAGTTGATATATACAAAAATAGGATCACTTTCTCGAATCTTGAGCGTTTTTCTTAAAAAGTTCAAGATTTCACTAATCGTCATGTTATCTCTTACTTGAAATTTGGTCTTTTTAAGAATAGGAGCACCACCCACAGCTAAAAATTGAAGTTTTACTTGTTGCGGTTTTGTTATTTTCTTCAATTCTTCTTGAGAAGAACTTCCTCCTCCTTCTTCTTCTTGCTCTTGCTCTTCTTTTTGTGGCTTATCGCTACTTCCTTGTTGTTCCATGCTTGTTTGTAGTTTTGCTTTTTAAAAATAAAATAAAAAAATGCACACATAACACGCACAGAAATGAGAAATCACAAACACACACACACACACCCAATACACATTATTACACGAATAAAAATCTAAAATTTCTCCGCTAAATCTAATCATCATAGAATGCCAGGGGTATCCAGCATTGCGCTAATTAATGCCAAAGGGATGGTGATCTTATATCGCGCGTATCGAGACGATGCCTCACGTAGTTCTTTGGAGCTATTTCGTAGTAAAGTCACTTCACGCTCCAGAGAAGAGAAAGGACGTGCTCCAGTGACTTTGGTGGAAGGCACGACCTTTGCACATGTACGGAGAAAAGATTTATATGGAGTAGCTACCACTTGCACGAATTTCAATCCAACACTTGCTTTGCAGTATTTGTACAATCTTTTTGAAATCCTTGCCGTGTATTTGGGGAAAGATTTTGGGGAATCCGAGGTAAAAAATCATTTCACCCTTGTATACGAATTACTAGATGAAACTATTGATTATGGGATTCCCCAAAATTGTTCCCCGGATCTACTTCAATTATACATATTAAATGGTACTTATTCTAACAAACTAGTGACAACTCAACAACAATCTCAACTCACAGATCAAATTACAGGAAAAACGGAATGGCGAAGAGCAGGAATTTCATACAGACAAAATGAAATATATATTGATTTGCTTGAATCTGTTAATGCCATCATCGGAGTGGATGGTACGTTACTCCGGAGCGATGTACAGGGAGAGGTGAAAATTCGATGCTTTTTGTCTGGTATGCCAGAATGTAAACTTTCCTTGAATGATCGATTGTTATTGGAAAAAGAAAAGAGAGAAATGGAACATTCCTTACCAGCATCAGATATGTTGGAAAGTAAGGGTGGTCGACCAAAGCATTTAGCTCCAGGTAGTGTGGAAATTGAAGATATTTCTTTTCATCGATGTGTTCGTTTAGGTAAGTTTGATTCCGATCGAAGTGTAGTTTTTGTCCCACCAGATGGTGTATTTGAACTTCTTCGATATCGAATTAGTGATAATGTGAACCTTCCATTTCGAGTATTAATTGTGGCAGATCAAACCAAAACAAAAGTATCCTATAATGTTCGAATTGCCGCAACTTTTCCACCCGCAGTGAGTGCACAAAGTATTGTGATTAAGATTCCTTGTCCTCTCAATACTGCTAAAGTAACGACGAATGCTAGTTTAGGAAAAGCAAAATTTGAACCCGCGGAACAAGCCATTGTATGGAAAGTTCGATTAATTTCGGGAGGTTCGGAAATGTTTTTTAATGGCAAGGCAGAATTATCTCATCAAACACAAGAAAAAGCATGGTCACGTCCACCATTAACCATGACTTTCAAAGTTAATACATTCACATCTTCAGGGCTTTATGTACGTAACATTCGAGTGATTGAATCTAGTGGATATGTTCCAGGACGTTTTGTTCGTTACATAACGAAAGCAGGATCTTATCAAGTAAGATTTTAAAAGCTATTGTTATTAGTAGACATTATCGAGTAGATAGAGTACATGTGTGTTTCTTTGTGTGTGTTTGTGTGTGTGTGTGTGTGAAAAATAGAGGATTTGATGGATATATATTATCATTTCATATATAGTACAATTATTCTTCTTTTTTCTTTGACATTATTTTCTTCCCCTCCTTATCATGAATACTATGATGATGCTTTTTCTTCTTTTTATGTTTCTTTTTCTCTTTTTTTCTTCTTGGTTGTTTTCTTTCCTTTTCTCTACTACTATTACTACTTGAAGAAGAAGAAGAAGATTGATCATCATCATCTTCTTCTTCTTTGTAATTCTTTTTTGATTTTTTGTGTCTTTTACTCTTCTTCTTGTTCTTCTCTTCAACAAAATTATTTTGTCGATTCAATGAACGTTGATTGATAATCAATGCCATTGGATCATCCATATTTCGAAGCATTTGTTCTGATTTTGAAAATACAACATCCTTTGTATTTACTTCTGACACATTACTTGAATCTTTTAATTTTTTTTTTGAAATGACTTCATCCACCGACTTTTCACCTAATAAAAATTCATCTGCTGTAGTTTCTTTTTGTTTATTCATAATAGGGCCAGTGGTTTCATACATCCATGATAATCGATTTGATGACTTTTTCACACCAGCTTGAACTTGTAGTTCGTCCAAAGCTTCTCGATTTCTTTCTTCTGCATATTCTTTTTGAAGTTCTTTTATTTTCTTCTCTTCTTCTTTCTTTGCTTGTTCTTTTTTCCATACTTCTTCTACATTCTTAATATTTCCTGGATTCCATCGCTTCTTGGCAAGATAGGCTGCCACATTGGACATAATAATTTCCTTTTCTTTTTTTTTTTTTAAATAATAAAATTACGAAAATCGCTCAATCGAGTCATTATTTACAAAAAGATTATTTCATTAAAAATGATCACAAAAAAAAATCAAAAAAAAAAAAAATTAAATTATTACTTTCATCTCTTATTACATACAACAAAACATTTATTTTAAAAGTGAAGATTGAAAGATCGAGGTTGAGACAACAAGGATGACGACGATGAAGGCGATAGTACTACTCGCCATGTGCTTGTCGCTGCTCTCCAATTGTGCCTACGGATTCTACATCCCTGGAGTAGCCCCCAAAAACTTTGAAACGGGCGATGAAGTCATGCTCAAGGTGAACAAGCTCACTTCGGTCAAGGCGCAGCTGCCTTTCAGCTATTACTCTTTGCCTGTGTGCAAGCCCGACTCCGTGATCGACTCGGCAGAGAACTTGGGCGAGGTCTTGTCTGGGGATGTCATTGAGAACTCCATGTATGAAATTAAAATGATGCAGCCTGTGCAGTGTAAGGAGTTGTGTACAAAAAAGTACGATCACAAGGATCGTGCCATGTTCCGTGATAGAATCGCGAATCGTTACTCGGTACATTGGATTGTGGACAACTTGCCTGCTGCCATTCGTGTTCCTTTACAAAACGATCAAGAATACTACGAAGTGGGATTTCCTCTTGGTGTGGATGTGGCCGATCCCACCAACGAAAAAAGACGCTTTTATTATCTCTTTAATCACGTACGTATTCGACTTCATGTTCACAAAAACGAGGATCTCTTTGATGGATGGCGCGTCATTCGTTTTGAAGTTGAACCATTTACCGTAAAACATTTGAAGGATGCCAGTGGAAAACTCACTACTTGCTCCGAGACTGAACCGGTAAAGGAAGATATGGGTCCTCAACCCATTGGCGCAAGTGATGGAAAGGGTGATCCTAACCGCATTGAAGAAGTAATTTGGACTTATGATGTGGAATTTGTAGAGACTGACATTGCATGGGCTTCTCGATGGGATGTTTTCTTTAATCGTCAACCCGAAGATCCTATCCATTGGTTCTCCATTGTGAACTCTCTAATGATTGTATTGTTCCTTACTGGCATGGTCGCCATGATTCTTATGCGTACTTTGCATCGTGATATTGCAAGATACAATGCTGCTGCTGGAGCTGCTGCTGGTGGTGATTTAGATGCCGCAGGACTTGTTTTGGTGGATCCAGAAGAGGCTCAAGAGGAAACTGGATGGAAAATGGTACATGGTGATGTATTCCGCCCCCCCCACCTTTTCTCCCATGTTTCTTTCCGTTTTTGCTGGTAGTGGAGTTCAAATTTTTGCGTGTACGGTAATTTTGATGTTCTTTGCCGTTTTAGGATTTTTATCCCCAGCAAAACGTGGTGGATTACTTACTGCGATGTTGTTACTTTTTGTGTTCTGTGCATCCTTTGCCGGATATTGGTCTGCTCGACTTTACAAAATGATGGGTGGTAAGATGTGGCGAAGAAACACTTTACTTACCGCTTTACTTTACCCAGGATTTGTTTTTGGGGTATTTTTCGTGGTAAATCTTTTTGTTTGGTCCGCGGGATCTAGTGGTGCTGTTCCTTTCCCAACATTAATTTTGCTTGTCATTTTATGGTTTGGAATTTCCGTACCTTTGGCATTTTTAGGATCTTATTTTGGTTTTAAGAAAGATGAAATCAAGAATCCAGTACGATTTAATCAAATTCCTCGTCAAATTCCCGAACAAGCTTGGTTCATGCAACCAATCTTTTCCATTCTTGTTGGGGGAATTCTTCCATTTGGTGCTGTGTTTATTGAAATGTTTTTTATCATGAGTTCCATTTGGGGTCACCAAATTTATTACGTTTTTGGTTTTGCGCTTTTAGTATTGATCATTTTAATCATTACTTGTGCTGAAATTACAATTGTGATGACGTACTTTCAGTTATGCAATGAAGATTATCGATGGTGGTGGCGTTCTTTTTTGACTAGTGGATCCTCAGCACTTTATTTGTTTGCTTATTCCATTTTGTATTACACTACCAAACTCAACTTTACTAAATATGAGGCTGTGGTACAATACTTTTTGTATCAATTGGCAGTATCTGTGACATTTTTCTTGTTAACAGGAGCAATTGGATTCTTTGCATGTTTGTTATTCGTACGAATCATTTATGGAGCAATCAAAGTAGATTAAGAGTGGTTTTGTTTTTTTTTTAATTTTAAAGAAGACCATTAGGTGTATGTGTGTGCGTGTGTGTGTGTGTGTGTGTGTGTGTGTGTGGACAGGGATGGGGAAAAGGCCATCCATTTACCATCCATCACGAAATTTACAAATATTTGAATTTTTTTTCAAAAAAAGAAAGGAAAAATAATTAAGAATACAAGGGAATTTAGGGGGGGAAGGAGGAGGAATAGAAAAAAATAACCTTTATATATAAAAATAAAATAAAAGAAATTTATCACAAGAAACAAGTCCATATAGAGTGTGGAAAATGTGGGGTTGTCGTTCCAAATCATTTTATATATACATATATATATATCCAACAAAATACAGTTACTTTATGATGGAATCACTAAGTTTAGAGAGAATACCATATATTATCTATAAATACCGATGCTCCAACAAAATAATAATTGTCGGTCTCAGGTTTAAAAAAGGTGATAAACGCATCGAAAAAAAAATATTACACCGACAATTATTATCTGTTGGAGCATCGGTATACATATATATAATTTAAATAATAATAATGAAAATTCCTACCAGCAAAAAAAAAACCTTTCCTTCCTTTATTTGCACTAATTAAATAAAACAAACAATAATTTTCTAATTGTAGGTAAGTTGACGACGACACTATCTATGCATCAATTTGGTATAATAATACCTTTCCTTGATCATTTCCACATGCCATATAATTATCATCATTGAAAGCAATTTTTGAAATATGACCAATTTTTTTCCCGAAAGCAGGAAATGTTTTAATAACACTTCCTGCAGCCATATCATAAATTCGCATTGCATCTGGTTTCATTTTTGAGGCCATTCCCAATAACCGTCCATCCGTATTATATTTACAAGCTGTAATTGGGGTGGTCAAATTCTTTATAATTCCAGTACTTGTTCCATCATCCAAAGAGTATAGATTGACGATACCACTATCCGTCCCTAACGCATATGCGTTAATTCCACGATGAACGTCAAATGTAGTAATATTTACCAATCCAGGATCTTGCCTTGCCCATACACATTTTCTTGGTTTTCTAATATCCCAGTAATAAATTTGATCCTCACTCGAAGTCGACATTAATCCATAATCCCCAACAAATCGAATGTTACTTATGGAATTACTTCCAGGTAGTTTAAACAATGAAAGTTCTCTCCCCCTATCAGCTTCCACTAGGGCAATATTACCATTTTTTAAGCCAATGGCTACCATCTCATGATGGTCTTTACTCGTTTCAATTTGATGGAAACTACTTGCTTCTTCTTTTCGATTTTGACCAAATACCTGTGAAATTTTTTTCAAATGCCCACTTTCTATATCATATATGTAATAGTATGATTTTTTCCCACTAATAATGGCTTTACCTTGATCATAAAATTTAGCACTTGTGATGGGTAAATCTTGAAAAAAAATTGATTGTACTTTTTGATGAGGTTCATTTCGATTCCAGGATAAATTCGCATTTACTTTAAACAACCTTAATCGTTTATCCAATCCAGCACACATCAATAAATCTTGATTGCTCCAATGAAATTCAAGGGTTTGAATGACACTCTGAGAGCGTTCAATATGATTTGCATCCACCATACGTTTAAATCTTGGTTCAGCACCAGCCATGCGATTCTTCCTCCCTCCCGCAGTGGGCATGGAAAGTTGTTTTAGAAAAGCTTCGTCCTCATCCATTTCTCTTTTGTCTCCTCCCGTATCTTCACGTAGCCAGTCCATGGACCCTTGTACCGTCTTCTCGTGTTGTTCCTTTAAACGTTCTTGATATTCCCGTCCAGAAATCACTTGTTCTTCCTCGTACTTGCGTAATCGTCTTAGTTTTGCATTACGTTGCAGATCTACTTGCACTTCTTCATCATCGGAATCCGCCCATGCCTCTTCTTCTTCTCTCTTCTCTTTTTCTTCTTCCTCTTCCGAGCCTTCGTCTAAAACAAAAAGTTCTTCGTCCGCTAGACCTTCATGTGCATCGTGCTGTCGGGCTCGTTTTGTGGTTGATGGAGCACGTGTACCGAAGAGAGCTGCTTGAAGTTCGCGTTCTTCTTCGTCTTCTTCTTGCATTATTATATATGCCTTTCCTATTTAATAAAAACGTGAATTTTTGTTTTTTCATTTTTTTACAAACTTCAAAAACTTTCCATTGTTTTATTTTACTAATAATAATAAAACGAGTAATAAACAAGAAGAACCCGGACTCATCATCATCATCAACAACGAGAAATGACAACAAGAAGTAAAATCCCCGTCTCCGCTCGTCTTCGTAGTGAGTACCGTCTTCTCTGTGCTCAACTCCCTGAACTCCTTCTCTGTGCCTTCGTCATGACCTACCTCTCCACTATGCTATTCAGAAACCTTGCTTTTTATCGCTATGAACCACGTCCTCGTCTACCTGATGCTGGCTTCGAACTTCTTCCTGAGTTGGCGAATAATAAGGCATGGGAAGGAGTGAAAGATTTACCACTCAATGCTGCTATGATTACAATGATTGTTGTTTGCATGGCTTCCTTATTTCGTGGATCGCTCCATACTCCACATATTGTTAGTATGCTCAAACGAGTCTTAGTCATGCTTTCTGTGGGACATACGTTACGATTTTGTACCTATATGGCCACAACGATGCCTGGTACGACGACTCATTGCCTGCCTGGACATTTAGATGAAGTTCATCCTCCTCAACCCACCACGTTACGAGAAGTATTTATTACTCGTATTGCACTTAACCCCGGTAACAATTGTGGAGATTTAATGTTTAGTGGACATATGTTTGGAACGATTACTCCAATCCTCATGGTGGCAAAATATGGAAAAGCTACTTTGGTGGATACCAATATTATTCGTCAAAGAACTTTCAATTTCTACATACACTTTATGTATTGTTTAATTCCAATTCAAGGTATGTTCATTATCATGATGCGTAATCATTATACAAGTGATGTTGTTGTATCTTGTTATTTAACACCACTGCTTTGGCGATTCTATTGTGATCGATTCTCCGCAAAAGATTATGAGCCCGTAATGCAACATGAAGTAGAATCAATTACATATGAACAACAACAACAACAACATGAAGAAGGAGAGGAGGAGGAATCATCTAATGAATTCTTGGAAAGGAATGAACATAATAACACTGTTTCACGAGAATATCAATATATTGTTGATTAATTGATTTATTATGTGTATTTTTTTCATTCTTTTCTTTTGTAACAAGAACGACAACAACCTTTTAATAAATAAGGAAG
>JACKZZ010016418.1_pt1 | contig 10138 bp, 4 predicted proteins | sample 8027871 | NCBI WGS metagenome assembly JACKZZ01 (sample SAMN15724774, study PRJNA655200) | protist metagenome | isolation source: fluorescence activated cell sorting (FACS) single amplified genomes of... | place: USA: West Boothbay Harbor, Gulf of Maine | collected 2000-07-19
ATTAATTGAAGCTATTATTACATTTTAATAGCATAAATATACGTAAAAAGTATTAAATAGCGTTTATAAAATTAATTAATTTTATACTTTTTAATTCAAATGTACTCTTTATTATCGTAAATTCATTTATTATGTGCTTATAAAAGAAAAATAAAAATATTAATATGTTTTTTTACCACAGGTTGGAATATACCGCATATTTTAGCAAGTCGTTGCTTTATTTACCACATGTCACATATTATTATTATTAATATTGATATACAAATAATAATAATAATAATATGTTTATATAAATATTAAAAATATCATCATCAATCGCTTACGCACATCTAGCAGGTTGCATTAACATATACATACATAAACAGAATAAAGAAGCAAAAGCGACTACAAGAAAATAAATTAAACCAGTGTAATCTAAGAGGAAGAGAAAAAGAAGAAGAAGAAAATGAATGATAAAGAAGAAGAAGCAGAAAATAATAGTAACTCACTAATTACAACAACAAATAATAATGAAAATAAAAAGAAAAGACGAAAAAATAATAATAATAATAATAAAATAATGTATGTTTCCAATTTTACGACTTCCATCAATGACATGCCATCATCATCCTCTACCTCTATAAACAATAGCAATAATAAAACTAATAGTACGAAACGTACAACCCCTTCGTCTGTTAAATTAAATAATCGAAAATCAAATACGTATGATAATTGCAGGAATAGATATGTTGAAAATGTCTTGCCCTTTTGGTGTAATGATATACCAACTAAAGATGAAGTCGAAGATACACGTGCTATACATGCAATCATGATGGCAGAGTTGTTTTTGCGTTTACGCTTAAATTCATCTCAAAGAATAACTGCTCGTTCTATATTTACAAAATATAACCAATTGCGTCGTACAAGTGACATTATAAAATCGAATGAAGAGAATGGTATAGGATTTAAAAGTAAAAAACGACGTAGAAATTTAACACAACATATGTATGGTTGTGAAATAATACCACCACCACAAATGATGGTGATATTAATGGATAGACTTTCAAAAGAACTTTCAGATGCACCACGTTTTGGCGCAGAACGACGGTATATAGATCGATTAGGGCGTTTTGTTACGTGTGATGAAGATGAAGCGGACAAAAATGGATATAAACATGCTGGTTTGAATAATGATCAAATGATACAAAATGCACGTAAATTAATTCATGCAAATAGAAATCCGAATTATCAAAAAATTATTGATGGTGCAGAGACATTGATAACAAATGGTGTTTTAAGATATGGTAAAGTAAGAAAAGTTAATTTAGGGGATCAATATAATAAATAAAAAAGAGGGACCAGAAAGAGAGAGAGAGAGAGAGAGAGAGAGCGCGCGCGATCAACACATATTTTAATTTTAAGAAAGTTTACGCCGTACATATTTTTTAATTTTTTTATTTTCTACTCTCTATATTACTCGTCGTGATAATTCCTACTCTCCCAGGTAGAATAAAAATATAGCCACATCAGCTGATATACGCTTCGCTCCCACAAAAATGTGGTGCAGGTACCATAGATCATATTGCACCTGCTTGTATATCAATTTTTGCTTTTGTGTTACTAGCAATTGCACCGAAGGCTGATTTATTGCGTATGGTTGAAGTACCACTGCCATCGTCATTCTTATATTTAGTTAACCAATGCTCTTTAAACCATGCTAAAGTATCATTCCATCCATCTTCATAAGTTATAATTGGTTCATAATTTAAATCTTCAATAGCACGATCAATTTTAAACCAACGATGCATGGTCAGCATGTTAATATTAAACGGATTTAATTTGATTTTTTTTCCAAACATAGAGGCAACAGTATCAGCGACATATGCAATTGGAAATAAGAGCCATGATGGATATGGAGTTTTATCTTTAATTTCAGGAAAACCCATGTACTTTCCAGTTTCATTAATTCTCTCCCATAAATATGCATATCCTTCCTCATATGGATGTGTATTTCCATCTGTGACTATGTAAAAATTGCCCAATGCAGGTGATTTAGGATATAATGCATCCGCGCCTAGAATCAATGCATGGCAATAGTTATCAACAAATGTAAAGCAAACCTTGTTTTTTCCATATCCAGTTCTTGCAGCAGTAAAATATCGTAATGTTCCACCACCATAACTTTCCAATACATTTGGTAAAAATAAATTATCACGTGGACCATACACTTGATGAGGTGCAACAGCTACAGAAAAAAATGTTTTACCATTTGATGCTTCACGGGCAGCCATTTCCCCTCGTGCTTTTGAACTTGCATATGCCTGTAAATAGCTTTGCATTGGTAATTCTGGTAAATCTTCTACTTGGACGCCATCTAAATCCGAACCATCCATACGTGTACTAGGCGAAGTTGACATGACTAATTTTTTAATACCATTTTTTTTCATAGCTTCAATTACATTCAACGTGCCATGATAATTAATTTTATCATATAATTCATTTGGATGAAAAGGACCAACAGCAGCTGCCAAATGTATCACCACAGATGCTCCGCGCATTGCTTTTGTCAATTGTTCAACATTTGTTATATCACCTTTGACCCAAGATATATTTTTATGTTTCCATGCAAACGATGGTGGATCAACAATATCATACGATACTACACGAGAAGCACCTCTTTCAATTAACATTTCAACCAAACGTAAGCCACACAATCCTGTTCCACCCGTAACAAAATAAGTACCATCCACAGTGTCTTCATATTTTGCTGCTGTTGAGTTTTGAATCGGTGTATTTGTTGGTGCAAATCTACCTGCGAAGTTTGGCAATTTTTTCGTCGAGTCTGTACGTGAATTTTTTTTCTTTGGTGACTTTTTCTTATTTCGTGGTGTTTTTGACCTTGGCATTGTTTTGGGTAGAATATTATTTATATTTATTATTAAATATTATCTGGCTGGTTAAAATTATATAAGATTTTTATTTTATAATTAATTTACTACAAGCGTTTTTAATTAATTATTTATACATATATATGATATACATATATATATTGATACGTAATATCACGTAGTAGTAGTTAATTTTAATGTTTTTTGTTGTAGTATTATGTGAATTTATATGTACGTCTGCATGGCTGTATATGTATTTATTTATACAGATGTAAACACTTTGTATAATACAAACAAATCAATACCTGGTTGGTGTGGTGCCCTGGTAATTATGTTGCTTGTGGCAACTGTGCTGAAAAAAGATATAAAAAATAAGGCATACCTGGCCCGCTGGCATACCACCTGTGTGGTTATCATACAATATGTGGTATAATAAAATCCGAATTTTATTGATGGCGATGTGAGGATATGACAGCATACTGGCATACCAGCATACCAGGCATACACACCTTGCACAATTTAAATTATAGCAGGCCCTGGGCTGGGCAGGCCGGCAGGCCCGCAGGTACTGATATCCTATGCGTTCTATAATGCTATGTTTATATTATCAAAAAAGAAACTGATGAAACGAAGTGAGTGTGTCCTATTATTACAAAAATAATAATAGAGATAGATAGACAAATATAATAGACGTATTTTAAAGGTTAAAGTAGTTTTATATTTTATGACTATCGCACTATCCTACTATCTTGGTCTAATAACCACTAACACTTCAGTATTATGCCAGTATTAGTATGCTATAGCTCTATGGCAAAAATAAGACAAACTGATACTCCTTTTTAAATAGCTGTTTAGCAGGTACGTATCATAACAAGAAAACGTTGTGTATTTTTTTACTAATCCAAATGATAATAATAATGATGTAATAAAAAAAAGCACCACACAGTAGTGCATTATAATAATACACAAGGCCTAAATATAATATATATATATAGTAGGAAATTATTGTATATTGCAATAAACTTGAACTTATAGTAGAATTACATACATTTTATATATAAATTGACGTGAATGTATATCGTGTAATTTTTTTGTAGCATACATCAATACAAATACAACGTTTGAATTTTCGAAAAGATGCATATAAACGCGAAATCTAGTGGTAACACTGGAGAGGTTCAGTCAGAATCAAGCACAACAATTTTACCACAAACCAATATGTTAGCTGCACCTCTAATACCATGTCCGTCACCAGTCACACTTACAGTTAGTAAGAAACCTTTCATATCACATAGAAATCCTTCGCCATCATCCGGATCTGAAACAAATACGACAAATATTAATAATACTAGTAACATCGAAAGTAACCTATCGGAAAAAAGTGATGATAAAAATAGTAGCAAAGCAAGTACAACAAGTGATGATTTATTTGATGACGCAAATAATAATAATATGACAAAGGTTACGGTATCTCCAAGAACTTTGGACTACTCTGGAGCCGAAGAGGATGAAGGAAGTGATGCAGATGCGGACGCCGACGTGGAGGAGGAAGAAGATGCAGACGACTTATTGGAGTTGGAAATGAAATTACAGCAACAAGTGTATGTCGAAAACGTAACTCCAAAGAAAGGAAAAAAAACTAGAAGAAAAAGGTCATCAAAAACGCGGGATATAGTGAAGGATGAGTTTGTTGTTACACCAATACGCTCTATACCACCACCACTGCCATTATTATCTCCTGTATACGTGCCAAAACCTGTTGTCGCATTAAATTATCGCGGTAAACCCATGACAGGGACAGAATCTTGCGTTTGCCCTACAAATGAATCAATACAAGTGGATGCTAAAACTGGTGCAAACTCGAAGCAATTACATCCACTAGATTGCTTATTGCGTTCTTTTGCAAGAGCGGAAAATGAGCAACAAATTAAATATGGCCATAACAGCAACAGTAATAATAATAGTAATAACAATAATAATAGTAATTCCGGGTCAGACATGAACGACCGGAAGTCTTTTAGGAATAAGAATATTTTAGTATACGATAGTCATAAAAAGAATAGTTCAGTAAATTCCTCTGATGCAACAGTGGATGGCATAGAATTTGATTCAATGTTCGAAAGTGGAAATTTAGCAACTGCATATAAAGTACCACATTCCATGTCGAATCCACGAAGCAACCGACAAAAAGTTTTCCATCAAGAATATGACATACAAGTTAGAAACGATTTACACACACGTGGGAATACACAATGGTTTTTTTTCTCCGTAACAGGAGCAAATATTCGTAAAGGAATGAAAATTCGTTTCAATATTACTAATATGAGAAAAGCGGATTCAATTTGCAATTACGGTATGCGACCATGTGTATATTCAAATGTAAAAAATAGAATGAAAGGAATTGGGTGGATGCAAGGTGGGTCTGATGTTTGTTATTACAAAGGTACGACGCAGTATAACGACGCAAAGGGTAAGCGGAGATATCATTATATATTATCATTTGTGTATGAATTTCAACATGCAAATGATAAAGTCTTCTTTGCATATAATTATCCATATACATATACGATGTTACAAGAATTTTTACAAAATATTGAACGTGACTCTAGTAAAAGGCACATATTTAGGCGAGTAAAACTGTGCAACACCCTTGCAGGCAATGTATGCGATCTATTAACAATTACAGGGAAAACGGCTAGTATGTCAGAAATGAATTCTAGAAAAGTTGTTGTGATCAGTGCAAGGGTACATCCTGGGGAAACAGTCGGTAGTTGGATGATGCATGGTCTTATCGAATTTTTAACTGGGACGTCTCCAGAAGCTAGAGTGTTGCGAAATCATTTTATTTTTAAATTGGTACCAATGTTGAACCCTGATGGTGTAATAAATGGTAATTATAGATGCAGCTTGGCTGGGGTCGATTTAAATAGAAGATGGTCAAAACCAAGCAGTATATGGCATCCAACCATATTTTCTCTCAAAAATTTAATTAAAAAAATGCATAGCACTCGTGGGGTATTATTGTACTGTGATCTTCATGGCCACTCGAAGAAGAAAAATATTTTTACATACGCATGTTGCCCAACAAGCTCTCACAAATCACTAATTCCTGAAAATATTACAGTGCCACCAAAATGCAACAAAGCTGCATATATTAATATGCGAGAAAAATCACGATTGTTTGCGTATATCATGGCACACGTGAAAGGTGGAGAGAATTCAGATATAACATTAAGCTTTCGCGATTCGACATTCAATGTGAGGAAAGGGAAAAAAAGCACGGCGCGGGTAGTCGTATGGCAAGAATTAGGTGTCCCACAATCATTCACAATTGAGGCTTCATTTTGTGGTGCAGGGAACAATAGATTTGACAAAAAGTGCAAAGTGAAAGGTAAACGTGCATATAAAAAGGGGGAAATGAATTATATAGATAATGGTGGATTTATAACATCAGGAAATGCAGATGATGAACAAGGCTTTACTACGGCTAATGAAACTAAGCAAGGGTCTTCAACAAAACTAAAAAATTTGCCGACAAGCCCTGGAGTAAAACAACTGTATAAACAACCTTATAAAGAAAATCATTACACTAAAAATGACTTGTGTGGTTTTGGTCGTGTGATCGGAAAAGCGTTGGTGGTATACTATGATTTAGGCTTGGAAGTTAAAAAAATGCACGAGCATGATTCAGAACAAGAAAAAGAAGCAAACAGCGAGGATATGCTTGATATTCAGTTCAGAAGCAACATGATCGGATTGCGCAATCGTCTAGCCTTCGACTTAAGGCAAAAATTATCAAAACAATACGACAGTTCAAAGAAATCAAAATCACCAATTGCTGGTGACCACAAAGCCCGCTTAAAATCGCACAATCTTCCTATTGATGAAGCATTTGATGAGGATGATGACCAAAACAATATTATCAATAGCATAGATGAGGAAGAAATTACATTGGAGCTCCCGGATTCTGATAGCGAAAGTTGTGGTTCAGATTCTGAACCTTCGGCTGACAATTTGGACCCAGTGGAACTTTTACAACTTGAAAGTTTCAATTCAATTGTGTCAAGAGTGGACACAAGAAAAGCAAAAAAAATTAAAAAGATGAGATCGAAAGCACAAAAAAATAAAAAACGTGAAGCAAAGAAGAAATTAAATGTACAAAAGAAAAGTAAGAAAGCTTCATATGCGCCACCTCCTCCAAAACGATCCATTGCGCGGGACTATGCCAACGTAGGAAAGTCTTTTCGAAATCCTAAAAAATCCAAGCAAAAAAAAGAACGGACGACCGTTCTTTGGAAAGAGTCTGTCAGTCTAAATTTATTTGATAAAGCAATGAATAATGAGAAATTGCGCTCAACGGAGCAAAAATTTTGGTTAGTAAAATCAAAAAGAGACATTAAGGCAGTATTGTCCAAAATGTCCCTTGAACAACGGAAAGATGACTATAATAGCACGAAGCAAATCAAGAAGAAACAACGAGGATACGGCTCGGATAGAATCAATCGCGCAAGTCGTGAAACATTGGCATCTGCTCCAGCGTCTTTATACGAAGGCGCTGGATTAAAAAATCATGGCAAAAAGCCATCCAAGGTCTCTCATAGCAGCAAGATGCATAACATCCAAGAAATAAAACAAGCCGAAAATTTTGACAACAAAACTCTAAAGGCTAGAACACGAAAAACTATTTCAATTAAGCCTGCGGATAGCGATTCCAAAAGTGAGAGTGATGAAAGTGTTGATCAATTAACAGCATCGGATACAAGCAGCGAGGTCAAAACTGTAGACACTACTACTAATAGTAATAGCAGGAACAATAACGGTGTCAGTCGTAAATCAAGAGTGTGTACACAAAATTCAGAAAAAAAAATTAAATCTAGTGAGAACAATTCAAGACGACAGACGTTAAAGTCACGGACGCAGCACGGCACCAAATGGAAAAGTGAAAAAATTGAATTTGCGGCATACAAAAATACACGAAACTTAGGCAATGATATTGAATTTATTGGAATTGCTGCAAGGAAAAACAACTTGAAGCGTACATTTAACAAACCGCGACAACCGCCACCACAATTTCGCGCGCAATCGCGACAAAGTTACCCAGGTAGCCTTCAATCAACAAGGCTAACACATGGAGGCGGTGTAGCTTCTACATCATCGTATGTTTCCTCAAATAAAACATTGTTGTCGTTATTACAATCAAAGCCTGGTGATCACAGCAGCGGGGGAAAAAATAGCATCTCAGGATATCAACGTCCCAATAGTACTTTGTTGCAAACCAATTATGATTCTCGTATTGCTAACCGCAGACAAACGAAACCTTTTATTCCTGGCTCGTCCAATACTGGAAGTTCTAGGCGAAGAATTTATTCTTAAATTTAATGTAGCTAAGATTTATACACATTTTTAATACGTCGTAGCTTATGACCATCTCATTATATGTACTTTTCGGTCGTCTACTCTCTATATTCTGTGATATTAAATTCCATTTCATATTACTGTATGCATATTTGCATATTACTGTATTACTGTATGTAGCTTTGTAGCCCTACCAGGTAGACTATAATATCTAATAGCTACCGGTATAGTGGTATGTATTGGTGCCATCAAAGCACACCACAGCACAGCACACCAGCACACACACACAAACAAAACAAAAAAACAACAACAACAACAACAACAACACCACCATCATTTCGAAATCATATACTACCTCTGGCATACAAAAATAATAATGAATAATTGCAATTATTACATATTATACCAGGTACTATATTCTAAAAATAATATATATAAAATATAGATCTATTAGGAGAATATATCACAGTCATCTAATGCTGAACAAACTTTCTGATATATAAGTCATCAAGTCTACAATATGGCAACTCGTAGGAAAACAAAGCGATTCGTGAAATTACGGCTAAAACATAAACGAATCAGAGAGAAAAAAGAAAAAAATGCTGTAAAAAATAATCCTAGTAAATTTTACGACGACCCAAACCGTGAAATGAGATCAATATCATCCACTTCAATAGAAAATAATAGCAACACTAATAATAATAAAGAACCATCGCATGTGAGTATAAAAATATCATTTGACCAAGCTAGGCATACTCTACCCCCGTATTGGGTAGATAATGTTGATGAGACAACTGTGCAGCTAGAGGATATCAATAAACGCATGATTAACTTAAGTCGTGTCTGTAAAAAACGTTTAATGGCTTTTGATGACCGCGAGGAACAAAAATTGGAAAGGGAAATTGCTAATTTAATGAATATGATAACAGAATTATTTAAACGAGCAGAAGGGTCCTTAAGACGCATATTTTCCGCATCCATGGTGCCAAAGGACGACCGTGACGCGCAAGTGCGGAAAAATATCCAACGAGCTTTGGCAACGCAGTTACAAAATTTATCTTTTGATTTTCGAAAACAACAAAAAAAATATTTACTGAAAATACAAGATAAAAAGAACGAAACAGCTGGTAAAGGTTTTTTTGTCCCTGATGAAAATGATCTAAAAGATAGCCAACGAAATAGTTACGCCGGCTTTAATGATAGGCAAATTGAAATGTTGCAAGATACACAGCAAGGATTAGATGAGCGTGATCAAGAGATCATGAATATTGCTAAATCTATTACCGATTTAAGTCAAATTTTCAAAGAATTGGCTGTATTGGTTATTGATCAAGGCACTGTATTGGACCGAATTGATTATAATATGGAACAAGTCGAGGATAAAGTTGAAAAAGGTGTTGATGAATTAGAGAAAGCAAAGGAATTACAAAAAAAGAGCCGTCCATTGCGCTGTGTTGTATTTTTGTTGATTGTAAATGCAATTTTGATATTAATTTTGTATTTCAAACACCGGTCTTAAAATAAATTTATTCTCTTTTATTAATATTTAATATGATATTATATATGCATATGAATAAGAGAAAATTATAATGATGATGAATATATATCATACTGGCTTAAAGCACAATGGGTCAATGAAACTTGTAGAAATTCTACAAAGCTAAAGTGATCAAAACCGTGGCTTTTTGCCACAACCGTGCACTTCAAGATCTTTATCCGGATATTTACCGGTTGTTGTTCACAACAGGATCTTTCACTTCGACAGCCTCACCGTTTTCGAATGAACCCGACGTCCAGTGCGTTCAACGAAAACGCAGGGAAGGATAGAAACCTACTCATGCTTGTAGAGTACGATTCGTATATAGTTTGCAGATGATGTGCATTTTAGAGCTGCTTCACTATTAGAGTCTAGGATA
>JACKZZ010023083.1_pt1 | contig 10138 bp, 7 predicted proteins | sample 8027871 | NCBI WGS metagenome assembly JACKZZ01 (sample SAMN15724774, study PRJNA655200) | protist metagenome | isolation source: fluorescence activated cell sorting (FACS) single amplified genomes of... | place: USA: West Boothbay Harbor, Gulf of Maine | collected 2000-07-19
GTACCGTCTTCTGACCTGCTTCTCTGCTTTACGCAACGCAGCAGCAATCAAAGCCCGTTTGGCTCGAACGACATCAAGACGACCTTGAAGGATTTTACTTTTCTTTCGAAACATCATATTGAGACGACGCAAGGGGTTTTCCCACATGTTTAGCTTTGAATACCACGCATAGAATTCATCAAACGTGACTTTGTCGTCTCCGTTTACGTCGATGATTCGAAATTCAGCATCAACCGAATCTATCGGAATACAAAGATCCTTCATCATGTACGAAAACTCCTCTTTGTCGATATAACCTTGTCCCTCCACATCATAGATCTCGAAGGTGTGTCGAATCTTCAGTTTCTTTTTCTTTTCATCCTTTTCCATCTTACTCAAACGTTGTTTTCTTTTTTTACGGATCGCGGCTAATCTACTAGCTTCGTCTTTGAGCATTTTCTTACCCTTATCTGTTTTCAAAACGGAATAACATACTCTTCGCGTTTTCTCTCTTTCTTTTTGAACTACCTCATCCTCCTTTGCGAGAAATTCTTTCGTGTGATCATGCGTTGTCTTCATCGTCAAAAACGAAAAAAATGTTGTGATGAAACTGGAAAACTTCCAAACTCAGCAGGGGGGGAAATCATATAATACATATAATACAATAAAAAAAGTTCCGAAAAATTTCAAAAAATCAAAAAAACAAAAAAATCTCCACAAAAATGCTTCGTACTTTCTTCTTCGTTCTTCTTTTCATAATACTTCAATGTAATAAAATCACAGAGTCATATACACTATGGATTGAATTACCATCAAAAGTTGCAGAGGGAAATACAAAAGATGTCAATACTTTCTTTGAGCAATTGAGAAATGTGACTTCGTCGAATCGAAACAAAGATAATAGTTTCCCGAATTGCGATAGAATTGTTTTACGCGTTCTCGACCCATTTGCGGGAGATAGAACAGCAAATGTTTTGAATTCATGGATATACAATCCAGATCCTTCAAAATGGCCAAATGGATCAAATCCCATGTACGAAGCTCTTGTTGAGATTGTACATGATGGTATTGACATATTTTTCTTACCCGAGCTTCACGTGGGAGATTACATGAATTGGCCTTGTTATCCCAACTCTCCAGTCACAGATTGCTCATCAGTAGAAGGTTTTATATACGAAGATGAAAATATACCATGCGGTGGAAGCATACCATCTAAAATTTGTCAGATTCCATACTTTGTAAATGGCGATACGACGCCGTTCGCGAATTGTTGCGGAGGTCTCTTTGTACCTTCCATGAATCGAACTTTGGATTTTTCTCAATCAGCTTGTTGTGTTTCCACCAACACCACTACCTCCTCCTCCTTCTTCTTCAACAACTCGACGACAATTTGCAAGCCAGAAGAAATGCAAGCCAAAGGTGGTTCCTTTCCATGTATCAATCCTTTGAATCGTGTTGTATATTTATTACATCGCTGGAGTACACTGCTGAATCACGACCTTGCGGGTATCGTATTCGATCTGGAATCTACTGGGATGTCACCACAAGACTTGTTTTGGGGTTCGAAACATTACATAGAAAGTTACTACGGAGTCAAGAACATGATTTTGATTGGCGCTACTACTGGAAACAGCATTCCAGCTCCAAACTCTGAACTTGAGGATTTCGATTTGTGGTTCGTTGAAGCTTACAATTTGTTTGGTGCAATATTTAACGAAGAAGGCGATCAATGTGAACGTTTCGTCGTGGACTCGCTTCCAGAAACATCAAGCGGATCATGTCAGCGTGAATGCAAGGGCTTGACGTGTAACGTCGTAGTACCATCCTGTCTTACGTCCATCTACGATATGCATCAAAATGATCCAATTAATTTGAAAGAATCTTTTCGAGATTTGATATTACCAAATGCCACGTCTTCGTCTAGATTAAGATGCACAACGGATTGGAGATATGCATTGACCAAAAGATTTGAGATTGCGTATGATGAGGCAAGGAATGTGAGAAATAGTAGTGTTGTGGACTCTGTGAAGTTTGCAAAGGATTCCGTGCGTAACATATTGGATAAAACGATCGTACTCTTCTCAAATGAGGATGCCGGTAATAATGATTGCTTGTATCCAGAGCAAGGTTCGTGTGGTGTTCCTCGTGCGTTTGGTTCGGATTGGACAAGAGATAAATTCGTGCATTTCGTACGCGAGGAATTTCCAACTCTTTCGCTTCGTATGTTGGAAGAAGAAGAAGAAGAAGAAGAAAACGATTACGTAGTAGTTGATGGAGAATTTGAAGAAGATGAATACGTCATACATTTGAACATTTCCTTTGGTTCGACGAGGAGAGAGAAGGAATATTATGGGATATATCAATTTTCGTTTTGGCCTCTTGATTGGTTGTCTTGATATTTACACGCACGTACGACGTATGACGAGTCGTGTGATTTCTCGCCGTAAGTTAATATGAGACGAGAAGTCGAGAAGTAAATAAGTATTAGTAGTAGCAACAACAACAGTAGTAGTAACTAACTACTACTACTCTTAGTTGTTGCAGTAGCAGTATTTATTTATTACTACTTAACGCTACCCATTATCATCAGCATCATTGCCCTCATATATTTATATATCCCCAACGAGATGATGGTTCAAGCTCATGGCGCCTTTCCCATTTCTAGATTTTTTGAAACATACTGTAGCACAGAGCACGATGAAACGGTGAAAACGAGAGGGTGGAGAGCACGAATCAAGTTTCGTTTGGAAGTCGATACGACTTAAAAGAAAAAATAACATGAGTTCAAAGTATGATGATGAGGATGAGATATCTGTAGATATTTCAGGTACGGTTTTTTACATTCTTTCTTATGTAGATCTCAAAACTAAAAAAAAATCGAGACTCTTTGAGAAGGAAGACGACGAAAACGATACTTTTTTTCCCGTTTTTTTTTTTCTTGTTCTTCTCTAAACCTAGTCATCACCGTTATCATCACTATCATCACCATTACGATTACTATAATCGATAGGTATTTGGCAGCTGGATTTGAAACGATCGGAAACGATATGCCCAGTGTTGGAGTTGCTGAACGTAGGTTGGGTCGCCAGGAAAGCCGCGGATAACATGTCTCAAACTCTAACGATTGAACAAAAATATCCTGATCTCGTGATCACGTACAAAACAATGATGGGAAGTACAACAGATGAGTTGAAATTCGGTGAGGAGATTACGATCACGACTGGTGCGAAAAAGAACAAACAAAAAATTTTGGTTCGTTCAGAGAAAGACGCGATAGTGACTCGAACAAAAGTTAGCTTGAATCGTGGTGTACTAGAACATAGATATCGATTGAATCCCACGGGAGACACGTTATTTGTAGAAATGTCAATGTCACATCGTAATGGAAAATCTGCTCGATGCTGTCGGTTCTATCGAAGGAAGTCGAGTTCAAAATAGGTTTTTTAAAACAAAAACATAAAATATTTGCAAAAATTCATTTTAACACAACATACGACGAGAGCGCCTCATCGATTCGTTGATATTTTTACATTTACGAATTTATTTGATCTTGTTATTATTGTCTTAGTAATAGTCGTAGTAGTGGCATCATCCATTATCCATGGTGTGGTTCATGATCTCACCAAGAACTTGAACGAAAATCTTCTAAAGAAGAGGTCTTTCGCTTCTCGTCATTGTTACTTCTACCAAACACGGGACTTCTCAACATTCTCGTAGGTGAATCTGATGCACAACGAACTGATAATTTCTTAATCTCATCTGAATTTGCGACGCATCGAATGGTCATTCTCTCGATTTCGTCGATTGTACGGATATGTTTCTCATCTGACTTTTCTTTAGATCCACTTAAATCTAACGATCTTCTCATTGCAACGGGAAGAACAGGACAAAACAAAGAACTTGATAATCCTCCCGCATCTTGTTCAGGTATAATATTTGAGCTTGTTCCGTCACTTCTTCTAATAATACTTTTGAATACCGGACATCTTCGTCCGGTATGAGAAATCGAATCTCTTTCCTCTCTTTCCTCCAAACCGATAGGTCTGAACGTGGTATTCATATCGCTTCTCAAATCAGATACTTTATTTGTTAATATATTCATCGATCTCACGACCTTGACTTTCTTCGTGAATGACTCTCTAGGACTATGTGTCGCGTTTTTAACTGCGAAAAATTCTCGAGTTCCAGACGTGAAGCTCCCGTCGTCAGAACGTTTGGGCGTGGATTCATCCAATCTAAGTTTCTTTTTGATGGACGAGTCATCATCACGCGGTACACGGAATCGTTTCCACGGCATCTTTAGATATTGAGGGAGGAAATGAAGATAGATAGATAGAGAGAGAGAGAGAGAGAAAGAGTTTATGTTTTTATTTCTTTTAGTAGTTCTGAACAAAAACAAGATCCAGCGGATCCAGCGATCGTTGCGATCTTCGGAATGCTTGTTGGGCAATTTCCTGTCGATGATTGTCGAAGATCAGTAAGTAGTAGTATAATAATTATACATACGACGTACGTCGTATATATATGTTTATATTAATTACATATACGACTACTACTAATACTATTTACTTACTATTGCTACGACTATACTACTAATACTATTTCTTTTACTTACACTTACTTCTTACTTACTTACTTCTTACCTCTCCTTTCTTCACTACTACTATTTACTAAAAACTCCCTTGTCATATCATAACGTTTCACACACAAGTCATAAAACGAATCCTAAAGATCTTTCAAAAAACGATCACGATGAACAAGATTCTTCTCAATGAGTTGAAGGATCGACGAAATTACACAGATTTGACTTCAAACATCAGTCAAAGCAAAGGAACGAACACGAAGAAAAGAATCTCCTGTTCAACAACCAAAGTGAAGAAAAGGAAAGAACGATTTTTCGAACGGGGAGCTTTCCCTGGCATCATCAATCAAGGAAGTACTTGTTTTTTAAACAGTTTGCTTCATATGTTAAACGCAATTCCAGAGTTTCGAAATGCTTTGTATTTATGGAAGCGAGATTTGAAAAAAGATGGTGAAGATGATTTTTGTGCTGGGTATCAAATGCAACGATTTTTCGCGTCCTTAGAACATTCAAAACGCGGAGCGCTTTCCACTAGAGCTCTTACGGGAAGTTTTGGATGGAACATGTCACGAATTGGACAACAAGATTGTCAAGAGTGTATGGCTGCAATTTTGGATTTTTTCATCACACAGTATGACGGTACAATTCTATCGGATCATGCGAAACGATGGCAAGGAAGAGATGTAGGTTACATCAAGTGTTTGGAAAGTGGTGTCGTACGTCCTTGCGGCAAGGAACAACCATTCTGGGCATTGAGACTATTGATTGAGGATTGTACGAACATCAAGGATGCATTTTCTAAGTTGTTGAGACCAGAAGTCATGAAAGGTGAGAACGCAATCATGAATGAGGCTTTGGGAAGAAAAACAGATTCGGAGAAGGGTATGATTTTGTCTCAACTTCCGGAGTTTCTTACGATTCAGCTACAGAGATTCACGTTTTGTATGAAGACGTTTCGACAAATCAAGTTGAATAACATCGTTGAGTTTCCATTTGAGTTGGATTTGAATGATATTATGTCAAAATCTTCTGTTGTTACGAGTGAGATGGGAATGTATTTTAAGAACGAGGAGGCGGCAGCGAAGAAGAACAAGAATAATGAAAATTACGTGTACGATCTTCATGCTGTTGTGATACATCTCGGTGGTGTCACGTCTGGGCATTACTTTGCGTATACTTTGCACGAGGAAGAGAATGAGGAGAAAGAGAAGGGGAAAAGAAAATGGTATATATTTAACGATGCATCTGTGCGCGAGATGAGTGATACAGACGTGAAACGTGCATTTCGAAAAGTAAAGGAAGATGAGAATGAAGATCAAAAGAACGTCAAGTCTGAGGAGAAGAAGACGTTGAGAGAAGCTTTGAACGCTGCGAAGGAGGGGCTTGAGAAATCTGAGACGAAAAAGGCAGAAGGAGGAGGAGAAGAGACATTGAAATCAAAGAAGAAGAAGAAGAAGAAGAAAGGAAGTAGAAGGAATGTTATAGTGAATGCGTACAAATATGCTTATGTATTGTTGTACCGACGTCGTTCTACTATCCTCAAAAGAGAGGAAGAAGAAAAGAATAGAAAAAACAAAATTCCCTCGAATATTCTTGATGAGATACGAAAAGATAACGAGAAGTACGAAGAGGCAAAGAAAAAGTGGGAGATTGAGAGAAACACGATTCGGTTTCGAGTTCATCGAAGTGATTCTACTACGATCGAGAATGTGAAAATGTTGAATTCGAGAGATGTAAACACATTGAAAGATGAGATTTTGAAAAAATGTAAAATCGAAAAGAATAAAAAGACTCGACTACGAATCTATGATCATCTCAAAAATCTTCGACGTCGACCTCTGCGAGATGATGAAATTCTTCATCATTTCTTTGAGAGAGATAATATTGCACACATCTACATTGAGATTCGAGATGAGGATGAGAGTTTCGAGGAATGGTTCGAGAATGGTTTCATTGTTAAGGTTTATCGTTTACTTGATGATCGAGACGAATACGATACTTCAATTCAGCAATGTATGCTTCCTCGAAATGGTAAGTAGTAGTAGTAGTTGTTGTTGTTGTTGTGTGTGTGTGTGTGTGTGTGTGCTTTCTTTTTTCTTTTTTCTTTTTTCTTTTTTTTCCTTTTCACTCTCGCGTCAACTTACTCTCTCACTCACTCTCTCACTCACTCAAACAGGTACGGTCGGAACACTACGAGAGTCATGTTCAAGACTCGTAAAGATTTCGAAAGATTCGTTAGGACTTGTACTTATTCGAGGAACAAAAGCAACGATTTTGAGTACCGATGCGTTGAGTCTTCACAGTAATCATCACATCAGAGACGGAGATGAGATTCGTGTAGAGTTGTTGCTGTCGAAGGAGAAAAGTCGTGTGATGAGCATTTTCGACACTGTCACGAATTGTATTCGATTGAAATTATTTGTTCGTGGAAACGAGAAGAGAATGGAAGAGGACATCGAGGTCGATCGACGTGTGAAATTGAAACAATTACGTGAGATACTTTCGAAAAAATTGAACGTACACTCCGATACGTTTCAAATCAGAAGAGAGGTTCGTGGTCCCGAACTGAAAAACGGCGAGAAAAGTTTGGCATCGTATTTATTTCGTAATGGTGGATGTGTATTTGCAGATCTCGGGAAGCCTCCCACGAAATTAGGATTCTTCTCTGTGATTGTGTCTGTTTTGAAGAGTGATGATCAGAAATCTTTTACGGAAAATATTCGCAAGGTTCGTTGTGGTGATGATACATCATTTCTTGAAATCGTTGATGTGTTGACAAAGGAAAAGGAGGAGAAGGAGGAAGAGACGAAGAAGAAAAAGAAGAAAGAAAGAATGGGAGTAGAGTGCACACGAGATTCGACGTGTCGATGTGAAATGTGTTTGAACTCTGCAAAAGATATTCCAGAAATCGTGAAGGCTAGTATGAATAGTAAAAAAATGTCAGATGCTAGAAGAGATAAGATTGTGAAAAAATCTATGATGACAGAACGTTTGGGATCGATATTTGTTCAGAAAACGATGACGAATGCAGAGTTGAAACATGTAATTTTCAATACGTTTTCTTCGAAACTTGAGAAAAAACATCTCACTGAGAAATCCATACGACTTCGAGGACAAGGAAACGACAAGAAACGTTTGACGAGAGTATATTTTGATAATCGTACGCGAGGGAGCTATGAGAGGAAGCGAAACGACCATTTTTTTATTTACTTTTTTTCTGTATTTTTCTCATACAGCAACTTCCACTCACTCATTCATTCTCTCACTCGCGCTCTCCGGATTCGCAGGTACGCTAGATAAGAACAATCCAAAACTTCGAGATGGTTCAGAGATCATCGTTCAACCATGCACACAAGAAGATCACGTCACGGAGAAGAGTATTTTAATCGTCGTGAGACGTTTTCATGCAGATGATCTTGTCCTAGAACCAGCTCATGAGATTGCATTGGACAAGACAGCTACCGTGCAAGATCTTGAGGACGAGTTAAAGAAAATGACTGGATTGAGTGATATCGTCATGGCGAAACCTTTTCCTTATCAGATTCAATCAGTAAAGTCACTGTACAGTAAGGTAAGATGGGGACTTGGTGGGCGTGGTGTATGCAATAAAGAGCTTGGTACGAGAAAAGGATTAATGTGGAGAGATGGTACGATCATCGTGTACAAGGAGAAGAAGAAGAAGGGAAGAAAGTTAGTAGAATGTAGAAAATGGAACAAGTTGAATGGTAAAACAGTTGCAATGTTTCGAGACGAGGTGAAAGACGTGTTGACGTGGCTTGGTGAAAGTGATGGGGTTTCGAGAGATAAAATGGAGACGACATTGATGAAACCTTGGGAGTTCAGAGCAAGAAAATTATCGAACAGAAATTGGAAAAAAGGTGATTTGGATTGGGATAGTATTAAGAGAAATGAGGAAATCGTATTGGTTTGGAGAGATTCTCGTGAAGAAATGAAATTGGATGAGAAGGAGGAGGAGGAGAATGGTATCTCTGTTCTATCGAAAGGACGTCGTCATCATGGTGCAGATCTTGGTTTGAAAATTTACACACCTGCCGAAATTGCAGAGATGAATAGGAAGTTAAAAAATTAATATATAAGTTATTAGAATCCACAAAAACAAATCCAAATTTTTTTCAAAAAAATCAAGAAGAAGAAGTGCATTTTTTTTTTTCGATGTATTTTTCAATATCTTCAAAAAAACAAAAGAAAACCCGAAAAAGCCCACACACAATACTGTATCTCACTGTTTCTCATCGATGATGATCGCCCAAGAGAACTCGTGCAATTTCTGAAATTTCAAATTTAAATTTTTTTTCTTTTTTCAAAATCTTATCAAACAAATAAAAAAAACGCGCAATATCTTATTCTCATCGTTATCCTCATTGGAAGACACACAAGAAGAACAAGAACAAAAAAAGTACTTCTTGTATCAGAAAAAAATAAGACTTTAAAAACGTACGAAAAATAATGGAAGAAGTAGAGAACAAGACGCCGAGTCCCGCGAAGACGACGTCGAAACGTCAAATCGACGCTGAGATAGTATCAGAAAAGACGAAGAAGAAGAAAAAGATGGGTCATAAAGGAATTGCTTCATTTTTTACGGATAAATCTGCGGTGTCATCGAAACCTTTGGAGGAGAAGAAAGGATTTGAGGAAACGAAGAAGGAAGAGGAGATCGATCCGGAGGAATCAGAAGCGCACAGTAGTATGAAGAAAAGGAAACGTCGAATCGTTGATTCCAGCGATGACGAGGATGAAGGCAATGTTGAGATTAAAAATGTCGTCGAGCAGGAGAAACCACTAGTGCCCGCAAAGAAAGACTTGCCCGTAAAGAAGAAGAAGGAAGATTCACCACCCGTGAAGAAAAAGCAAAAAATGTTTTCCTTATTCAATATGGGTACGAAGAAGAAGACAAAGACAAAGACTTCAATCGAATCTTCCACCACCACCACTACCACCATTACCACTAAGAAGAAAGCAACGCAGGAGAAAATAAAGAAACCAGAGGAAAAGAAGAAGCCATTGCCGATAGAGGAGATAACGACCACTAAATCAAAACCAGGTGATAAGTGGAAACGAGGTAGTCCGACTCCGTACTCTGAACTCGTCTCTGTCTTTTGTAAAATTCAAGACACTACGAAACGACTTGAAATCACAAAACTTCTTGAAACATTTTTTCGAGACGTCATCGAACTCACACCACAAGATCTTCTTCCTTCCGTGTATCTTGCGTGTAACAAACTGGCACCGCAATTTGAGAACATTGAATTAGGGATTGGAGACAGTCTTTTGATCAAAGCCATCACGACGTCCACGGGACGATCCACAAAGAAAGTCAAATCTGATTATCAAAAGACAGGTGATTTGGGTATCGTAGCAGAAGCCTCGAGAACATCTCAGAAAACCTTGTTTAAGCCCAAACCAATCACAGTGCGTGGTGTGTATCAAGTCTTTCGTAAGATTGCTAGTATTTCCGGAAGTAAATCTCAAGCCAAGAAAGTAGGTGAAATTCAAAAACTTCTTGCTTCATCTCAAAAAGCAGAAGCTCGATTTCTCATTCGAGGTTTACAAGGAAAG
>JACKZZ010005329.1_pt1 | contig 10137 bp, 4 predicted proteins | sample 8027871 | NCBI WGS metagenome assembly JACKZZ01 (sample SAMN15724774, study PRJNA655200) | protist metagenome | isolation source: fluorescence activated cell sorting (FACS) single amplified genomes of... | place: USA: West Boothbay Harbor, Gulf of Maine | collected 2000-07-19
CACTATTTACGAAATTTGTCAATATCTCCGTGTTGGCCTCATTTTCACCCATAGAAACGATATCAATTGCGACATTATTTTTCTTTAATTGTAACGATAATTTATGTAATGCTTGTGGATCATTTTCAATAGGGGAACCAACAAAAACGACGATTCTTTTGCCTCCATTTGTGTTTCTGCGGTGCTGGAGAGCTAGACTTGCTATTTGCAAGGATACTAATAAATCAGACTTACCACCAACTGATACACTAGATAATGCTGCTAGGATCTTACCGTTATCATCAGTTGGTGATACCAGAAGTTCGACTCCAGATTTACCTGCCATAGCAAGTATACCTACAGTGCTTTCGGGATTATCCTGTATTTTCTTATTTGTAATATATGAAGCTAAAATCAAAAGAAAAACACACAAAATCAACATAGTGGTAAACAAATAAGTGATTACAAAAGAATTAAAATAATAAAAGTGGGTTAGAATTGTCACTATCATGTTAATGAAATGATGCAATGAAGAACAGAATCGAATCACAGGACGAGGAAATTTAGAGAATATAAAAATGTCTATTATTTCAGGAACAAGAATGTACACGTACCACAATCTTGCTGCGCTTCAATGCGCGTCGGTGTATAGTCGGAGTTGCGCATGAACTCCGAATTGTCAACACTGAGAAGTTGGAAAAGAAGGGAAGGAAGGGAGGTTAGAATCTCGTAATTTATTGATTTTTTCAAGTGTATTGCTATAGTAGCGGATACTCACCATATCATTGTTGACTCGAGCGGCATTATTAAAGATTATTTGGGCCTTCTTCGAGCGCCTGATGCCCTTAAGAATCAACTTGGAAAGTACGACCGCCGACCACTTTCTGAAAAATATATGGTATTTACACTAACTACAGAATTTCGGTGCTGTCAAAACGTAAAATAACTATCAAGGAAGAGTATTAAAAAAAGTTATTTTAAGGTTATAAGTTATTTTAGGAGGAAAATAGGACAGTGAAGGAGAAGAATAGCATCATCATCAGAAGAAGAATGAGTTATACCCGTCTCCTTACAGGCTACCGTGGTGTGATACCAACTGCAACTGCTTTCGCAACAGCTTTAACTTCACAACAGAGAATTAGCACATCCCAATGTGCATGGTTTACTAGTAGCAGTAGTCCGAGCAGGGAATCTTCCACCGCATCAACCACTGATGTGGTATCTTTAAAGAAGAATTTAGGTAAAAAATCACCAGCTATCACAGTATACCAGTACAAGATATGCCCCTTTTGCAACAGAGTCAAGGCTTATTTAGACTATTTAAATATACCATACCGCACGATCGAAGTAAATCCTTTGACTAAAGGCGAAATATCATTTAGCAAAGATTACAAGAAAGTTCCCCTTGTGACATTTGATGATACACAAGTAAACGATTCAACACCTATATTAGCGCATATTACAGATAATTTAGTATCGTCTAAACGGGCATCAGATGTTGGTTTTTTTTCAAATGATACCGATAAATGGAGTACATGGAGCGAAAAGAAGCTCGCAGTAATGCTGTATCCTAACATCACACGGTCCATGTCTGAGAGCTGGGAGTGCTTTGGGTATACAGAGGATGTATTAGAATGGAACCCACTAGCAAGAGTTGGCACGCGCATCGCAGGTGCGGCCGCAATGACACTTGCCAATGGTAAAATTAAAAGTAAGTATAACATAGTGGATGAGAGAGCCGAGCTTGATGCAGTGATTAAAGAATGGGTTGATGCTGTGGCTGCGACTGCTGACACTGGGCCATTTCTGCATGGTAATACAGTCACATTACCTGATTTAATGGTGTTTGGTGTACTACGAAGTATTGAAGGGTTATCCACATGGAACGAAATTATGACCAATAATCCCAAACTTAAATCATGGTACACTTCTGTAAATACTGTAGTGCCATCGTGTGAGATGGGTTCGCATTAGCAGATATAGCGTTTATACAAGTAGGTACAATATTTGAGACATAAGTTATATTGTAATATGAAAAATGATAATGATTTATCAGTTTATCCACTATCGACTGGACCCACCCACAAATAGTATAGCATGGTGACGATATTTCGTGTATATATTCTGGTTACAATTCTGACCATTTAATATTCACAATGAAACCAACAATACACATGTAATACCGCACGTTAAATCGCGCCACCCCATTTGTACCCCGTCGACTTGCAAATCGGAAGGACGGACCCACAAAAAAAGAGTATCTATTATTTTGTAGCTGATATAGTGAAAGTAGTATGCGAGGTAACTATCTTCGTATAACTCATCCTTTGCATATCCCTGGTTCATGGGAGACCTGTTGGTGGGATGCATCCCATCAACACATGCTAGTTTTTAAGAACTCTGCATTTTATATATGGAGACCAGATGGACCAAAAGGAACATCGTTATCATTCTTTCAAGTAAAAAAGACAGGAATAAAATGTGAACAAATATTTCTTGCGAAAGTATCACTTGATATGAGGTTACTTGCAGTACAGTTAAGTTCCACAAAGGTTTGTGTATTTGATGTGAATTCTACACATAATTGGATTATAAGTATTAAAAGTCAATCAAATAATCGAATATTACCTTACGGTATATTGTGGTCAGAACATGGTGGTGGCTCTCAGGATCTTGTCATAGTCACAACACGTGGATTGGAGATGTGGAAAGTTAGTCCACAACGAAAACAATGTAAATTAAGTCGAACTGTGACACAAGGATTATCTTTTCATGCAAAATTTTGGTATGAACCTAATTTTCGTTGCATTGTTCTTTCATCGCCACAAAAGACAACCACATCAAGCTCACATGTACTGCAGTCTATAATATCAGCATCAATTGAACCAGCATCTGCCTATAGTAATAGCAGTAACGACATGAGCATGTTGCAGCAGCAAATGGGTGACGTACTTGCGCCACTTGGACCTTTACATATAAGTGGATATTTTTTCAAAGTATCCAAAGAGACGTTACCAAAATTGGAATTACCTCCTCCAGACAAAAGCCCTGTGTTAAAGCTCGATTCAGGTGCTGCTGAAAATGATATATCCTTAGAAACATTATACGGTAAATTATATATTGCTATTAGAAAAGATGCTTCTAAACGAGGACCTTCTCATAATGTTGACGTCATAGATTTATATGAACTATCTATTGGTAGTGTGACGCACACCCATACGGTGTCCCTCGGTAGTAGTGTACCCTCTTCAATCGCGACATCAGTAGTGGATAATTTACTAATTGTGCATAGTCATAGTGCCCAATGTAGTCGTATTTTTGATATAGCTAGTGCAGAAGACTTTACAAATGGTACAGAAACGTCAGACCCAACACAGATTCATATACTGTGCCCCGCGGCCCCGATTGTCGCGCATTCAGCTAGTACCCCACAAACAGCTATGACGTCTAGCAATACATCTTCTGGTGAGAGTATGGGCGATGGCGCCCTTGCAGTTCCAACAGTTGAAGGGCTTTCTGTTCCTCTCACAAGACATAAATCACATCAACAACAACTTGATGAGAGTAAACTCCCATATGATGCTATGCAAGCATGTGACTACATTTATGACTACAAAAATGAAGATCAAGTAAAGGATAGCGATACAAGTGAAATAACTGCATTTGCAAAGAGATCTAATTACACATTCCTAGCGCCATGTTGGCTATGGGATATGGCTAAACGTTGCCTGTGGCGCATACGTCCGTGTGTCGCTGATATTGCAGCAGTTACACATGATCCACGTGTAGTAATTGGATTTCTTCGTCGAAGGGGACAGATTTTTCGAGCCATAAGACCTGTATACTTCTATTCCAAAGATAAAGAAGATAGTGATAATTCTAAGCGACTTCTTTTACACAAGGTAGGTGCGGCAGTAGAAGGGAAAGTAAGTATGAGTTACTTAGAGGCAACTTTCTCCGCAGTAGCACGACCGTATGCTCGTGCTGTACGTGCAGCTACAAAATCCAGTGATGTTGAACCAAATGTAGTACATTCAGCAGCATCTAGCACGTCGTCTTCACCGCGAGCTCCGCTTTCTCCAGGAATATTACAGAAATCTGCGGTTAGTTCTATTGAAGTTGGTCAAATTGAATCTGATCATAGTGGTGATGCACGATGGCAAGAACTTCCAATTGAATCAGAACAAAAAGAAAAAGACGAAAAAAGAAACGATAATGAAGATACTCTTTCTAGTATTTTTGCTCTTGGAAATTCAGTTACTACTTTTGTTGAAAATACACACGCAACACTTAGTGCCATGGCTGAACAACAAATCAGTTATATTCGCGGAGATGTCCCTATAAGTGATTCAACAGCTTTGGAACCTCAAGATGCACTTCATATGCTCCTTTCTGATATAACATCAATTGGAAGCAGACGTCATCGTATCACATCGGGTCTCAAAGGCTTCGGAAATAACACCGTAACCACTGGAGTCGATGAGAAGCCCATTGATAATGATACACTCATAAATGGCTTAGTGCCTCCGTTGCAGTTAACTACTGCACGTGACCCTGATGGCAATCTTGTACTTACGCAAATAGAAACTTTGTCTCATATCTGGCTACCACTTATATTACTTAATAATGGTAGTTTATCCTTCCAGTATATGAGTTTTGCCCTGATGCTTTATCAAACTGTTACACGAAGTTATGGTGCAAAAACACATCCAGCAATGGCTTTATCACTGCTTAAGCTCCTTGGAGCACAAAAGCGTTTCATGGAAGTCGGAAGGCTGCTTCAACTGCAGTTCTTTCCAGATACTCCAGAAATTGCCATGTTTTCATTAGATCTATACAATGCTATTGATATTGCACAACAAGAACAACATCAAATTCAACAGCAACAGAAAATTGCAAAGATTGATGATACTTGTGATGATAATAATGTCGAGCAGTGGTTTGTAGGTGGTAGAGCAGGCATGAAGAGTGCGACAAGTACTTTGCGTCAAGTGGGTCTGGATATGCTCTGGCGGTTGGGTGAACGAACACTAGTTGTGAGATGGTTGTTAGGCAATGGTCATTCATCTGATGCTATGGCACTCTGTGGCAAACAAAAGAATCAATGGCGTAGAGGTCTTGATCCTGGTACTGTGTCTGGTGTGGATTTTTATAAGGCAGTAGTGAATGGGATAAGTACAAAAGATGCTGCTGGGAATTTTCTTCAAAGCTATTCTCAACGTGTTGGACGTCTATATAGTCTTGTTCTGTTTTTGCGTGAGTGGGACCCTGAAGTACTAGAACCGGATACAAGTATCAAATCAGAAGTATCAGGCCCGATATCGAATCTTGCTGTAAGCGCGCCATTCCCTCAAGCTGGTGTTTTTCAAGGGAAGGATGTGCTACGATTCAAGGATCTTCTCGGATACAGGGATGAAGTAGTTTTCGATGAAATACTCTGTTAAGTTGTATATTATTTGTGTTTATAATGTAGTACAATATAAATAAATCTATTCAGTATGTTCAAATCATCAGTTTTAGCTCATTCGTCGTGAGCATGTCACCATTCTTCGTCAGCGAGGGAAAACACATCATCGATTGTATTTCGAGGGGGCACAGGCTTTGTTGTAATCGACTGACGCTGTAATGGAGCTTGTCTCAGAACTTCTTGCATGCGAGATGGAAGCACATGTAAGTTGCCTGTACTTCCGAAGTCAGTTGCACTTGTTGGGACGTGGTGAGTTGCGCTAGAGAGCAGCCCTTGCACTTTTCCTGGCACATCTAGTCGAGGACGCTTAGCAATCCCTCCGACAGGTTGCGATACTCCAGACATTTCTGAAGCGTTCCAGTGATGATCATCACTACTATGTAATAACTTGTTCTCTTCATCATTTTCTTTTGTTGCGTCATTCACCCTAAGCTTCACAGTATCATACGCTTCTGCCTCTAGACTCTCCCGTGAACAATGAAGTGTAGCAAATATTTTCGCTTCTTGTTCTGCATATACTTGTGTAGCATCTTCATGCGTCGGAAAGGGACTATGCAATGCAGTGTCTGTGCCATCAAGCATTAGTTCATCAGTTTGTGACAGTCCAAGAAGAGTAATAGCCATAATAGCGTCATCGACTGTTACAGTGTCTCGGCACATCAATTTAGCATGAGCTTCGCTAAGACGAAGTAATGACTCTAAAAGACGGACTGTTGTTCGAGATTTAGTGCGATCGCTTGATTGGCGTTGCAGTTGATAATATCTAGTTAACAATATTTTTGCAGCCGGTCCAACAGTAGGCTGGAATCGGAGCTTCACGTGAGCAAGGTATGCACGCAGATAGCTTCGTGACCACGATGCACCCTTCTCTAAACTACTAAAATCAAGTATACTGTCAGAAGCTTCCATTTGAGTAGTGAACTGTCCAAGATCATCGTCATCGAAGGACATATCACTGCTACGACCAGTTTTTTCAACGGGGCTCACATCGAATGCCACCTGCAGCATCGTTGCAACGTCCGCATCACCAACGGTTGGTATCTTATCCTCAATATCCTCTTCTTCGCCTTGCTTAACAGCTTGTTGCAATAAAAATTGGGAAACTTTACTATCCCACTGCTTGTTAGGCGTATCCAACAAAACTAACACAAGATCAAATCTTGACAACAATGTGGAAGCGATATTGACGTTGGAAGGCAAGTCGGAGGTGAGATCATACCGGCCTCCTTTCGGATTGCAGCATGCAACAACAGTACTACGTGCATTGAGTTTTGCCACTAAACCTGCTTTTGCCACACTAAGAGTTTGCTGCTCCATAGCTTCATGCATTGAGGCTTTGTCAGCTTCTCTTATACTAGAAAACTCATCTATGCAGCAGACACCATTATTACTTAGCACAAGTGCACCAGCTTCTAATTGATACTCACCACCTTCATCTTTGACTGCAGCACATGTAAGACCAGCACCTGTCGTGCCTAATCCAGTAGTGAGAACACTTCGAGGAACGAGTGATGCTGCACATTTTAATATCTGACTTTTCCCACATCCGGGATCACCCACAAGGAGCAGATGACTTTGCTGTCTTCTCCTAACACCAGCAATTTCTGTAGTACTACTTCCACCTATAAGTGTGAGTAACAGGGCTAACTTGACATAGAACAAGCCATAAAGTTGCGGGCATATAGATTTAATGATAATATTTCGTCCTACGAGTGCACGATTGCCCGTACTATAATGACTCCAGTATCGGTCAAAGGATGACGAGTCTACACTGTGTACGAGTCGCTTTTCTTCGTATCGACTTGGATCTAATGATACAATACTATTTGCTCGCACCGCAATGTCAACTTGACACCGATTTCCTTGAAATAATGGTTTCCACTGTCTCAACAACTGGCCGACAATCACCACGTCATCCCCAGCATTGAATTTGTCCACCAAGTCAGCTTCTAAAACAACCATGATACTTCGAGGGACACATCCAAGCTCCACTCTCTCCATCTGGTCTTGCACTTTAATTTCTTGATAATCAACACATCGTCGGCTACTTTCTAATTCACGTAGGTTCGTACAGCCGCACATAGTAGCATTTTGGGCGCCTTTCTTTACGCGGATATTGGGACACTGCTTTGGTTGTGGGAGCATATTATCTTGTTCCGGATCAGCACGCACAGTAATCGTATGTTGGCATATTTGACACTGGTATTCTTTTACTAGATCCAGCATTTTGCGTGCCCCACTTCGCACTATGGTCCCGGTGAACTGCAGCAGCTTATTCACCTCGTCAGCTCTGAGAAGGCTGATATGCCCCTTAGTCAATGCCTTGTCTTCTGTAGACAATGCAACCAAGCGTATTTGGCTTTTACGTTTTGGTCCAAACTTTTGTTGTGTTTGTGGTAGCGCTGGGTCGAAGACTGTTTCGCTTGCAGCTGATGATGATTTGCTCTGTTTATAAGCTGGATGCTCAAACACTTTTTTCTGTACATTAAACAAGGCATTGTTAAATAGTGGCATTAAAAGATTGGGATGATGTACAAGTAAAAGTGCCAAGACCGCGTCATACTCTGCAAGATCAGTATAGAATACCTCCAAAGACATATCTATCTCACTTACTCCCACTGATCCTAATCCTTCGGAAAGAAGAGCATCAATACTATCAAGTTCGAAACGAAGGAGATACTCCTCGAATTGTGACAAGTAAACAGGAGGCTGTACACTCTTCGGATTAGCTATTCGTGCTATCACATCAGAGGCATAAGGCGGCTTCAACACAACCATCTTGATCTCAATTTATGAAATTTCATGAAGATTATAAATATTGTGATTTAATGATCATCCTAATTCCTAATTAAACACCATATTTATAGCATTATAAACAAAGGTGTAAGTCATACTTTTGTAATTCTCCTGCGAAAATGTTGGGGGTCCCGACGGACTGAGTTTTAACCCTAACCCCAATCTTCGACGACAAAAAAACAAGGGTGGGTCCATTACTCTTTGATATTAAGTAATAAAATCATTTGGTAAGTATTCTGCATCTAAGTAGCTTTTGGTGAGGACGTTTATTTGGTTTGGTGTGTTATTGTTGTATTAAATAGGAGTATTTAATGGTTTCTAGTCGTGAATATTTTTGTAGTGAGATATTTACATAATTCTCTCTTGTTAGAGGTGAATACACAGTTTCATTGGCATAACTTATACTCAAAGCTATTTCTCTGAAAATATCACTATTTTCATTATTAATAACAGATGCTAACCTTCAAAAACACTATGTCCACCCTGCCCGAAATCCCTCTCTTGCCCCCAAACATACACTTATTCAGTAATGTCGTTTCTTTTCGATTCAAGTTACTATGAGGTAAAAAAGAATGGTGTTAGTCCATTCCAGAATATGGTTGCATACCTTGGCGGTTCCGCATTTCAAACAATAGGTGATAACCCTGTCACAGCCTACCGACAATTGGTCCAGCAATTTGCTAAGGGTGCTGACGGCAAAGCTGTTGATCCTAAAGTTGCTGTAAAGGAAACAAATGCCATTTTTAAGAGAAATCCAGTTGGTGCTTCTATGTCTGGGCTCATGCCAAGACTCATCGGGGTCTTATTCAAAAGAATTCCCAAATTTGGTTTACTACTAGGTTATACAACTATCACTGGTAGCGAAGGTGATCCTGGATATATGGCTGCTACCTTTGCTTCTATTGGTTCTGCCCCTTTCATTAACCCTGTGCGTATGATCGAGAAGCAACAAAGAGCTGATATGAAGAAAACAGGTAATCAAAAACCTGTTATGGAAATCATCAGAGAAGCAGGTGCCAAAAATTTCAAACCTCTATTTAGAGGAACAGTACCACTCATGGGACATTCCCTTGCTAGTGCAACATTGGGCCTTGTCGGCCAACCTAGATTACAGAAATATGTTCAAAAGGAACTAGGATCAAGTGGGCAGTTCGGTGCATCAACAACCAATCTCGTGGCCTCCGCCGTAGTATCTCCCCTGTACGTCGTCGTTACGAACCCTCTAAGTCGTTTAGAAGTTATTATGCAAACTAATTCAATTCAAGGTAAATCTATATCTGTTGTAAATGCATGTAAAGAAATGGGACGCGACATGGCCGAATATGGTTTACGAGGTATATTCCGTGGTCAGGGGATTGGCATTGCCAAGGCTATAGTTTCTCTGACTCTCTTCCATGAGGGTCGCATGTTCTTAGCTAGACAGTTTAAGCTCAGTAATGAAGCTGCTGGTCGCATCCCTAAGTAAATGTATAAATGACAATTGTAGTGGGTTATGTATGTCATATCATCCTGACCTGCTTTTGATATATAAATGATAATAAGAATTTGACCTTGTACCTACAATTTAGCTATCTCTTCCTTCCGATGCAGCCAATTATTCTTATTTTTCATTCATTGTGTAAAGACTCATTGAATACAATATACTTTATTTTTACATATCCACAAAAATACATGTATCCAGACAGGTGCCCATTGAATTGTCTTATGCTTCAGGTTGGTCACTCGTCTTACTTCTCTTTGATCTCGTGGAGATCTGTGCAACCTCATCACTACCGCTTGCACTAATGCGTTTGAGCTTTCCTTTTGCAGTTCCTGTTCCTTTCCGAAGCTGCCGGAAGCGTTCGTCAGCTGCACTTACTCCATTTTGTTCAGCTAGTTTCGGATTATCTCGTGGA
>JACKZZ010018071.1_pt1 | contig 10133 bp, 14 predicted proteins | sample 8027871 | NCBI WGS metagenome assembly JACKZZ01 (sample SAMN15724774, study PRJNA655200) | protist metagenome | isolation source: fluorescence activated cell sorting (FACS) single amplified genomes of... | place: USA: West Boothbay Harbor, Gulf of Maine | collected 2000-07-19
GCACGGGAACAGCTATTGAAACAGCGGAGAGTGGTTTAATGCAAGATATTCAAGAAGCAAATATTGCTAATAGAAAGCTTGTTAAATATATGGCTGCTAAACTTATAATAGCGGTTAAAGAAGGAAGGCTTTCGGAAAAGAATTTGATGCGACTTTTGCAAGACATGAACGCAAATAAAAAAGGTGTTGGGTTCAGATCATTAGGTCAGCTAATATATATATCCGGTAGTATTGCGGGAGTTACTAAGGGAAGACCTTATGTGGAGCATGTATACCCAAACTCTTCCGTTGCGTTTGATATAATATCTTTAGCAGCTGATAATAGCTTTACTTTAAAAGATGATGGAAGTTTAAGTGATGAAGCTAATAATGCTTTAGAGCAAATATTAGATAAAAACACTTTATGGGCAACAGATAATGTTACTGCTGCTACCGTAGATGTATTTAGCACTACCAATAGATCTGGTATACAAAGAATGGAAGTGTTTGAGAGCGCGGCTCAAGATCAAATATTTGTTACCACATTAAATGAAGATGGAAGTTTACAAACTTTAAAGGATCATCTTCAAAATAAAGAAGAGGTAGAAAAATATAAGAAAGTTATAGGTATAAAATGGTCTCGATCTACTAAAGCTAAAGACATAATACGGTCTTCCGTTAAGTTTTCTATGTCTAACCCTGTTGCCGTATTTATGGTAGGCGGCCCGGGCTCTGGTAAATCTAGTACTTTAAAATCTTTAGGTTTAATTGATAAAGGTTTTAGATTAGTTAATCAAGATCCTTATTTAGAAAAATACATAAAGGAAGCTGGTCTTGCAAGTGACGAAAAAACTTACAATAAAGAGGAGCGCTCGTTACGCGCTAAACTAGGTTGGAAAGCTAGAAAAGCAGCGGAAGAAGATTTAGCCAGAAATACAGCCGGACGTGAAAGTATGGTGGTTGATGGTACTGGTGCTTCTTATAAAGCTACCACTAAAAAGATGAAAGCTTTAGAAGATGCAGGTTTTGAAATACACATGGTATTTGTAAACACCAGTAAAGATGTTGCGGTACAAAGAAACCGTGCACGTGCTGAAAGATCGCTGGCTGACTTTATAGTAACCAAAACATGGGATAGCGTACAAGAAAGCGCTAAGCAATATAAAGAAGACTACGGCAACCGCTTTTACGAAATTAATACCGATAACATTTCTTACGGTCAAGCATTGCCTGAAGCATTCGTAAATCAAGTTACAACAAGCTTAGAAGCTTCTGGTGTTAAGTTTAGTCAAAGTCTAAACACTGAGTTCAATGAAATGATTGAGCGAAATAAGGGCGTTGCTGCTGATAAGGTTTATTCAAAAGCTCAAGCTCGTATGATGGGTGAGAGAAAAGGCAAGTACCGTTTATTCGTGCCTGCATCCGCGGAAGATTTTAGGGGTTTAACTTCATATACATTTGCGGGTAAAGGAAAGCAAGGAGAAGCTGATCAAAAGTTTATTGAAGATAATTTGGTAACCCCTTATGTTAGGGGCATTGCAATGATTGAAGCGGTTAAGCAACAAATTCGTCGCGAACTAGTCGCTTTAAGAAAAGCGGACAGAAAGTTGTTTAGAATGTTAGGTAAGAAAATCACTAATAGTGATTACACTTACGACCAAGCATTAAGAGTATACATGTGGACACAACAAGGTATAGATATACCTGGTATGAATAAAGACGATATAAGGTTTTTAATTAATGCAATTAACGCTACGCCAAAGCTTATTGAGCTAGGCAATGCAATGCAGGCAATATCTAGACAAGATACATGGATGGAACCCGGTGAGCACTGGCTATCTCGCACTTTAATTTCCGATTTGAACGGAATGACCGAAAAAGTAGGTAGAAAGAAATATTTACAGGAATTTATAGAAAACTCTGAGGCAATATTTAGCGCTGAAAACTTAAATAAAATAGAAGCTATATACGGCACGCGCCATAAAGAAGCTATAAAAGACGCATTATATGCAATGACTAATGGTACTAACCGTGTAGAATCAGGAAATGATAATGCGCAGGTTAATGCATGGTTAAACTGGATAAATAATTCTACGGGGGCTATCATGTTCCTTAACCGTCGTTCTGCAATTCTACAAACCCTATCTGCAACTAACTTTATAAATTGGTCGGATAACAATCCTTTAAAAGTTGCCGCTGCATTTGCCAACCAGAAACAATACTGGACTGACTTTGCAATGATATTTAATTCTGATAAGCTAAAAGAACGTAGATCAGGGTTACAGACCGATGTAAACCAAGCGGAAATTGCTAATGAGGCAAAAGGAGCAAAGAATAAAGCAAGTGCTGTAATTGCTTACTTGCTAAAAATAGGTTTTACGCCTACTCAAATTGCGGATAGTTTTGCTATTGCTGTGGGTGGTGCATCGTTCTATAGAAACCGTGTAAACACATACTTAAAAGAAGGTATGAGTCAAAAAGATGCGGAGAAGCAAGCGTTTGAAGACTTTAGCAAGACTGCAGATGAAGCTCAGCAATCTTCCGATCCTATGCTGGTATCTCAGGAACAACGCAGCGTATTAGGTAGATTAGTTTTAGCATTCCAAAACACACCGATGCAGTATACCCGCTTAATGAAAAAAGCGATGCAAGATCTTGCAAACGGCCGAGGTGATGCTAAAACCCACATATCTAAGATTATTTATTACGGTGCGGTTCAGAACTTTATATTCTCTGCATTACAAAGTGCTTTGTTTGCTATTATACCTGGATTTGATGATGAAGACGAATCTGAAATGACCGAAAAAGAATTAGAGAAGCTTGAGCGCAAAAATGACCAGCGAACACTGCGAATCATTAATAGCATGACGGATTCTGTTTTAAAAGGTAGTGGTGTTAAAGGTGCTGCAATAGCTACAATTAAAAACACTCTTACAGAGTATTTTAAACAAGAAGAAAAAGGATTTACAGCGGATCATGCTTATACTATATTACAGGCATTAAGTTTATCACCGCCTATTGGTTCAAAAGCCAGAAAGATTTACTCAGCTATTCAAACCAAAAAGTTTGAAAAAGATACTTTAGCAGCTAGAGGCTTTGATGTTACGGCTGACGGCAAAATAAATTTAAGTCCAGCTTATTCCATTATAGGTAGCCTTGCATCTGCACTCGGAAATGTTCCGCTTGATCGTGTTGTTGATGAGCTTAATTCAATAGTTGAGGCGCTTGATTCTCGCAACACAACATGGCAGCGTATAGCATTAGGGTTTGGTTGGAAGACTTGGGATGTAGGTGCTAAAAACGAAGAGCACGACCTTATTAAGATTGAGGCTAAAGCAACACGCAAAAAAGAGGGTATTGAGAAAGGTAAAGCAACAAGAGCCGCAACATCTGCTGAGAAGAAAAAAGATGCAGCCGCTGAAAGAGAAAAGCTTTTAAAAATGACACCGGCACAGCGCGCTATTTACTTAAGAAAAAATAAATAAGCAATGACTAAAGTTTCAGAACATTTATCATTAAAAGAAGTAACTAAATCAAATACAGCGCAAAGACGAGGTATTGATAACACACCTACTGTTACACACTTAGTAGCATTAAAAGAAGTAGCTGAAAATATATTTGAACCGCTTAGACTGCACTTTGGTGTACCTATTGGTGTTTCATCTGGTTACCGTGGTAAGGAACTTAATGAAGCTATTGGTGGAAGTAAGCGTTCGCAGCATTGTAATGGGCAAGCACTTGATCTTGATGCAGATATTTATGGCAAAATAACCAATGCCGACATATTTAATAGAATTAAAAACCACTTAGATTATGATCAGCTTATTTGGGAATTTGGGACGGACGAAGAGCCCGCTTGGGTTCACGTATCTTGGGTTGCTGATGGCTTAAACCGCGGTGAAACCTTAAAAGCCTATAAGGCAAATGGTAAAACAAAGTATAAGCATATTTAATATGAACGAGCAAGACGTTAGATTGGTTTTATTGAATACAACTGCAATGACTATTAGCATGTCCCATGTTGAGATACTACTTAAAATGGCACTATTAATAATATCTATAGGGTATACAGCACACCGCTGGTATTTATTAAGAAAAAAATAATAAATGTCACGTTTCGCTAAAATATGTTTAGTGGTGTCCGCCACAATAATGTTTGTGTTCTTTGCGGTGCAAACATGCATTGTGTTTAAATTTTGTGAGCCCTCTTATTTTTTAGCCAAATTTGGTTATGCCTGTGTTATTGCATTTATGCCTCCCTTTTCTTATGTAGTTTATAGCTTTATAAACTCAACAAAAATAAAAGAAGAGAACATAAATATGCAAATGAAAGCTATTGATGGTTCAAACATAGTGGTCACTATGGACATGCATGGCGTTATAACATCAGCAAACCAAAAATTCAGCAAGCTTACCGGATACTATAACCCTAAAGGAATACACCACAGTAAATTAGTTCCTACTGATTATAGTGAAAGCTTAGAATATCACAACTTTTGGCAAAAACTTAAAAGTGGTCAAACTATAAGTGGTGAGTTTGAACGTGTATCAAAAGACGGTGAACAGATTTGGTTGTTTGGTCATTACACCCCGGTAAAAAACGAAAAAGGAGAATACTCTAAAGTTCTTAAAATTGCAACAGATGTAACACTGCAGCACGAGACGGAAGCTCTAGTGAACCAAAAAAATTCATATTTGGAACATGCCGCAAAGATTTTAAGACACGATATGCATAGCGGTATTAATACATATATGCCCAGAGGTTTAAGCTCCTTAAAACGCAGGATTACAGAAGAAGATATTAAAAGCTTGAAAATACAGGCTCCGCTAAAAATGCTTGAGGAGGGGCTTCGCCATACACAGAAAGTTTATGCTGGTGTAAAAGAATTTACAAACCTTGTAAAAGAAGATGCGCAGCTAGATAAACAAAAGTGTAATACAACAGAAATATTAAAAGACTATTTAAAAAGCACATCGTATATAAAACAAGTTCAAATAGAACTGCTTCCATCATTATTAGTTAATGAACCCTTGTTTTGTACAGCTATTGACAACTTAATACGCAATGGTTTAAAGTACAACGATAGCTCTACTAAATTTGTGTCTATATATATGCAGAACGATTATACCCTATGTGTTGAAGATAACGGCAGGGGCATCACTCAAGAAGAGTTTGTAGAATTATCTAAGCCTTACACCCGAAAAAATAATCAGAATGAAGGTGGTACTGGACTTGGGTTAAACATCTGTCTTGCTATATTAAAAGAACACGGATTTACAATTAGAGCTGAAAAACAAAAACAAGGAACTAAATTACTTATAAAAATAAAATGATGATAAACTCTATACTACTTATAGACGATGAAGACCTATTCCACTTAGTATTTGAAGATGCTTGCAGCATACTTGATATAACGCTTTCGCTAGAGGCTTTAGACTCTTCTGATGAAGCTGATAAAAAATTTAAGGAGTGGTTCCCAGATGACCCTAACGATGAAAAGCCGGAATGTGTATTTGTAGACCTTAACATTATAGGTAGCAGCTTTGATGGTATTGAGATGATCCGCAAAATTAATTTTGAGTACGGTAATGGCTGTGTTATTGGCATTATTTCATCTTCTGACGATAAACAAGAAATAGAGAAAGCTAAGAAAGCGGGCGCACAGTTTTGGATTATTAAGTCTGATGACATTGAGCCACGCCTAGAAGAATTTAAAGAAGACTACGAGGGGTACAAGAAAAAAACAAATCCCTTTAAAATATACAAATGATAAGCTCTAAAGACACGGTAAAAGAAGCTATACTAAAAGCTAAGGCTAAGAAAGTTTATATAGAAGGAAACTTCGTTAAGCTTTTTTCACATACTTCTGATCCCGATGTTAAAGCCTATATTGAAGACTGTAAGCGTAAAGATATATCTTCTAGAAAGAAAAGATTACAGATAACAAAGCAAGTACAAAAACAAAATAAGGAGCTTGAAGAGGCTGCCGAAATAAAAGAAGCTTTGGTTATAGAGTTGCAAAACTCATTAAAAGAAAGTAAAAAACTTCGTGACGAAGCGCTTGAAGATTTAGAAGTAATGCAAAAGCGCACTCAATTTGAACTTATAAGTACTATTGTAAAAGTTGCTTTGTGTGTAATTATAGGTGTAGGATTCTTAACTACAGTTATGTATGCCTGGGCTATATCCTCTGGTACGGATACGCAAATTATAGGTAGTACCTGGTCTAATATGTTTGGTATTCTTCTTACTAATGCTTTTAGTATAGTAGGTACTATTATGGGTGTAAAATATGCAACGGACAAAGACTAAACATATAAAAGAAAAAGTAGGGCTAGTAACATATTACAGACTTGTAGCATTGCCCTTCAACTCCGACCCCGTAAAACCTTCTAATATAAATACACAAATAGATTTTAATAATTTAGATATAAAAATCCAAGAAGTTATTACGACGCTACCTGTAGTAAAATTTACTGGTAGATTTGATTACGGAGGCTTAGATAAAAACCAACAGTTTTATATAATGACTACGTTGAAAGATAACTATGTTATAGACACCCAGGGGACAAACTACGCTAAATACGTATGTAAAATAATAAACATACCAGACATAAGCCATAAAGACATAGAGACCGCTTTTCATTCTAATGAAGATATTAAAATGATTAGAAGAAGCGAGTATTTTAATGTTATTTATGACAATATTAGTTATAAGCTAGAAATAATAGAAGAAGACGAACATACCTTTACTAGCGTAGAATATAACGGCAATTATGTAATGGACACAAAGTTAGAAAGCAAAATAATACAATATTTTAACAATTTCAAATAAGTAAAATGGCAAGAATAGAAATATATAGTAACGATTCAAATGTTACTCTTGACGATAAAGTAATTGGTACCGATGCTTTAGATAACTCAACAAAAAACTTTACGGTTGGGGATATGCTTTCTTTATCTAGTGCAGGCCCAACATACACGGCAGGTGCAGGCATTAGCATTGCAAATGGTGTAATCAGCTCTACTATTGTAGATACAGATACAAATAATTTTGTTTCAAATGTCGCGCTAAACGGTACATCATTAGACTTCACTGGAACTGGTGGAGCATTCCAATCATCAGTACAGTTATCTAGTATTGCAGATCAAACAGTAACTTTAGCGGGTGCTGGTGGTATTGCGATTACAGGTACATATCCTAGCTTTACAATAGATGGGTCAGCCATTGGCGGTGGTGGTGGTACTGTTACAGGTACTGGCTCACCCAACATTATGACTAAATGGATTAGCAATACACAGATAGGTAGTACTTTTGTGGTTGAAGACGGAAATGGCGTTGGAATTGGCATAAATCCTCCAGAGGCAAGATTACATGTTCATGCTCCATCTAACTCTTGCTCGTTAAAAATTACTACGCAAGGCAGTGGCGCATTAGCACAGGACGGTTTAAACATTTCTTTATTAGACGGCGTTGGTGGTCAAATGTGGCTTTATGAGCCAAATGTTTCACTTAGGTTTGGTACTGCTAACGCTGAGCGTTTTAGAATAGACGGCGCTGGGCAAGGATGGTTCCAATACGGGTTGCGCGTTACTGGCGGTATTGTCGACAGCAACACAACAAAAGGTACTGCGGGCCAAATATTAAGCTCTACCGGTTCAGAAGTTGCATGGATTAATCCAACTCTAGATGGACTCACTGATACAACCCTTACAAATCCTTCTACAGGCGATTATCTTGAATACAATGGTACAGCCTGGGTGAATACTCCTAGTGCAAAACCTGAAACTTTAATTTTAAGAATAGCAAACCCAAACCCTATTGGCATTTCGGTAGGGCCTGGGACAGACCTACTTTTTGCCTCTGCCGGATCCTTAGTTAAAACAAACTCAGTGCATATTAACCCTGCTGACTTAACCCTAACTAACGCAACGGAAATTGAAGTTGATGCGGATTGTACGGTTAAGATTTCACTAGGCGCTTATATAGATAACGGCGGGCAGAACGGGCAAATTACATTCCAGATTCATGAAACCAGTGGTGGTGCGCTAACATTGGTGGGAACAGCGTCGTTTGATTTATCAAATCAAGCGGTAGGCGTAATACCCACAACATTCTTTTCATTTTTTGACTTCCAGGTTGGTCAAATATATAAATTCACAGCGTACTCTACTCAACATTCAATGATTATCACGCCGGGAAGCTTTATACAAATCGAAGTATTAAAATAATAAATAATAAATAATCATGGGATACTCACCTTTTAAAATGGCGCCTAAGACGCCACTAATGAAAAAACTAGTAGGTAATCAAGATAAATTACCTCAACAATTACAGGACGCTATTAAAGCAGCACCAGAATCTCCAGCTCAAATGGGTTGCGGCGGCAAAAAAAAGTATTAATATGCAACGCAAAGGTATTGGTCCAAAATCACTTGGCAGTCCGCTAAAGCTTAAAGATGCATGTTATAATAAAGTAAAGGCCCGTTACGATGTATTCCCATCTGCATATGCTTCAGGTGCAATCGCCAAATGCCGTAAGGTTGGGGCAGCTAACTGGGGGAATAAATCTAAGAAATAATGTATAAGCAACTCAACTCTCCTTTTAAAAAGGTACGCAAAACAAAAGAGGGTCTTGCTCTTAAGCGATGGTTTAAAGAAGAGTGGGAAACTCCTAAAGGTAAGAAGGGTTACAGTAAAGGTGACAGTGGCACATTCAGACCAACTAAAAAGGTTAGTGCTGATACACCTAAAACATATGCAGAACTCACTCCAGCTGATCTAGCCGCAGCAAAAAAGGAAAGGAAAGCAAAAGGTCGGGTATCACGGTATGACCGGTCTGAGTTAAAGAAAAACAAAAAGAAATAAAAAAAGGGGATCCAGTAACGGGTCCCCTTTATTATTTACATGATATTCAAAAGCCTATCGCCTTTTTCTTTATCTATTGCCCTAATCTCATAAAGCAATTCTTTTTCTTCAGCATAAGCGTTGCGACGTTCTTCATCTGTAGAGTCTATACCTAGATTAGTAAATATAGATGCGCATTCCTGTAACTTTTCGTCAATTAGTTTTTTCTTGCAGGCATCACACATTTTTCCATGCACCGCACACATTAGCTACCACATCCTTCGCATTCAGGATTATCAATACTGCATGCATTATTGTTTTTATCATCCGTTGTAAGCTCATCAACAAAGTCAGCGAAGCTATCTGACACGTCAAAATCGTTTTTCATAGTGTTTGTTATTTATATATTTGTACTGCGATATCAAAGAAGGGTAGGTAGAATACATGTGAGGTAATATCATCATTGTGATAACTACGCATACCTATTAATACTCCTGGATAGAAGCCTAGTGAAATGGCCCATTGGCCGCTAAGATTATTATTTTCGTTTTCCTGCATATTGTGTAACTCTTTCAATTTCTGCTATTAGCTCTTTGTATTTAACACGACCGCGTTGACGCCACGACCACTGTACCCACTTATCTATTTTCCTGTCTATGTATTGCTTCCGAGCGTTTTCTTTTGACGCTCTAGAATCAACTGTATTACCATGTCGCATTCTTTCTGATTTTGAGGTTTATACAATGTGAAGGGCTCAAGCTTATTCTCAGCTATATACTTCTTAAACAGCTTCCAGCGCATTGGAAATGATTCGTTGGCTCTACCTTTAGTTTCAATAATAAAGTGCTTGCCTACAAAGTCCGGTGTGTATTTAATGTTAAGGATTTTTTTATTTCCTCTATTAATAAATTCGCCTTTACCATTCCCCGTCCGCTCGAAACTTTCAAATGGGAATTCAAAAGACTGTTGTAGTTCAAATGTTTCTCCTTCATATAGTGCAGCAATTTTAGCTTTTCTTAAAGCCATGTACATATACTTCTCTAGCCCTGATGCAAAGTTGATACCATCATATGATACTTTTTTTGCTCTTACGGGTCCTTTCTTTCTGCTGTATTTCTTTTTCATATTACTCCTCGGAGCTCGGTGCTTCATACTTTTCTTTTGCTTTTTGCAAATACAGCACAGCGTCCATAAGCTCTTCTTGTAAGTGATTAAGCCAAGCAAGCATTTCACTAGGATCGTCTTGCAACGTAACGCCATATTTTTCAAAGCCAACATTTGATCGGCCTACAAACTTTTGGCAGA
>JACKZZ010014441.1_pt1 | contig 10132 bp, 9 predicted proteins | sample 8027871 | NCBI WGS metagenome assembly JACKZZ01 (sample SAMN15724774, study PRJNA655200) | protist metagenome | isolation source: fluorescence activated cell sorting (FACS) single amplified genomes of... | place: USA: West Boothbay Harbor, Gulf of Maine | collected 2000-07-19
CAAGAAGTTACGCTTTTGATGGGACCGAACTTCCCCGGCTCACGATATGCGGTTCACCGGACATCGCCATGCTTATAAAGCGGAGGTACAAGAAGCACCAGCTAGCGCCCAGCAGCAGTCGGCGAAATCGATATTACATATTGCAAAATCGCCATTGCCAGCAGCTATCTTGTACTTATTAGTGCCACGTGAATTGAAAGTCACGCCAGCATCAGAGCTTGTGTGAGTGGTAGTGGTCGTGGTCGTGGTCTAGGTAGTGGTAGTGGTAGTCCTAGTTGCTGTCGTGGGTGTGGCAGAAAGCATCAGCTGGCAGGAGCACATGTTATTGTTAATAAAACTCATGTTGGAATCTTCTTGATTAGCATTTTCTTTAGTGGAGACTATCTGCATGCATTTATTCTATGTGCTCAATATATTTATATGTGAAGGCGATATTTGTTATCGCAAGATTCGAAAGAAGAAGCTCCGTTGTTCGGGATATTTCACCTTCGCGGCATGATTCACAATTCTTCCTCACAAGCCGTGGATCCAGATCTTGAAAAACGCCCGTTGACACAACTCGTGCACATACTGGCACCCGCAGAGCTGAATGTGTTCGTGGGGCAGTAGCTGCACTCTGAACTTCTGGTAGCGGAAGAAAATTTGCCAGCGGGACATATCAAACATGCACTCGCACCTCTGTTTGAATATCGCCCTGCACGACAGGTTATGCACGCATTGGCTCCCTCAGCGCTAAATGAACCTGCAGGACATACTATACACACCGTGGACGACTTCGTTGCTGCGTATCTGCCTGCTTGGCAAATTGTGCACTGCGAAGCACTGAACGCAGACATGTGCCCAACCGGGCATTGCGTGCATCTCACTGCACCCGGAGTAGAGTAGGTTCCTGCGGGACACCTCTCGCATCCTCTTTCGGCACCGATGCGATCCATGTGCTTACCGGCCTCGCAGTCTCTGCATGACGTCGCGAATGGGTGTGGGCCATATTTTCCTACTGGACAGTATGGGCACGTCCGAACAGCATCACAGACTAGTGTAAAGTGACAACTGTTTGAATAGGTCAGTACCATATACCTCCCTTTGCCGCACCCGGTGCACACTTCTCCTGCGTGGGCGTGCTTGCCGTCTGGGCATCGAACACAAACGCTTGCGCCGTTAATATTCTTAAGCTCGTACTCACTTCTGCATATGGTGCACGCGGAAGCATCGCTTCCTGGAGTTGCATACCCAACCGTGTAGCGGCCGATGGGGCACTTTATGCATTTCTTCCACTGACCTGGCTCGGAATATTTGCCGCGGTCGCAGATGTTGCAGCCGTTGACACCGATGATGGACGAGCCAAAATATCCCCCGGCACAACATCTGCATGGGTGTTTGAACCCAGTGGCTTCTTGTTGAGTCCAATAGCCTAGTTTGCAGTCTGTGCAAGTGGCAGCTCCAGCAGCGAGAGAAAATTTGCCAAAAGCACATGCTGTGCATCCACTGGTGCCACCGGTACTGTCCCTGAAGTAGCCAGCGGCACAAGAATTGCACTCACTTGGGCTTATCGCCCCCGTAGCCGTGCCGTCAGCAGTCGTGTAGCCATCAGCGCAGGCAGTGCATGCTACATCGTTACCAGCTGATTCCTTGAACGTGCCCGCTTCGCATGCTGTGCAGGAGGACGTGGTGCTGCCAGTGTAACCAGCATCGCAAGTACCAGCAGAGATGCGAGGAGGACTAGCTCCAAGACAGTCCGCAGCATGAAGGTCACAAGCTGTGCATGAGCTGCCGTCTCCGTAGGTGTCGACTGGGCATGCACAATCAGTGGCGGCAGTGGCAGTTGCTGATGACTGAGCATCGATCGTACCACCATCCGCACAAGCAGTGCATGCGGCGGCTTGGGCGTCTCCGTAGAAGTTGGCCAAGCAATTGCAAGCAGTCCGGGCAGTGGATCCCGTGCTTGCCGAGGAGTTATCAGGACACGCTACGCACAGAATCGAAGCTCCGTTGCCGGCAGCCACTTTGTACGTATTGACCGGGCACTTAGTGCATGTCGCGCCAGTTGATCCATCCACAGAGTAGTAGCCCGCACCGCAAATATTACATTCGGCCGCCGATGTTGAACCGGCACCAGAAGTACTGTATCCGTCTGGACAGCTTGACACCGCTGACCCGCCAAGCACACCACTGCCTTCTGGAAATGCAAACGTGAATGTGGCTGCTGAAGTCGATGGGAAGTATTGTCGGGCTGCGTACGGTACTGCGCCATTCACATCGCTTACGAAGCTGATGCGAGCACCATTAATGAGATTACGGCAGCAGTTGGCGCGATTGGTTACCACGACTTGATCAAAAGAGCGGCTCCCGACATCAATGTACACCCAGGGATTTGGGTCGCAGGGGGAGTAGTGCCGTGTATGTATGAAAGTTGCAGAATTTCCGTCAACGAGTTTCTCCGGGGAACCATACATGGCACTGACGTCTATTGATGTACTCATCACAACAAGTGTGCCAGACATACTCAGAGCAACTCCATCGTTCCACAGCGTCAGCTCAGCTAAATGAATGATTTTGCCTTCGCAATAAGTATCTACCCCTCCTGGCAGATTGTCTATACGAATGTATCGCGTCGCAGTATTTGGCAAGTATGTCGATACAAACTGTCCAATGCCGCTTGTTGTACACGCGGTAGCACCTTCCGCGTCGCTATATTTGCCTGATGGGCAATACAAGCACGCACTAGAGCCCTCATCTGCTGCATATTTGCCTGATGGGCAATACGAGCACGTACTAGAGCCCGCATCTGCTGCATACTTGCCAACTGGGCATGTCGTGCACGTAGTTCCGTCGCCTGCATATCCTGTAGCGCAGACGTTGCATGCTGCTGCTGATGTGGACCCAGTGCTTGAGGTAGTGTACCCGTCTGGACAGCTTGACACCGCTGACCCGCCAAGCACACCACTGCCTTCTGGAAACGCAAACGTGAATGTGGCTGCTGAAGTTGACGGAAAGTATTGTTGGGCTGCGAACGGCACTGCGCCATTCACATCGCCTACGAAGCTAATACGGGCGCCGTTAATACGATTTTGACAGCAGCCAGCCCGATTCGTGACCACAACTTGGTCGAATATGCGGCTCCCAACATCAACATATAACCACGGGTTTTGATCGCATGAAGGATTATACTCTGTGTGCACGATAGTGCCGACATTTCCATCTACTAAATTTGAAGGAGGACCAAAGGAAGATGCAAATGAGCTCATCGCAACATGTGCGCCAGACATGCTCAGCGCAGCCCCATTGTTCCACAGCGTGATTTCTGCTAAATTAATTATTTTGCAGAAATCACTGTTTACGACAAGATTATCGATACGAATGTATCGTGTCGCAGGAATGTATGTCGATACAAACTGTCCAATGCCGCTTGTCATACACGTAGTAGCACCTTCCGCGTCACTATATTTGCCTGATGGGCAATACAAGCACGCACTAGAGCCCGCATCTGCTGCATACTTGCCGGCTACGCATGGTGTGCATCCGCTTGTACCATCCACACTTGATCCTGAATAGCCGGCAGCACACGAAAAACACCCCGCTGCAGATGATACGTGTTCCCAAATATAATTGCACCATGCTCCTCCAGTTTGGCCACACGATTCATGACCGTATTTAGTCGCGTTTTCCCAATCATTTTCACACCAACACTCCGGGTCCGCCGCAACCTCTCCGTCTTGTAAAGCGAAATATGTGTATGCTGAACAAGCGCTTGAACACGTTGCTTTAGTGTGCCCTCGGCCCTTATAAGTTCTCATAGCTCGAGCCCAATCATCTCCATAAGTTCCTTTCTCTACAATAGATGATTGGGCAGCAACCCAGGAATAACCATCGTTACAACTATTTGCTGCCACCTGACCGAGCAGTGTGCAAAGACACAGTGCAAAACACGCAAGTCTGGCGGTGAGAGGCGAGGTGAATGCATGCGCTGCAGATCTTGTATTGCACGGCATGCGCACCTGCTTTTTTAATACTACAGCATCACTAGCAAGGAACACGCATGTGACATACGTGCCCACGAACGACAGGAATGCCAAAAATGGCCAGTTCATATACCCGCTTGTATACGTGAACTCCATTACACACTCACTGGCTGCAGTGACACTGTCCTTCAGTATAATCGTCTCTTCTTGATACGAATAAAAATACTTTTATAATTTGACTTGAAGCTCTTCCCCCTCTTCCTTCTTGTCGTACCAAACGAATAGACACAGATGGTCCACCGGGAGTACACAACTCTCCAAAATTGGAAAATCATGTGTTGTTTTGGAGTGACACTCCTTTGAAACGGAAGGTTTTTGCGTCGTGGAAGGTGGCACTGGACTGTTAATCAAGCCTAGTACAACAAATACACACATAAGAAAAGGTGAGCAACTTTCGAAACCGTAGGTTGCATTTGGAGGCTATGAAATCGTCTTGCAGAACTGAGCACACGTTCGTGCACGCTTCAATGCAATCATAATGCCGAATCCATGGCTCTATGGCTGGATCGAGATGCTATGCCATGGGGCCAGCACTTGGTCTCAAGCCTGCCATCAGTTAGTTCACCAAACCAAAGATCATGAGCAACTTTCTCGAGCATTTGAAGCTGGACACTGATTCGATTGTAGACTACTGCCTGCGTGCACTTATTCAGCTGATATTGAAATCTTTTGTGACTAACCATCCTCCTTCTCCACAGCAACAGGTGTATTACGAAAGTGCGTGTGATGTCGGCTGTACCCGTCACGACGGGCCTCGTAGCTCCTGCCGACACTAGCACAATCACAAATAGCATCCAATTCCCTAACCTTGAAGAACCTCATGAAATTGACAAGTACATGCAAGGTAAGACAGAGGGACCAGCTGATGCCGTGTGTGTATGTGCCATGTATGAGATGGGAGTGCTTCTTAGTTCTGTAGTCGTGTGGTCTATGTCGATGTGTCACAATCACCCACAACTCAGATCTTGCCCTGTGATACATATCTAAATCCCCACCCCTCCCCGCACCCACACCCTCGCACTTGCACACGTCAACTATATACTTACATTGAGCAGATGGGGAGAAAATGGGCGGTGCCAGACCCATCAGCCCACCAAAAGCTGCCATCGACTTGAACGAAAACTTGTCACCAGATGCTCAAGGTAAGCATTCAGTATGTGCATGTGTACGTGTATGTGTATATATGTGTGTGTATTTGGGTGTGGTGTGTACATATGTCGTTAACGACATCTCATATATCCGTATGCCCTGCATGCGCAGACTAACTCCCACCCTCTGTTCCACGTTTTTTTCCCTTTTCCCGACATTCTAGCTGCCAAGGACTTAGCTCTTTTGCGTCAATATAACAACAAGAAGAAGGTGGAAAAGGCGAGGAATATTGTTGATAAACTTAAAGCAACTGCACCGCGGGATGGAAGGTTGGTAATGTGTGTGTGTGTGACATGTGATATGTGCTAACCTTTCATACCTCTCTGTACCAGGAGCATGCACAACGCATGTGTTGAACGCATATTCCGCTATAATTATGACAATGGAAACATTAAAAGTTCCTTTGTAAGTGCAGAAGGGTTATATCCAAGACCCGTTGAAGTATTTCGCGAGTGTTTTACTTCCGAAGCGAATATTGAGACACTCAATGACATCATGTATGAGGCAAATACTATGAAAGTTGATATAGACATGGAAGAGGTGAGACTAGTTCTAAACCGGGACTATATTGTAATGAAAGCAGATGCAGAAAAGGAGATATTGTATCGATGTAAGATGAGTGCAGGAAATGCGATTTGGAACGCGAAGAAGTTTTATGTTCCAGTTCCGGGATTCACCGTATGGAGAACCGGATTGTTAGGTGCACATAAAGATATACGTGCTGGATACGATGTGAACACCGCTGATGCTGCATTTATGTCCCTTCCTATCACTGTTGATGAAGATTTGGATGCTGCTGCTGCTTCTGCTGCTGGCGACAATGCTGATGGCTGTGAGCTTGAAAATCAGGAAGAAGATGAAAGTCTTGACGACAACAGGCGACGTACAGACAGTGTGGCAAGCAGTATTACAGATGCTGGAAATTGGCAAAATCTTAACAATATTACGAATGTCACGGTAAGTCATATCGACGCTGGCCATACTGGTGCTGGCGAGACTAGTGGCACTACTGGTGGAAACGTAGGACAAGGAGTAGGAGCAGGAGGAAGAGGAGGGGGTGATGATGCCAGTGTGCAATCACTTGGAACATCACTGAATAGTCTGAATAGCCCCAGTAAACGAGATGTGGAAGTGCATTTGGACCCATATAATTTGCCAACAGAAGATGAAAATGGACTCAATTCGGGAAGAAGGAGCATCACATCGAATTCCGATGACTCAGAGGCAGATGAATTAGCTGGTGCGTTGCGATGCGTGTGCTAGTGCTATTGACTTCTCTTGTTGCAATGCGTGTGCGCACATGTATTAGCAGTTTTAGAATGGAACGCATGTTTCATGTGCAGATGTGAGTGACTAACCCTTTCCACCCACACCGTACCCACCCACACCCACACACCCACTCACTCACAAAAACAGACGATGCTGATATCGAAAGTGCGACAGCATCCGCCCTCTCCTCTCTGAATGTTGCAGAACTGACGGCAGAAGAAAAAAGGCTGTACGACGATGCTGCTGTAAAATTGCAAAAAATCACTAGAGGAATAGGTGGTAAAAGAAAAGCCATTTTAAAGAGTGAAATGAAAATTGCGGCAACAGAAATCGGGGATTCTGTGGAAGTACAAGTTGCAGCAGCAAGATTGCAAGCTCAATATCGGGCACGCAAAGATCGTTTATATGTGGAAAATTTGAAAAAGGAGAAGCAATTGCTACAGCAAGGTATGTAAATGAGACGAGTGTATCCTCTGTGTGGCGTGAGTTGCAATGTGTTGTCACTGTCGCTGTTGCAGTATTGCATTTTGTGATTTTTTATTCTAACCTTCCGCCCACCCGTCCGTTTTTCTATAAATATAAATATATATCAGGAGTTGAGAAAAGCATGACCTTAACCATTCACACTCTTGCAAACGTACACCCACATATTCCTGTTATAAAATTACAAAGTGCGAAAAGTTTTGCTGGTCCAGCCGGTAGCGCTGCTAATGCCAGTAGTGGGGGTGGTGGAGGCTGGATATCGAAGTCGGCATTAGCTCTTTCTACCATTTCTGACTCGAATGTGGTGGCAAGTGCAACTGCTGGGACAGCAGCAGGAGCAGGGGCAGGGGCTATCGGAAGTAGTGTCATCACTCACTCCTCACACACACGCACACACAAAGATCACAAAGATAAGGACAGCAAAAAAGACAAAAAAGACTATCCTGTGTATGCGTTTGATAACATTTATATTACGGCATACCACCACTCGAGATCCTTTTTTATCGAAACAGATGCCGATAAAAAGAGTTCTGACTCAGAAGAAGACGAAGAAGAACCCATACCAACAACTGATTCTGACGGAAATATACTAACTGACGAAGCAATTGCAGATATAGTAGCTTCAAGGGAAATAAGCGTTATAAAGAAAAAGGAAATGCAACAGAAGAAGCAGCTTGCTTATGCAAAAGCACGAGAAGAAGAAGAAGAAAAAGAAGAAGAATGGGAAGAAATTTGGGAAGATGTGGAAATAGAAGAGACTAGAACAGTGACACGTCGGAAGGACTATCTAAAACAAGCAGCGTTGCGGGCTGATATGATTACTGCTAGTACTGCTGTTAGCGCATTTGGACACGCGAAGAAACACACGGGCCCCGCTGGAAATGGAGATAGCGATGCAGTGACAATGGCAGCCACTGATATGATAACATCAGCATCATCTGAACCAACTTTATCGCTTGCCCCACTTTCAGAAACTGCAGAATCCCACCCTGACCTCTTTGAAACCGTCACAATAACAGAATTGGTGAAACATCCGCGTAAGATAAAACGGAAACGAGTACCAGTGCCATTGTTTACTTCTAGATGTGTTTCCAGAAACTTGGTGAGAAAAAGAAATCCCGATGAAGGTGTCGGTAAATTGTGCGACCCTTTGAATGCCCAAGGCACGGTCCCTAATACTGCTGTTCCTGAAACCAATGCAACAGGTGCAGAGGTTGCAACAGGTAGTGCTGCTGGTAGTGGCGAGGATGTGAATGCTACTAAAACAGATACATATTACTGGGAAGACGTGTTTGAGGTAGGCTTGGGCTACGGTAAGAAGATGTCTGATTACAAGCATATTCGCCTAGAAGTATGGAGGTCACCAACACCGCCAGTCTATACAAGTAATAGCACAAGTATTTATAAATATATCCCACGACTACAATACATGTTGTTAAAAAGGGAAGTTACTCGGAAATGCGCTGCCATTAGCAGGGATGGCGAACTAGAGGGCACTGCCGATTATCAAAAGAGAATTGATCAGGTACGTTGGTGCTCTAAGGAGGATACATGGGAGCTTTATATAGTGGCTATTGTCCTTGAATGAGAATTGTACTAATCCACTTCTGCACCACACATATCCCCCCCCTCCCCCCACCCCATACCAAGGCTTACACTATGATTCTCTCCAAAAGCCTCGGCGGGTTAGTTTCACCTTTTATGAATAGCAAAACAAAAGACATAGAAATTGAGAGTGGGTATGAGAAACAGGAGCGGTTACGTAAAGAAGAAGAGAAAAGAAAAAAGGAGTTGGAAGATATAAGAATTGCTAAAGAAAAAATGCTTATACAGGAGGAAGAAGCAAAACAAAAACTCGCCGAGAAGAATGGTAAATCTTTAATAGGCAAAGATGGAAAACCGCTTTCTCCTACTGCTGCTGCAAAAATCAATGCCAAAAAGCTGAAAAGAGCAAAAAGAAAACTGAAGAGAAGAGAAGAGTTCGACGACACAGATTCTGAAAACAGCAGCAGCGCTGGCAGTAGTAGCAGTGGAAGTGGCGATAGTGGCAGTGATGATGGTGGGGCTGCTAGTACTGGTCCTTCTAGATCACAAACACCTGTATCTTCACATGTGCCTGGCTCTAGATCGTCCACTCCAGTGCCATTTGCTGCAACTGGTGCTGTTACTGACTCAACCGGCCCGACTACTAGTGGCACGAATCCACGGAGTATATATTCTGAGCATCCTGTTACTCCAATCTCATCTCTGCACAGCAATAAGTCCCACCATCACCACAATCACCACCATAAAAAGAAGCTAGTAAAAATACCAGATCCGGAGTTTTTGGGATGCCTTATATTAGTCCCATCAGAATACATGAAAAAAAGGGATTTCATAACGTATACACTGACAGATCGTCCATTGAAAAAAACGCATAACATCGGACGAATTAGCAGTACAGGTACAGATGTGCCTGTCAAGGACCAATCAGGCACAGGCGCAGCTGCAGATGTTGACGATATCACCGTTCCCATAAATACTACCGTTAGCCGCACGGACAGCATTAATCTACCCCACCAGACCTATTCCACTTTGCTACCGGTCACTTATCCGGTTATCACTATCAGCTTTTCAGTGGAAACAGGTACGTGTGCATGTGTGTATTCTGCGGTGTCTTGCTGTTGTGGGAGGCTTTCTTAAACTTACATGAACACTTAATCGCCAATCAACCTTCACAATCGCTGCTAACCTTCCAAACTATCAGTTGTACAATGGCAGAAAGAAAACAGAGAAAAGGAAGAATTGATAAGGAAAATGAAACAAGAAGAAGATGATGCAGCAGATGCAGCCGAAGAGACAACTGTCGATTTGTACGTCCAACAATTTGAAAAGGATACAGAAACTGATAAGTATCCACATAATGGTCTAATTCTATCAGGGAAAACAAAGGGAAATGTCAAAGCCAATGAAGATAATATTGATGGCGTGGATGGTAAGCATGTGACCTATGACTACAAAGGTATAAGTATGGTCAAGCTGTTGAAGTATATATACATTCAGGTGACAGGTCTCGCAAAGGTATGTTTTTTATGTGTGTGTATAAACCTGTGGTGTGTGAGAGAGGTAGTGTATGAACGAGGGTGTCACATGCGATGCTTGTATAACGTGTGTGTGAGAGAGGTAGTGTATGAACGAGGGTGTCACATGTGATGCTTGTGAATCTGTGATTT
>JACKZZ010017445.1_pt1 | contig 10130 bp, 5 predicted proteins | sample 8027871 | NCBI WGS metagenome assembly JACKZZ01 (sample SAMN15724774, study PRJNA655200) | protist metagenome | isolation source: fluorescence activated cell sorting (FACS) single amplified genomes of... | place: USA: West Boothbay Harbor, Gulf of Maine | collected 2000-07-19
AACCGGATGAACTGCCGAAGGTAACTGCGGCCGAAGGAGTAGTTAAAGACGGGGCAAAAGAAGGAGCCAAGGAGGGTGAACCTGTGCCGTTGGAGGAAGGGCAAGAACCCTCCGCTCCCTCTCTAGGTGGTGTCGGAGCTGTTTCTGAGTTTTACGGTCAGAAACCGGGGCAAACCGGGCTATTTCCCCCCAAGGAGAGTCGCCTATTACAGGGGCGCCAGGAACTCAATCTGAAGAAGGAATACGCGGGCGACAAACCGCCGCCATCCCCTACCGCGAGCCTGAATCCGCCTTCCGACGGCCAGGAAGCGAGCTCCAAGTATGGGGCGAGCCCCACTGGGCCTGGGGGGAAGCAGCAAATAAGGGCGAGAAACTCCGATCGTCGAGAGAGGTCGCCTTCTGCGGAAGCCCATGCGATGATGCGAGAGCCGAAGCCGGATCCTAACGAGGGCGGCTACGTCTCCGTCAAAGAGTATCTAGAGTCCCACAAGAACGACAGGAACCCCCTCCGCAAGCTCCTAACGCTCGTCACCGCCTTCTGTTTAAGAACGTGCAAGAGCTCCTACTTCGACAACGGGATTCTGTTTTTGATCATCATATCTAGTCTGGCGATGGCGTTTGACGACCCTCTTAGTTCTCCGGATAGTGGGAAAGCAAAGCTTCTTATTTACATGAACGTAGTTTTTACACTGGCGTTCTTAATCGAAATGATAATGAAGCATTTTTCCCTCGGAATTAGGAACTACTGGAAGAGCGGGTGGAACTGTCTTGATGGTGGGGTTGTGATTATTTCGGTGGTGGATCTGTTAATGTGGGTAATCCAGCAGGCTTCTGGAGACGATGGGGGGGCGAACGAAGATTTGAAGGTATTCAAAGTCCTGCGGATCATGCGAGCGCTCCGGCCGTTAAGAGTTATCGCCCGGAATCCAAATTTGAAGCTTGTTGTTAACACCATCTTTGCCTCTCTCCCACAGCTCCGTACACTGATGGTGTTGATGATTCTGTTCTTCTTAATCGTCGGGCTAGTTGCTTTGAACTATTTGAAGGGGGCGTTTTATCACTGTGTCGGGAGCGATGGTGAGCTCGATATTTTAACAATGAGGCGGCAGATGGCGGCCAGTACCAGTGGGGATACGCCCCCTTGGATGTGCGAAGTTGATTGTAGTGCGGACCAATGCAGCCAGGGGACGAAGTTAATCAAGAGGACGGGGTCGACCTGCCCGACAGGTTCTACGCCCTATAGAAGGCTGAACCACGACTTCCCTGTCTGTTTAGCAGGATGCCCATTGGAGGACACAGGGAGCGGGGTTTGCGCCAATTATCCGAAGCTGGCTACGAGCTATAAGGACGCGACTACGGGTGAGTATAAGACGGATCTCCCCAACAAGTGTATTGGACCGGACGCCACTGGGACTCCGTTCACAGACTACTCTACCGCAGATCCTATGCCAAAATCCTGGATCTCCGCCCTGGAACACAATATCATGCCCTGTGAGAAATGCAGTGCGCGGTATTGTCCGGATGTGGATTTGGCCAATCCTTCAGCGACTTGTAAGGCAACATGTAGTGATCAGACTCTTATGGGTAACTGTTTATTGTCGTGCAGTGGAGATGGTGAGGGCGACCAGTCCGCCCAGTGCTTGGCGTGCAAAAAAGAGTGTCTCGCGGCGTGCGCCTGTAGTAGTAACTGCGGAGATGGACCGGGCCTAGGGAAAAGCGAGGTCAACCGCGGTTTTATCGAGGATGCTGCTCTCTGTTTAGAAGTAGGAGGAAAATGGACGCCCCAAATCAGCCAGTCCTTTGATAACGTCGCATTAGCGGTGCTGACGCTCTTTGAAATCTCTACAACTGAGGGATGGGTCGATGTCATGTATTCCGCGGTGGATGCAAGGGGTAGGTCGATGTCATGTATTCGGCGGTGGATGCTCGGGGTAAGTGTTATTTCTCGATTGAATTGGATGAGAATATTACGTTACCAGGTGTGGCGAATTTCAGGCTTTATTTTTCCTCTTTTCCCTCCTCAGGCCCCTACCTCCAGCCCCGTCGGGATCACGCTGAGATTTGGTCGATTTTCTTTGTGTTTTTTATGCTTGTTGGGTGTTTTCTCATTCTCAACCTCTGCGTCGGTGTTATTGTAGACAATTTTGCCGATATGAAAGCGAACGCCTCCGAGCCGCAGGTTAACTTGCTCGTGACGCCGTCGCAGCAGAAATGGATTCAGGTAAGGCAGCGGCTACGCAGAGAGAATTCGTCGCGTTGGCCTTCATATCGGCGAAGTTGTCTACGATAAGTCCTAAACCGAGGGTGTCATTGTAGACAACTTCGCCGATATGAAAGCGAACGCCTCCGAGCTGCAGGTTAACCTCTTAGTCACGCCGAGTCAGCAGAAATGGATCCAGGTAAGCAGAGAGTCTAGAGTTTTTGAATGAGGTCGGAATCAGAATCTTCACAATAAAATCGCAACTCGCTCTAAGGCGTCTGCGCTACCTCTTTTCCTCTTTTCCGTCCAGGCCCAAAAGAACTTGTCCACACGTCGCATCTTCTTGAGTTTGAAGCAGGTGCAGCACTACAACCAGAGGCGGAAACGTATCTTCTTTTTGGTTAATGACGACCGTTGCGAAGGATTTGTGATGCTCTGCATTATTCTGAATGCAGTAGTTTTAGGTATGAAAGTTTACCCCAGCCCGGGCGACACTTACGAAGTCGTCCTCCTCTCGATTAACTACCTCTTCGCCGTCGTCTTTTTCATAGAAGCTAGCCTCAAGATATACGCATACCGCATGACGTAAGTGCTGTCGTCTTTTTCAGAGGATGACGTAAGTCTAATAGTGGCCCTCTTTGAGGTGGTCCTGGAATGATGAATCGGTAGAATGACAAATCACTTCTATGACGCGTGGACGGTGGATAGTGGTATGACTTCGATTCGGATTTCATGTGCGTATTGCCTCTTTCACCACTCTCCCCAGGTATTTCACGGATTCTTGGAACCTGTTTGACTTTATGTGCGTCCTCGCCACGCTCTTCGGAATCTTCCTGGAATATGTGTTGCAGATCGCAGTGGGTCCGATGCTTTCCTCAATCCGTTTGTTCCGGATCGCCCGTCTCCTCCGTCTACTCCGATTCGCAAAGGGTCTGAATAAGATTTTCACGGCCTTTCTGTTGTCGATTCCGAAGCTGTTTAATGTCGCTTGCGTGCTGTTTTTGCTGATGTTCCTCTACTCGGTGATGGGAGTTCAGATGTTCGCAAAAACACAGGTAAGGGGGGTCAGATGTTCGCCAAAACACAGGTAGGTGCACCTCTTTTCTCATCTCACTTCCTCCCGGAACTCTTCCCCCCAGTTCCCCGGCGACGGTACTCACGATTCTTCCCCTCAGTTCCCCGGCGACGGTACTCACGATGCTCGTGGCAATTTCCGTACTTTTTACCGGGCGTTCCAGACCCTAGTTAGGTCTATGACCGGCGAAGCTTGGAACGAAATCATGCACGATCTGGCGAAGAACTCAGACTCGTTTGGGCGCATAGACGGAACACCGTGCGTCTCCCAACTAAGCATCGACAGCGGGAAGGTCTTCGACCTCCTCTCCTCAAAGTGCATTATTTCGGATACGAACCCCGCCGCTCCTCTTCAGTGTGGAGACTCCGCCATGGCTTACCTCTACTTTGTGAGTTACACGCTGTTTATCACCTTTATCGTTCTTAACTTGGTGGTAGCAGTGATTCTGGAAGGATTTGAGGACAGCTCTAACAGCACTGAGGATGAGGTCGTGAATCTAGCTATTGATAACTGGAAAACGATCGATCCCGATTACCATTTAACATTAACAGAAGCAAAGGCCATGGAGTTCATAGACCTCTTGGAGAAGCTCGTTTACGAAGAGGATACGCCGGAGAGGGCTATAGCGGAGTCTATTGTGTTAACAGAAACAGAAAAAAAGTTCCTAAAATTGAAAATGGATGGGGACGACCATATATCGTTTGCGGGAGTGATGCACGGAGCTTTGAGGCAAATCCTCTTAAAGGGAGTAGAAAGCGTGGAGGATAGGGTTAAGATGATGGAGGAGATTCGACAGGTCGAGAATCAGATAAGGTAAGTACTCTAGCATCTTCCTAGAGCCTAGGAAGATAGGGTTATTAAATGATGGAAGAAATTAGACATGTGGAGAACCAGATCAGGTAAGCTAGGGTTAAGATGATGGAGGAGATTCGCCATGTCGAGAATCAGATTAGGTAGGTTCAGGACGAGACTACCATCGAGGAAGAGAGTTGAGATGAGAGAGTTCGGCAGGTAGGTCCTAGGACCCTTAGTAGGTTTTTCGTGTGACACAGAGGGAGATTTGACACAGAGGGAGAGCTTTTTTGTCTGAAACACGGGTAAGAACAGCCTAAGTAAGCGAGACACGGGGCGGAGAGAGAAATCAGCTAGCTCGAGGACAAACTTGTTTTTTCTTGTCGCGAAAGAGATTCTGATTCTCTCCACCCCGGGCGGGCGTCGGTGTCAAGAGATCCTGGATCTCTTGACACCGGCGGCCCAACTAGCCCTACGTGTCCGAAGCGTGCCAGTCCCCAAAACTGAATCACGAATGACATCGATGAACGACAAGAAAATTCAAGTCTGTTATCCGATCTATCACTGATTTCTGTCTCTGCGAGAGGACTCTAGCTCGGTTGTTACCGGCTGGAGTTACTCTGCCCTGTGTCCCCCAGGCAAGCCGAAAAATCCAGCATGTTGGACGCGATGGGGGTGGACAAAGAGAGTCTCAAATCAGCGGTTTCTTTCGCCGGCGGCAGCAGAGGGGAGTCCAAAGACTGAGAATGCGCTAAAACCCCCTAGGAACGAGGCCCTTAGCCAGCAGCCGACGATGATGACAGCCCTCGGTTTTGAGGAACAGGCTAAGGAGGATCAGGACGTAAAATTGGAATTTGCGGGCAGAAACTCCATTGAGGAAGCGACGACGGCGCAGGGGGAAGAGCACTAGTAATTTCCTCTTGTCAATGTTTGTAGGGCGGGAAACTACTCATGTTTGTAGGTCGTCGAAATTGGGGCTCGAACTTCGGGGACAGAGATGCCGGGGGGACGATTTAGTGCTAAATTAGAGCGGCTAGTGTGGTCGGTGAAAGGGTTTTCTGTAGTTGAAAATCATTCATTTTCACGTACGCTAGCCGTAGAACTGTAGTTACGACGGGGAACGCCGACGGAAACATTTTCCGCTGCGGTAGAAGGACTTCCCCGGAGCGCTACCTGCGGGTACGACAAAGAATATTATTGAACTGACCGCAAGACGGTCCGATTGTTACTGTTTAATAGAGACTTCATTTAAGGTATCAAAAGGTGATGAACAGGGTGCGGGTTTAGAGGTGTTACACCGTGTAGCTCGGTACTGGTCTGATGTCTTAGCCGGTTCCGACTACCTAAACCGCCCCGAATCACGAAAAAACAAACTCATTGCAATGTGCTTCGTTCTCAATTAAGATGCCTAGACGTACTAAAGTTAAACGTTCCGAGGAACACGTCGCTCCACGGGCACACAACAACACTTAGAATTTTGTCGCAACCTGTTACTTAATACTCTAGTTGGCACTCCCAGAGCGGGGTAGACCAGCCGAGAATATAGAATCGCATATTATCTTCACTCAATATATTGAAAGCGGGGTCTGCATTTCCAAAGGCCCGGCCCCGCTAGAACATCTACTTGTCAGTTAATTGTCGAAAAACGTTCACATAGGACGAACGCCAAAAGTTTTGCTGGGGCGGTGGTGATGTCACTCGGAATCGCGCGCCCCCGGCTCAGATTTTGGCCGTCCCTAGCACTGTCATCGTTGAATCTGGGAATCGAATATTTAGGGTTCTGAGCAGTCTAAGAACCGAAACCATCTTATCTACTAATAGAATTTCAATTAAGATTTAGGTCTAGATGTTACTTAGACATACGGGCTGTTCCACCGTAAGCCCTCTCTCCAAATGATTGCGTTTTTCATTGAAAGGAACTACTGTTCACGGGCGGTATCCTACTTTTTACTCAGAGTCATTAATTTTAATTAGCTTGGGCAGTGCTTGGTTTTTTGAGCGTTCTAAGGCCTTTTCCTCCGGTGGTTCTGGGTCGGAATCCAATCGGATCTGACCCTCACCCCGGCACTGGTCTGTGGACTATCTTGGAGCAGCCCTACAACATCGATTCATTGTAGCAAGTTATCGTCGGGTTTTCGAACCGAAAGCTGAATATAGTCGAGTTTCAGACTCCGAGTCCAGATTGTGCTCTCCCGCGAACAACTCTTTCTCTGTTTCGCGGAATCCGGGGCGCAGTCGGGTCGGGTCTCGGCCTCATTGACAGAACAAATTTAGACTAACTTTCTTGAGTGCTCGTGTTGGTATTGAATTGAGTTCACAATCTCACTGGCGCGCCCTCTTAAAGTCTAAGACGGGTTGCGCACCATATTGATCTACAAAGAGGTTTAATTAGAGTGCTTAACAGCGTCCGGGAAACTGGGTTTTCACGTCGATTCAACGATGTCGATAATTATCGGGCGGAGTTGCTGAAGTTGAGTCGGATGGAACCGGTTTTTTGGCGCTGGCGCTCTCGCAGGACCTGTACCTTTTATCATTTCGCGGCACCGATGCGCCGACGTCCTGCTGGAACCCATACGATGGGTCCACTTAACTGTTTTTGTCTAGGAAATGTCACCGAGGAGTTGCGGAGCTACACGCCCCGATAAACTCCGTGCTCGAGGGAATAACGCGGTTTTGTCCGCTTTGTTCGACGAATCATTGAAATAATGGCCCGACTTTGAATGCACGAATCACGATTGAGAACCGATCCCTATTGAGCCTTCCTCTGATAACGAGTTTATTGAGTCTTCAGGAGAGTCCAGACAACCACCTCTGACCCAACCACCTCTGACCTGGCTAACCTGCTACCACCGATTAATTCACTCTTCAATATCTCTCTCTGCTTTCCCGCTTAGCATCTGTCTTTTTTGCCCGAATTCTGGGCGCGCCCGGTACTCACGGGCGACTTCTTTCGAGTTCAGAATCAACTCAGAGTCAATCAAGATCCAGAATAGATCAGATTCATTAGAGTAGCTCTGTGACTAGTCTAACTTCTAGGTGTTAGTCCAGTTAAAAACCACGTCCACTATGTCTTCTCGCGACTCTCGTGAAACGCAGGGATCCTCCGGTGGAGGGAGTGCCACTGCTACCTCCAACGCCGAAAACGTCCTCCGCATCGCTCAGCGGAACGTCAGTGTGACGTATTGGATTAACATCTTCTTTGTGATTGGGTATACAGTGACGTTTGGGCCGATTTTCGATTTATATGTTTACACTCTCGCGCCCGAAGATAAAAAAAACGAGACCGTTGGCTTCCTGGAGTCCGTTTCGGGGGTCACTTCCCTCGTTGTGTTTCTACCGGTTGCATACCTAGTGGACTCAGAAAGATGGTTTCTCAAGGCGAGGGCGAATCTCCTGCACCGGACCGACTTCCTCTTGATAGTATCGACGGCTCTGCTGGCCGTTGGGATCTGGTTCGACAACTTCAACGTCCTTTTTGCATCCCTAGTGCTGAACGGGTTGTTTTACGAGTTGTTTAACAGTGCTTCAGAAGCCCTTTTTGCGGATAGTGCTCTGATTACCGGGAAGCGTGATGAATTGTACGTGCAGAGGCAGTCGGCAACCGCTTTGGCGGCGGGTATGGGACCCCTCTTAACACTCGTGGGCACTCTTGCCAATAATTATTACAAGAAGAGTAAACAACCTCATGGCCCGGTGGATATGGCGATTGATATGGGAGAAGATACAACCGATTTAGAGCTTGGCACGGTTAAAGCAGGAGGATTTATGATGGGCCTTCCCGAGTCTACGGCTCATATGACGCACGTGAGCCATGTTGAATCCGCCCGCTCCCTGATGGAATCCACCACTAAGAGTAACGTCTTCCACTTCAACGACTACGCGTCTCCTAGTCCGCTTTTCTCGTCTTACATGGGGAATTCCCGTTTGTTTGCTGGGGCGCAATGTCCGAATCCGGGGTATCATGGCGGTTTACTTCCCGGTGGAGCGCTCCGGGATGACGACGGCTCGCAGTGGTCTTTGGGGTTTATGCACGTTGTTCTCTTAAGCGGGCTAGCCTTATTTCTCCCTGTTGTTCGTTGGATGAGGCAATACAAGGATTTACCTGGGAACATGCCCTCCGCTTCTCAGAGGGGGTCCTCTAGAGGCCGGAGCAGGAGCAGCACCAGCAGTAGCGCGAATAATTCTGGAACTTTTACGGGGGCGGGGAACGCTGTTCCGGTGGTGCCGACGTCGGCGGATGACTGGGACCAAAACCGTTCTGCAATGCTGCAAGACGTCACAAACACCCACAACCAAGCCGCGACCAACGCGGGAGGTGTTATCTATGCGACGGATGGGTACGCCGAGGCCAGAGAAATCCGGCGCACTGAAGCGGGGTATCAACCGAGGGGAGCTAGCGAAGTTGAGTCTCGGGGGCGGTCGACGGAGAGGAACGGTAACCGCTCCTCCAGCGGTCCGGCGATGAAAACCCACGAGGAATTGGAGCAGGAGACCCAATCCAGGCTCAGTAGGGGGCAGAAATGGGTCCCTTACCTTTGTGGCGCGAACGATTTCATAGTCAGCATCGGTGCTGGAATGACCGTGAAATTCTTTAACCTCTTCTTTATTCAGGAATATGGGTTTGGCCCTATCTCGATTTGCGCTCTACAGTGTGTTTATCCTATCGTCATCGCGTTGTTTATGCAGATCCTCGGCTTCCTAGGGAGAAGGTTCGGCCGTGCTCAAGTGAGTTTTACTTCGTTTTTCTTGAATGCCGGCATGTTCTTTTTGTTGAGTGTGGTCGAGAACGAGTGGTGGCTGCTAGCGATCTTCCTGGTCCGAGGAGGATTAGCTAATGGAGTAAACCCCCTGGATAGGTCGATAATTATGGACTTCACTCCGTCCAATGAGAGGGGGAAATGGAACGCTGTTGAGAGTTTCACTTCTTTGACGTGGTCAGGATCGGCCTTTATTGGAGGTTATATCAGCGATAATCACGACTATAGGACGACTTTCCGCATTACCGGGATGTTTTATATGGGCGCGCTGGTTGTGTTTTACACGCCGCTGCTGTTTTTGGTGCCGAGGGCCCCCTCTTTGACAGAACATTTTGGCATCAGCAAGACGAAAGACAGCGACAACACACCAAGCATTGGTGAAGGAGAACCGGTCTCGATTGGACCGCTCTAAGAGGAATGATGGAGAGGATTTTAGTGGATTTGGACACACTTACGGTGTGGAACCGACGGATTTGGACACACTTTTGATTGACCTGGGCTCTTGAATTATTTGGGCTTATTGCAGGGCTATTTACCGCCCTTTCGGCACTGGTATCGTTTTCCCGAGATACCCGGTGCCAAGAACGTTAATATAGACATGACTGGTACCCGCGGAGGCCGAGGAAGGGCTTGGCTCCGCTCGGTTAGTCTATTTTTCTACAATTGATTTGACTTTACTCGAGAATACAGCTTTACTAGCATAGAGCTCGTACCCACAAAGAATATAGCTGGATATAGCGTCGAGAGTCCGGGGTTTTCTCAGTCGGCTCGGCCTCTTGTCGGCCCTTCGGACTCTCCTATTGGTTTTGGCGACTGTGAGTGGCTCTTTCGAGTCCTCATTGTCCCTGAAACCAAGGCGCTGCACTCTTGATCCCGGGATAATGAACTGCAACATACGTTTTTGTACCTTTTCTGAGCCAGATCGGGCTGAAACAACTCTCAACAGGTTCCGCCCGTCTCTCTCGCCACGGGTTCTGGCACCTTATTCTCCCTTAACGCCTTGAACTGTTCCAATCTAGCCCTCCATAATTTACCCGTGTCGAAATCAAAATTCGCTTAGTAAGCGCCCCGTTCCCTGTCGTTGTCACTGATTGATTGTAGTCTTGTCGAGCCCTCATAGGGTCGGAACTTGGGTGTGGTGGGTCACATCTTTTCTCACGCTCCGCGGGTGCACCACTAACTTTAAGGCCAATATCCCTCTCTGCATCCCTCTTTCCATCCGTCCCGCCCTCTCTCCCCCAGCCAAGGGTTCGACGAGCTTCTCGTCCGGAGCCGTTTGCGATCATTAAGCGGTGTAAGACGGTTT
>JACKZZ010008186.1_pt1 | contig 10128 bp, 8 predicted proteins | sample 8027871 | NCBI WGS metagenome assembly JACKZZ01 (sample SAMN15724774, study PRJNA655200) | protist metagenome | isolation source: fluorescence activated cell sorting (FACS) single amplified genomes of... | place: USA: West Boothbay Harbor, Gulf of Maine | collected 2000-07-19
TCATTATGGCAGCTCGTGTGTTGTTTAGTATGGGGCGTCATAATGTGGCACCAAAATTTTGTGCTAATGTTAACACTGTTACCGGTACGCCTTTAAACTCTACTTTATTAGTAATAGTCATTATTGCAGTATTTGCGTTTTTGTTTCCAATAGAATATTTGGCTCAATTTACTAGCGCCATTATTTTAGTAGTGTTTTCTATAGTGAACTTATCTCTTATTATAATTGAACGTCGCAGAAAGAAAAAGACAGCGCCAATTTTTATTGCAACTATAGGGTTTATATGATCAGTAATGCTATTATTAATAGAAGCATTAAATTATATTTAATACAGGCGTTCTATTTGTTGTTTTAGCAGTTTTATAAATAAAATTTTTGCTTTACTTTGTGTGTTTATAGATTCTAAGTGATTTACTGCTAAATCTATATGTTTTTGTGCTTCATCTTTTACTAAATTAATAATATTGTATTTTCTAATTAGATTCAGTAAGTGTTGGAAGTCGTGCCGTGTTCCTTGGGCAAATAGATCTTTTATTTTTTGTTTGTCTATTGCAGATGCATTTTGATACAGAATGATTACAGGTAAAGTAACTTTCTTTTCGTAGAAGTCATCGCCCAAGCTTTTACCAAGAGATTTTTCATTGGCTATATAGTCTAGTAAGTCATCGATAATTTGAAAGGAGATTCCTGCATTAAGGCCAATATCGTATAGTTTTGATATAGCATTTTCGTTTTGATTAGAAACAATTGCCCCTGTTTTACATGCAGCAGCAAATAATTCAGCTGTTTTGCCACTTATTACATCGTAATATTCTGTTTTTGTAATTTCTAAATTACCAATGTTGGCTAGTTGTTTTACTTCTCCTTCAGAAATAATGCTTGATGCATTTGATAAAGTATTTAGTACTTCTATAGAGTCTGTGGATACCATCATTTTAAATGCTTGGCTAAACAAGAAGTCTCCAACTAAGATTGCATATTTATTGCTCCATTGATGATTAACAGTTTTTTTGCCTCGTCGAGTATTGCTTTCATCGACTACGTCGTCATGGAGCAATGTTGCAGTGTGAATAAGTTCCACAGATGTAGCAACATATATATGTTTATCTTCTTTATAATCGAATAGTTTAGCAGATAGGATAGTGAAGATTGGCCTAAGTCTCTTGCCACCGGAATTAATTAGATAATGCCCGATATTTCTTATATTAACATCGCGTTGATGTAGTGAGTGAATAATAAGATCGTTTACTTTATTTAGCTCTACATTTGTATAGCGAAATATTTCGTCCATATATTTTGACCAGATCAGTATTTCATTATAAAGAGGTCAACTCTACGACTATGTGGATTATTATTTACAGTTTGTTGCATGGAAATAATTGGGTCGTATTCTCCTAGAATGACTTCTTTAATACAGATATTGTTTCTAGTGATAACTCCGCTATCAATCAAGTATTTTTTTACAGAATCAATTCTTTGTTGTGCTAAATTATTATTATAAGATGGTGAGCCTACGCGATCTGTGTAACCATAGATCATTAATGTTGCATTTTGGACCTTGTTTATTTCTGCTATCATGCTGTTTAGTCTATATACAGAGTCTTCTGTAAGAGAGTGTTTATCGAACTTGAAGTATACACTATTTATATCTTCTGAGAAATCTCTAAATTCCATATGATTTCTTGTGATATTAAGTAATTGGTTTAGTCCATTAAAAAACTCTCTTTTACAGATTCCTTTATTGAAAGAAGTGTAGATGTCATATGAGTTGCCTACAATCCAGCAGTCTAGAGATGCTTGTGTTAGTGCTGTAAGTTCTGGGTTATCTATTTTGGTATCAATAGGGTATTCTTCAATCAGATTGACAAGCATGTCTCGTTTTGAGTTGATCTGATCAGCAAAATTTTCTGACCCTACGAGATCGGCGTTAGCGGTATATGGCAGCACATTATATCCTGCTGCTGCTTCATATGCTTTATCTTGCATTCTTAAGGAGTTCCACCCACTCATGCCGGAATATGAGAAGTCAGATGCTTTATCCATATATGCACCTGCTAAAGCATTGTTAAAGAGAGAAGTATTTTGTGGTCTGTAAACAGCAGTATTACATGACTGTAAAAACAAGAATAATAATATCGCCCCTAAGAAATGCATTGTAAATTTTTATATATTGTTTACAAACTATAAATATATTATCTATTATAGATTTTGCTTTATCAAATAAATAAAATGTATTGTGGTTGCTGATCTATCAATTGAGAAACAATATAGCAATTATGTTATAGCTGGAGTTGATGAAGTGGGCAGAGGTGCATGGGCTGGTCCTGTAGTTGTAGGCGCTGTAATCATTGATCAACATAGGGATTACAGTGGGATCGCAGATTCAAAATCTTTATCTTTTAAAAAACGAGAAATATTGAGTCAGACCATACAAGAGCAACATAAATATTCTATAGGCAGTGCTACACCAAAAGAAATTGATAAATTAAATATAAATCAGGCAATTAAGTTATCTATAGAAAGGGCAATTGATGACTTGCCTCAGAGGCCTGACCTGGTGTTACTAGACGGGAATTACTCTTTTGATTTATCTGTAAAAAAAATTAATGTAATAAAGGGCGATACTAAAAGTATTTCAATAGCTGCAGCTTCAATTATTGCAAAACAATATCGTGATAAATTAATGATAGAACTAGAAAAGGGTTTTCAGGAGTATATGTGGTCAAGAAATGTTGGCTATGGAACCGCTAGTCATATCAAAGCTTTAAAAGATTATGGCACTACTTGCCATCACCGTGCTAGCTATAAGCCGATAAAGAAAATTTTGGATATTTTATAAGCTTAGTCCTTGGATAACAGAGTTTATTATTTGCAAGATATGTTTTGTATCTGACATTTCGTTATATATTACAATCTTGTTGTCTGGTTTTAGTTTTAGGTTGAGTTTGCTTTGTTTTATAAAGGTTAGTAAATATTCTGGAGATGTCTCTGGTAAGTTATAGAATTGAATCATTAAGGCCTTTGGTCCTGCGTCTACTTTGCCAATGCCATATTTCTTGCATAGATTTTTTAACTTTATAATAGACATCAGATTTTCAAAAGATTCTGGGATATCACCAAATCTATCAATCATTTCAGCTGCAAACTCTTCTATTTTATCATCTGTTTCTAGGGAGGATATTTTTTGGTATAAAGACATCCGCAAATCAAAGTCTGGTATGTATTCTTCTGGTATTAGTACTGGTATACCAAGGTTTATTTGCACTTCTTTTGATTTTTCGATTTCTTCTAGTTGCTCTTCGGAAATGTTATGTTTGATTGCATTCATGGTGTCTTCTAGCATTTCTTGATAGAGCTCTACACCTATTTCTTTTATGTTGCCTGATTGTTCATCTCCTAGTAGATTGCCGAAACCTCTAATATCCATGTCGTGTGATGATACCATGAAGCCAGCGCATGCCGTTTCCATATTTTCTAAAATAGAGAGTTTCTTGAGGTTGTTTTGGTTGAATGCTTTAGATGACAGCATAAAATATGCAGATGAATCTATGTTACTGCGTCCTACACGTCCTTTTAGTTGGTATAGTTGGCTTAATCCAAACATTTCTGCTTTATAGACAATAATTGTATTTGCACGCGGAATATCTAGGCCTGATTCTATAATAGATGTAGCTAATAGCACGTCTGTGCGGCCTTCATAAAAATCTGTAATCTTACTTTCTAGCTCTGTATTAGACATTTTTCCATGAGCGATGGTAATTTTTAGGTTTGGCAAAGCTTCTGTTATCATAGGAGTGATATCTTCTAGGTCTTGAATTCTAGGGCATACGACAAAGCTTTGTCCGTTTCTATGGAATTCTCTTAAAATAGCTTCAAGTGCTTTTTCTAGATTAAATTCTGTAATGCAAACCTTGGTTCTTTTCCTATTAAGGGGGGAGGTTTTTATTAAACTTAGCTCCTTGATCCCTGCCAGAGACATTTGTAAAGTTCTAGGTATGGGTGTGGCTGAGAGAGTAAGGATATTTATATTTTCTTTTGTGGATTTGAGTTTTTCTTTTTGTAGAACGCCGAAGTGCTGTTCTTCATCTACAATTAGCAGAGATAGATTATGAAAATTTATTTTTTTGCTTAATAAAGAATGAGTGCCTATTACGATATCTACCGTTCCTGCGTTGATTCCTTCAATGACATTATTTATTTCTTTTCTGGGGGTGAAGCGTGATAACTGAACAATATTAATATTAAACTTTTTGAATCTTGTGTAAGCTGAATTAAAATGCTGTTTACAAAGTAATGTTGTTGGGGCAACCAATGCTACCTGTTTTTTCTTCCCCCTATTGTGGGATGTAATGGTAGCAAAAGCAGCTCGTAAGGCAATCTCAGTTTTCCCAACACCTGCATCTCCACAGATTAGCCTATCCATAGGCATGTCATTTGATAGGTCTTGTAGAACAGTATATATGGCATTTTCTTGGTCTTCTGTTTCAACATAAGGGAAGGTTTTGCAGAATTTTTCATATTCTGTTTGATTAATATCGATAATTTCAGATTTGTGAATACGTCGTTGTGCTGCAAGTTTGAGTAGGTGATGTGCAATTTTTCGTATTTTCTTTTGTATTTTTTCTTTGCGAGTTTTCCAGGTTTGCGCACCTAGTTTATCCAATATAACTTCTTGGTTGTCATCGCTATACCGGGTTAGTAGATCAATATTTTCAACTGGTACAAAGAGTTTGTCGTTATCTCTGTATGATAGCTTTAAGCAATCATGTTTACTATCAGATAACTCAATGGTTTCTAATCCTTTGAACTGCCCTATGCCATGGTTTTTATGTGTTATAAACGAGTTAAGAAAGAAGTTGTGGCTATTTCTAAAAGTTTTGTCTTTAGTTGTTTTGCGTGTTTCCTTACTCTTTCTATTAAAAATATCAGATTCGGTAATGAGATAATATTCATCGCATAAGAAAGAACTTTTTATAGGAGATATCGCTAGGCATATTTGTGGAATAAAAGAATGTATGGGCCAAGAGTTTATTTTTACTATTTGTATATTATGTTCTTCAAGAATTTTGTGTATGCGTGTTCTGGTTCCTTCAGAGGAACAAGAAATGATAAAGTTTGTTTTTGAAGCTATAGCTTGATTAAATAGTGATACGAGATGCGTAGTTATGCTCTGGTTCTTTGCTTTTGCATCATTATGTAAGTTTTTGAGTTCAGTAGCGGGGTATTTATTTTGATATGAGATAAGATCAATGTTTTGGAAATTCTTCAAATATACTGAATCTAATAACATTTGATTTGGGGGTAGTAAGATTTTTAATTTATCTTTGTTTGCCTCTGATAGTTCAACTTTTTTAAGGTTAAAGAATGTAGTGACCTTATCAATATGTTGTGTGACTTGTTTTTGTATAGGTAGTAGAGATATAATAGTGGGGTTATTGAGTAAACTTATAATGGATATGGTGTTTTTATAAAATTTTGACAAGAAGTGTTCGATGCCGCTTGGTTTAATTTTTTGTTCTATGTTTGACAGTATGTCTGAATTTATTGTTTCTGACCCCAAGTTATTAACCAGGAATTTTTTGAATTGTTTTATGTTTTCTTGTGATAGGATCAATTCTGAGGAAGGGTATATAGTTATAGAATCTTTGCTCTTTGTAGATAGTTGTGTTAGCGGATCAAATTTTTTAATGGATTCTATGGTTGAGTCAAAAAAATTAATGCGCACTCCTTCTGTTTCAGTTGTTTGTATGTCAATAACACTTCCTCTGACAGCAAAGTCTAAGGGTGCAGATGTTATGGATTCTCGGCTATACCCTATTTCTACTAGCTGTTCAAGTAAAGCGTCGCGCTTAAGTATTTTGTTTTTGGCGATTATAATTGAATGTTTAATTGTTTCTTCAATAGGGGGAATTTTTTGTATAAGCGAGGATGTGGGTGTGATCAGTATTTTTCTATCTTTTGCTTGTGATAGTTTGTGTAATGTGCGGACCCTTTGGTAGAGTATATTTTGTGACGGTGATATAGGATCATACAGAGATGTATCCCATTCTGGGAAAAGAAACACAGGATGGTCTGAAAGAAAGCTTATTTCTTTATATAGATCTTGTGCTTCAATATTATTGGCTGGTGTTACAATGATGTCATGTTGAAGATTACTTGAAATCTTACTTACTACATAGGGTAATGTTTTATCTGATAGTATAAAATTATTCATTATATAAGGATTGCTTTATTTTATTAACTAGATTTTTTAATTTAAAGGGGGGGGGAGTTTTACTTTGAAGCCAGTCTAATATTTTATTATCATCATATGATAAAAGTAAATCTATGTTTAACAAAATGTTATAATTTGTATTCTGTAGCATTTTTTTTATAAACTTTTCTAGGATTATTTCTGACTCACGACAGCCACGTTTCTGGCTTCTATAAATAATCTTTTTTTGTAAATATGTTAAGTCAGGTATACTCATAGATGGTTTCTTATTTATAAATCTGGGTAATTATTGTAATATATAGGCTTAGATTTGGTTCACAAAAAAAATAAAAAAACAGTTTACGTAATATGAGATATATTGCATTATATTTTGTACAACATGTTTTTAGATTTTTCAGTATGATAACAGTAAAAAATATTAATTCTAGGGATGCTTGGGCATTTTTGCAAGAGAATAAGAATGCATTATTAATTGATGTTAGAACACCAGAAGAGTGGGCACATGTAGGAAAGCCTGATTTAAGTAAGTGTAATAAACATATATGTTTGATTTCTTGGTTATTTTTTCCTGCAAGAAATCTAAATACTAATTTCATGAGTGAACTTAACAAAGTTGTGCCAAATCAGGATGTTCCGCTATTGTTTCTATGTAAATCAGGCGTGAGATCTGAGGCAGCAGCAAAATGCGCTATAGACAAAGGTTATACAAACTGCTTTAATGTTATCGATGGGTTTGAAGGTAGTTTGCCTGTGTCGAAGGGGTGGAAAGGGAATTTACTACCAATAGTTAAGGGTAGTACATGATAGAAGAATCTTTAGGTGGTGATAAAAGCGGTGATAGTGTGCAGCACTGGGATGCTGTGGTGTATGATTTGCGTCATGAATATGGAGAAGACACTTACAAAAGTTGGATTAGTAAGGCAAGTTTTGATCGTATAGAAGGGGCATGTTTGTATCTTACAGTACCCACTCGTTTTATACGTGATTGGTTATTAAATCATTTCGAACGTAAAATTATAAGAATGTGGCGCAAATATAATGATAAGCTTATAAAGCTACATATTAGCGTACAAAATGATCCGAAAGCAGTTGTTAGTAAAGCAAAGCCTAAGGTAAAGAATTCAGACTCTACAAACAAACTTATGATGAGCCTAGATAAACGCTTTTCATTTGAGAATTTTGTTGTAGGCCCTCCTAATGAATTTGCATATGCTGCTGCTCGTGCTGTTTCGGAATCTGAGAATCCGCAGTCTGGTTCCAATCCATTGTTTTTATATGGTGGGGTTGGTTTAGGTAAAACGCATTTAATGCATTCTATAGCATGGTATATTAATAAAAACATGCCCACCCGTAAGGTTGTTTATATTACGGCAGAAAAGTTCATGTACCAATTTATTCAATCACTACGTAATAATAATGTGATGCTTTTTAAAGAGCAATATCGGTCTGCAGATGTTTTGATGGTTGATGATGTGCAATTTATTTGTGGTAAAGACAGTACGCAAGAGGAATTCTTTCACACTCTTAACTCTTTAATTGATAATAATAGGCAGGTTATTATTTCTGCAGATAGATCTCCTTCTGATTTAGAGAAAATGGAGGATCGTATTAAGTCTCGACTAGGTTGGGGCTTAGTGGCAGATATACATAACACCACTTATGAGTTGCGTTTAGGTATTTTGGAAACAAAGATTTCTGTACAAAAAGTAGTGATTCCTTCTGATGTTGTAGAGTTTTTGGCGCGTAAAATCACATCTAATGTTAGAGAGCTTGAGGGGGCACTTAATAAAGTCATTGCGCATACAAAATTAACTGGCAGGACAATAACTTTAGATAGGACGCAGGATATACTAAGTGATTTATTGCGCTCTAATGAAAGGGTTGTGACTATAGCAGACATACAGAAAAAAGTTGCAGAGCAGTATGGTATAAAGGTGTCTGATATGTATTCAGTGCGTAGAGCAAGAGCAGTATCGAGACCAAGACAAATAGCGATGTATTTGTCGAAGTTACTAACTACAAAAAGTTTAGCTGATATAGGTCGCAGTTTTGGTGGCAAGGATCACACAACTGTAATGCATGCTACAAAGAAAATTGAAGAATTAGCAAGGCAAGACAGAGAGATTGCTGAAGATATTAAACTGTTAAAGAAGGTACTACAATGTTAAATGAAGACACAGGTGTGCAGACCCGTGATACAAATAGTGGTTTGGCAATAAAAATAGAAAAATCCACTCTTATTAAGAGTTTATCTAGAGTATGTTCAATTGTAGAGAGACGAAATGTCATACCTATATTATCAAATGTATTGTTAGAAGCAAAAGATGGTAAGTTAACATTATGTTCTACAGATATGGATATAGTTGTATATGATTCTGTAGAGGCTAATGTTTCAGAGGAGGGTTCTCTTACTGTAGGTGCTCATGTTTTATATGATATTATCAGAAAGCTAAATGATAATTTTGCTGTCGAGCTTAAATTTGTTACCACTAGTTCAGCATTGAATATTATCTCTGGTAAAAGTAGTTTTATGTTACCTACATTGCCTTCTGTGGATTTTCCAAAGTTGCAGGATGATGGTTATGATTGTCAGTTATCTTTGCCTGCTAAAGAGTTAAAGAAGATGATTGATAAATGTAAATTTTCAATAGCTCACGAAGAAACAAGATACAACCTTAATGGTGCATATCTAGAGTATGATGATGGAGGTATAAGGCTAGTTTCAACAGATGGTCATAGACTTTGTTTAGTCAAGGGTAACATTAAGGATGTAAATAAGTTTAAGGGGATATTAATTCCCAGAAAGACAGTATTTGAGGCTAGGAAGATTATCGATGAGTGTCAGGATAGCATACAAATTATTTTCTCTGAATCACGTATAAAGATATTGGGTGCTGGTTTCTGTGTCATCTCAAAATTAATTGATGCTGCTTTTCCGGATTATAATGCTCTTATTCCTCAGGGTAATGATCTTAAGATATCATTGGATGCAACAGAGTTTCTTAGAGCTGTAGATAGAGTAGCGACCGTAACTAATGACAAGTTTAAGGGGATTAAGTTTGTAATTCATAATAATAACCTATTAATGAGCGCAAGCAGTGATACTGTTGGTGGAGCCAAAGAGGAAATAGTTGCTAATAGTAACGCTGATAAGAAAATAGAAATAGGATTTAATTCCCGTTATATTCTCGATGTAATGAGCGTAATAAAGGGTGATACAGTAACTTGTTTGTTTAAAGATCCGTTTGCACCAGTTATTATTGAAGACGAGTCAGATAAATCTTTTCAATATGTTGTGATGCCAATGAGAGTCTAGAATTATATAGATTTTAAATGACTTCTAAAAAAATTATTCTTATTACCGGCGCTTCTGGCAGCGGCAAGACTTTTATTTCTAATTATTTAGCAGAAAAATATAAAGTTTTTCATTTCGACTCTATCGGGGTACCAGGCCATGATCAGATGGTAAAAAAATATGGGGGAGCTGAAGAATGGCAGAAAACAATGGTTCGCGACTGGATAAGAAAAATACTAAATCTTGAGGGTGATCAAGCATTTCTTTTAGAGGGTTCTTTTAATCCTGGTTTCGCTGTTTCTGTTTTTCAAAAATATAATTTTAACCATTATAAGATTATTTGTTTTGACGTTAGTAGAGATATTCGTGAAAAGAGACTTGTAAAACATAGGAGTCAGCCTGAGCTTGTCAATCAAGATATGGAGAATTTTGCAAAGGTCTTAAAAGAAAACACAATAGAAGGTGGTGGGATTGTTATAGATACCAATAGAGATGTCCATGATGTTGTAAAAGATTGTCTTGAAGAGATTGGAGATACAACAAAAATAGAAGTGTCTGCTGAAATGGCAGGGTGTTTAATAAAAGAACAATTTCCTCAGTATGCTAATTTAGAAATAAC
>JACKZZ010015798.1_pt1 | contig 10127 bp, 5 predicted proteins | sample 8027871 | NCBI WGS metagenome assembly JACKZZ01 (sample SAMN15724774, study PRJNA655200) | protist metagenome | isolation source: fluorescence activated cell sorting (FACS) single amplified genomes of... | place: USA: West Boothbay Harbor, Gulf of Maine | collected 2000-07-19
TTTTGCCATTATTTTCCTGTTTCTATTGCAACTGTTGTTCCTGCTGCTGCAACTGCCTTCAATATTTTGCGTCTGACTTAGGGTGTTAAGATCACAGACAAGGTCTATTTTGATATGATGATAGATCAAGAACCTGTAGGGAGAATAGAGATGGGTTTATATGGTAACGTTGTACCAAAAACTTGCAAAAACTTTCGAGAACTTTGTAAAGGTCAGCGAATGAGCAAGCAGGCAGGAAGGAAATTGTCTTACCAAGGGAGCATTTTACATAGGTATACCGTTGTTGATGTTCCATGCTAGAATCGGTCTATGAACTAAAATTATTGCCATCGAACGCTCATGTTTTTTACTGGGCCAGGAAGATCGGCCTCCGAGGTCCTCAAGTATCAGAAGCGGTAGAAATATGGTCAGCTGAGCATGAGAAGGCATGCCACTCCCCTCCCCTCTCAGAACTGCCTATTCACGAATGGCTTGAGGCAGTTCAGTTGGCAGCCGCAGTCTATCAAGCCTTTCCTACTGAGGGTCATGAAGGGGACGATAATCAAGAAGATGCTGCAAGAGATGGGAAGAAAGCCCCCGGAGAATGGCGTGTGAAGGATGTTTCCGAAGAATGGCTGTTAAAACAATGTGTGGATAACAAAATTGCCCCTGGTATTCGTACTAAGGTTGTTGTAGAATGGAGAGAGGCATGCTCTGCACCGTTGGCAGACTGGCTCGCCCGAAGCCTCGTTCCACCAATGCGAAAGTATGCAAATGACAGTATCTTGCAGGGCTACTTTTCCAAGGAGCCGACAGATTCGGCAGAGATTGAGCATCATTTCGGCAAATTGAGTGAAAGAGACATCGATGCTTGGGTCCAAGGGGTACAAATGACACCAGAACATGCCAATTTACTGAAAATGGCCTGGATCAAGCAATCAGCAGAATTGAGAGCGGCTGAGGCCGCAGCCCGCGCTGAACGCGAGAGAAAGCAACGTGAAGCAGAAGAAGCGGCGGCTGCTTTGCGTGCTCAGGACGCAGCGCGGGCCAAAAATGATGCTATGAGAAAATGGCTTAGTCAATATGGATTAGAACAGTATGCGGAAGCTTCTATTGATGAGGGTTATGATGATCCCACACTGGTCGGTGAAATGACTCAAGCAGAGATTGAAGTATGGGCAGATGCTGTCGAAATGAAGCCTGGTCATAAAGCCAAGTTGATGGCTGCGTGGCGAAGTCTTCAAGACAACGAGGAAAAAATGGCAGTTTGGTTGCGCGAACATGGGTTGGACGCATATGTCGACTTGTCACTGCAGAATGGGTATGATGATGTCACTCTCTTACCTACGATAACGGAACTAGAAGTCCTGGCTTGGGCAGATCAGACAGGCATGAATCCTGAAGATACTGCCAAACTATTGGCGGCATGGCGCGCCCAACACATCGGAACTATGGAGGCTTGGCTCACAGCCCGCGGACTTGAGGACTATGTTGAAGGTACGAAAGATTTGGGCTACGATGATCCTGCACAAATTGGTCAGATGCCAGAAGAAGAAGTTCGGGCTTGGGCTGAGACATTAGAGATGACACCGGAACATACAGCTGTCTTACTGTCTGAATGGCAGAAACTTCGTGACCTGCAAATTGCTGCTGATATGCGCGAAGCAGCCGAAGCTGCTGCACGAAGACGCAGAGACATTTCTATGAAAGAGTGGTTGATTTTGAATGGCCTTGGGGAGCATACTGCTGCCTCAGAGAGCGCCGGTTACGATGACGTGTCATTGATTCCAGAGTTAGATCTGGGTCAGATCAACGAGTGGGCAGAAGTCGTTGGTATGACACCAGAAGATGCTATGAAGCTCGTGGAAGCTTGCCAAACGGAAACAGCAAAGCGAAAAAATCCTGATATGGCCACTTGGTTAGCTTCACGAGGCTTGGGTGCCTATACTTCTGCTAGTCTTGCACATGGTTACGACAATCCTCAGAATATTCCCTTCATGAAAGAGTCGGAGGTCGTCGAATGGTCTCAGCGGGCGAATATGTTGCCGAAAGATGCGGATACCCTCTTGAATGAGTGGCGAAAAGAAGTAAGAGATCAACCAAATCGCTCACAGCATATTCTCTTCACCGAATGGATGGCCGCACGTGATCTGGGGGAGTACGCTGAGAGTTCGATAGCCTTGGGCTACGATGATCCCACCTTGGTCGGACTTTTAAGTGAAGATCAGGTGATTGCATGGGCGGAGGGGACAGAGATGGACTCAAAAGCGACTGAGAAGCTCATGGCTGCCTGGTTGGCGGAATCTTCAATGCCCCACTGGTTAGCTGATCGCAAGTTAAGTCAATATTCCCAAGTCACTGGAAAGCTTGGCCATACGCAACCTGCGAGGGTACCTGAGATGAGAGAGGAGCAAGTTGTGGAATGGGCGAACCAAGCAGGAATGCTGCCAGGCCACAGAGCCCGTCTAGTTGTTGCCTGGCGGAAAGAGCGGTCTGCTATGGGTGATACAGGACGGAATGCCGGGAAAAAAAGTCAGTTTAGAGGCAGGATGCTGGAGGGTTGGCGTATGGCTATGTCGTCTCATCTCTTTTTACTACAAGAACAGCAATGGGCAAAGCGCTTGGAGCGGGCTGCTTTACAAGGGGAAGCGCTTCGAACTCAAAAAGAAGCTGCACGTGCTAATGTATTAGAAAAATTGGAATCTCATCTTGCAGGAGTCGATGAAGGGGATGAAAAGGAGGAAGATGGAGTTTCTGGAACACACAATGACGGTTACAACCGCGCAGGTACTTCTCTTAGCATTCCTGCCAAGCAAGTTGTAAAAGCAATGGAAGGCACTGGTGCTGATGGCAACAAAGAAGAGAAATCTTCCATGGCATCGTCTTCGTCTACACCCTCCAAGACGTTGGTTTCCCAATCCAGCGATTCAAATATTGGAGAAGATCCTTTATCCCTATCCGTAGTGGGCTCATGTTCTTCATGCTCTGCTCTTGATACATCTGGCGGAGTAGGCCATAGATTCAAGATGTCACCATCGCGGCGAAAAAACAAAAAAACAGGCAGCGCTTTTTCTTCACCGATAAATGTATCTACAAGTGAAGCTGCTTCTTCTCCAGTAACACCATATTCTATGGGACACTCACCTTCTCCGGCTGACCTATTAACACCATCTAGGGTAGGAGGTGGTAGGAGGAACACAGTCATGCGTGAGGAATATAGGGCGAGACGTGGGACCTTTTCTGTACCCCACCAACAGAACGGACAGGGCTCGCTGCTGCCCGACACTGGAGGAAGACATGTAAAATCCTGCCTGCAGCGCATGGTATCTGATGGAGTGAATGTTCATAAACTCCCTGGAAAGGGAAAAGGTAGCATTCGTACTGAGACTCTATTTTTAGACGTCCAGCCCAGCAATCCACAATCGCCAGTATATCTTTACTGGGCATCCAAGAAACACCAGGGTAAGAAACGAGCCTTTATGTTGTATCCCCCTCCAGAAACCACAGTTTTGCAGGGAGCCGTGCACGCCAACTTCACGAGAGACAGAGAAAAAATTCAAGGGAGGAAACTTCGGTACCCTTTGATGGACTTGAGGCTAGCTTTGTCTCTACTTCACAGCTCCACAGCCTCTACACTTGATATAATTCCCTATGGATATCAAGAACACGTAACATTGCTGACCGTACTCGAGTATTGGATTGGTCTCCATGAAGATAGCGAGGCTGCAGTTGCGGCGAGCACTAGCAAAGAAGATTTACAGGCCCATGTTGCGCAGGCTCTGCGTGCCGTCTTGGATGGCTCAATGGATCTCCAAGTGATTCAGAAAAAAAAGAAGAAAGTAAATTTTGTTCGAAGTGATCTCGCAAATGTTCGGCAAGATGGTATGACGGCCACAGTTTCTGCTGCAGCACCTGACAATAGTGCCCGTGACTTTTCTGGCGGAAGGAAAGGTGATCATGAAGACGATAATCGACAAGCTGAGGAGAAAAAGAGAGAAAAGAGGATAGAAACTACAAAAGCAGCTGTTCGGAGGGACTCAAATGTATCTGACGCTTCGACAGTATCTATTGACAAAGAAGATAGACATCAAGAGGATACAACTGTTGAGGCGGGAGAAGAGGCAAGAGAAACGGAGCATGACGACAATGAGATAGGGAGAGAGCCTGGAGCACAGCTAGAATTTGATGACGCGGAGGATGATGGCAACCGCACAAAGCCGAAGCCAGAGATGGAAAGGTTTGGCTCTGGTAGTAGGAGTGCATTTTCTCCCGGTAGCACGGCTATGGCAGCTCGTCCACAAGGCAAAAAGTAAGGATAATCTTCTTTCTAATTTTCACAAACTAGATCTTTTTCTCCTCCTGCTTGCCGCTTTTTTTTTTCTTTTTTTTTTTTGGAGGGGGTGCAAAGAGGGGGGTTGTTCAAAATGGTTTTCGCTTCTCCTCCTCACATGTTTACTGAAAATTGTGTAGGGCCTTCATTGCTGGTGGTGCAGCATTTCAAGCCAATAATGGCGGAGAATATTCAGGGAAGAGTATTCACGACCCTGAGGCATCCTCTGATCCTATGGTCAGCAGGCAGCGCTATGCAGAAGCTTCTGACGATTCAAGGACCAGGACGAGGACAGGAGAATCATTAGTAGTTGAAAACGGACTGGAGGATCTTGACTTGGACAGCTCGAATCTTCGCAGAGATAGTGTGCTGAGAAAGCCTCTAAAGAAGCCACCACCCGTTGGGTCCACCGGCTCCCTCAAAAAACTCAAACCTAGTTAGTCACGTTTGTCCACTGATTTCGTTCGGTGTTTTTAATTACCCCAACACTAAATTAAAATTTCGGGTGGTCCAGGACTAATTGATGCCTTTCCTTAGCTCCAGCTTATGCCGACGTTACTGCGTCCTTCTAGCGTATTATCTGCATCCACCACTCGACAATTTATAATGGCATAGCGCAGTTTTTCTTTCATGATCGACTTGCTGGAATACCGGGGAAGTTCCAGTGAGAAAAAACAGGTGTGAGCAACTGGAAGGTACTTGTCAGCTTGTCTGCTCAAAAGTGATTTTGCGTGGTCTTGCACTTTGAAGACGTTTTTTCCGAACCCCACAGCTGATGCCGGAAGACGAGTACGACCCCAGACAAATTTCAAGAAGGACTGACGTTCTTCGGGAGAAAATTCTTGTAATACTTTCCAAAACATCACAACATGCTGATCAGACTCCTTCACTCTTCCGAGATATTTTGTCTTACTCTTCAAGAGCTTCAAGTCAATGTCTGCGAATCCACTTACAAGTCTACTGATTTGCTTCCAACCAAATATTTTGAGGTGATGATATGGTAGAGCAATTGATGCGAATCCATGTGCGATAGCAGCCAACTGCAAATCAAATTCGCAAAGAGCAGATTCAAGTAACAGAGCAGCAAACTCTAAAGCAGATTCAAGATCTACTTTTCTACGCTTTCCACCTGTAATGAGCTCTACAACTTCACCTGTTGCTGAGATACGAGTGAAGCGAAGATCGAGATCTTCAAAAATGGCAACAAAATCTTCTTGTGAGCGTACGCCAGCGGCTTTCTCAAGATTCATCATCGTGTGGTATAATTTCCATGTGTGGAAATCAAAGGCTTTGAGATCGGACTCATGAAGTGGGGTACCACACAAGTATTTCCATACAAGGGGCACGAAATCCAATGGCGTGGGTCCATTGCCTTCAAGTGTACCAAGAGCCATCAGTCGACCAATAAAACTGAACATATCCAACATAATTGGAGATTTGCACCTAGAATTGGGTATGAAAGCACTTCGATTCTCACCAATATCTGCTTGTCCGTTCGGACATAACAAAAAGAAAGGTAAGACGACTGGATTAGTGCTTTGAAGCTCTTGGCACACATGAGATATTGATTCATTGTACATGCCTCCAACATCATGACCGCCTTCGCCAGCGAATTTAACCATCCAAGCTTGTCCTCGGCGTCTGAGAGAACTTGGATCATTCAATGTCCCAATATGTCTGTACAGTTGGTAGAACAACGAGGATCTGATTCGATCACAAGATTCTGGAATAGCCATTGCAAGCTCAGGATAAACTTTCATGGACGATCCACCTCGAGATAGTTCCCTATCCTCATTCACTGCTCGTTCTCTACTCTTAATAGAAGCTAGGCGATTCAAAATCACAAATTGAGGGCGTTCTTCACAGTATAATCGGTAGAATAAGCCTTGATAACCTGCCTTCTTGTTGCTGTAGAATAATAGACGTTTTGCACAGGTACGTGCCAAACGTATGACACTCCAATGCTCGCGGACGGAGAAATCAAACACTGGCAGCACTTTTGCAAAAAGCTTGTTGAAATACTTAAGCAATGCAAAGTTGGCACGAAGTTCACTTTTTGGTCTGTCCTTAATTGAATTCAGGTTTATCACCGATGTCCATTCGCTGGGTGGTCTTTCAATGTCATTGATACCTGTGCCCAAGAAAAGAAGGTAAAGATGCAAGAATTTGACAATTGCAAAAAGATATCTTTCTAATATCTGCACACAGCGAATATACATTGTAGAAAAGGCAAAAACGGTACCTAAAGACTGCCAGCGGCGCCATTTACGATCACATAAAAGATCCACGTACGCTACTAATTGTTGGTACATGGTGAGTGTCCATGGTTTTGCCGCCAGTACACGACTGGTAAAAACGTCTGTGACTTTCTGGGGTTGCATCCCTTGCTTACTATATAGCCCCTTGAGCGCACATTCCCAGTCTGGCCTTCTCGCTTCCCAAATCGAACCTAGGCGTAACAAAAAAAAGAGTAGACAGATGTGGGATAAAATGCAATCGTTAGCAAAGAAATATGCTTAAAACACAGACTAGACATTTACCCAGAGCTTGCCGTTTTTGATCCACCCGTCGCCAAAGTAAAGCAGACTCAAGTTCCAAGCAGCAACCTGCATAGACTGGAATGGAACCATTCGCTTCCTTCAGGCGTGTGGTCCATTTTAAATATTCCTTCCCATCGGGCCCGGACCATGCAGCAGGGTCTGCAAATGCATTTGGAAGCAATGACTTCCATAATTGCACCAGGATATTTTCTACTTTTTTTACATCTGTGAACGAGCTCACCATCTTCAACCACTCCGCTCTGTGTCTGTTCCATTGCTTTTGTTGCCTGTCCAGCTTGAGGCATAATTCTGGCTGTTTGATACACCATCTGAGGATTTCAATATCACTCGCAGCAGCGAAAGCATAATCTGTGATTTTTTGGGATGGCAAGGTCTTCGATGAGAGAAGAGACGAGCCCAAAGACTCTATGCGTAGAATGTTGTAGAAAAACCACCCTGATCCCAAACCACGATAGGTTGTGAAATCACGGTGCTCACTGCGATCTCTAGGCAGATCCCAGATTGAAATCGAGGTCAACTGTAACGCTTTATCGGGGCGTGTCACCTACAACCAAAAAAGAAGTAAAAATTGTGAGATTCCCAATCTCCCTTCTCCTCCCCAATCTATAATGATGATGAACGAGTGAATACAAGGAAATTTGAAAGCACTATATTCAATTCAAAAGACTATAGTCTAGTCACTCCCTGAATTGTGTTCCTTCCTTTTTTTACCCGACATAAATCCACAAGTGCTGTGAGCAATGGTGAACATCCCCAGAGCATGGTGGAATTTGCTGCATGCACAGACTGCATGATGTCCAATAAAGGCCCCAACGCTGCAACCATCTGCAATCGGAATCTGGATTTGTCTGGCACACACTTGGCAGCTGTATGACAGATATGAGCTAAGACTCTAGCCACATACACTTTAAAGGGGCTTCTTTCCACTTGCAGGTACCTGATATAAGTCAGTAATAGTAATGAGGCAAAAATTGCAAAACTGTTTATCAACAATTCATAGTTTTTACGTTTCCAGACTCTATATATGAGCTTTTTTTTTTTCTTTTTCTTCTTCTTCTTCTTTTCAGTCACCATGATATTTGTTTGCATACAACAACAGTTTGAAGTAACTTCAACTAGACTTACCTAGAAATAGCGTTCACAAGTGTGGAAAACTTGCCATGAAGGACAATTTGTTCTGTCACTCGAGGTGATGAAACAAGTAGCTGCAAAAGATTCCAGTTCAGACTTTGCTTATGGCACACCCCTGCTGTTTCTACAGTTGACAACACCAAATCATGTCGCTGCAACGGGGCAGGCGAAAGACATTTTGCTGTTTTATCAACCATGTCGTCATGAGTTGATTCCATTTTGTTTTCACTTTTCAGTCGTAGACTCTTATTAGATTCGTGCTCCAGGAAGGCTGACGAGGAGTTGGAAAATTGAGAAATACCCTTCATCAACGGGTTATTATGTGTTTCTATTAGTGGAGAAATTGTCCGCCCTAAAGGTGTGACACGAAAAGAGAACCCGTACTCATAGGATTGGCGTCGTAGAGGGCCCGACTCAAATTTGTAGTAAAAGTGATTCCCTTTTATAAGAAGCTTATTTCTGAAGCCACTTGTTCCAGAAACTGTCACAATTTCCTCAGTACACCTTTTGTTGGCAAAAAACGAAAGAAAGGCATGTGCTTGGTTGAGATTTGAGCGCTTATCAAAATCTACTAGCAAGTATGCAGCTCCAGGTAATGAAACTCTTCCTGTTTCCTTTTTGTTTCCACGATAGGGGTGACTGCTGCAAACTTCCCAACACTGCGTGCTTGCCTGTGTCAAGAGCACAAGAATGTCATCAATGACAAGACCTCTGAGCTCATCGGCTAATTTTACGACGGGGAGCCTCACTGATTCCAAAGACGAAGATTCCTTCCCTGGAGTGTAAGCTACCGCCAGCAGCTGCTGCATGGCTTTCAAGATGGGGCCATTTTGAAGTATTGGAGAGGCCGTGGCTGCTGCAATTCGCAATAATCTTACCCAGTCATCAAATGTTGACTCGTCCAGAGACTGAGAAAAGAGATCCTTGAAATGGTTCAACTGCACTTCCGCCACTTGCAGTTCATTTTTTGTACTTGTCGTGTCATTCACATCAAGGGATGAAGAAGCTGATAAAGCTTCTACCCCTCCCATATTACTTTCAGAAACTTGCACAGATGTGAACGGCTTGCTTAGAACCTCGTTGAAATCAGCATTTCCAAGGACATCAAACACCAGGGTTCTCGCCCATGCGCTAGTAGCAGCTCTCGAAGTATCTCTCAACAAACCTGGTAATCCTTCGAGCGCTCTCTGGCTGGACAAGAGTTCAGGAAAATCCTTGAGTAACCAAGTATCTGACCATTCCAGAGCGTTGGGTTGGCAGACCAATTTAAAAATGCCTAGTTCACTGGCTAACGGTCCTGATTCCACTTCAATTTCAATCAGATGGTTAGGATCCAGAACGTTTGTGACACGACCGATCCAACCAGCGCAGGATAGCAACTTGGATTCATCAGCAGAAGCGGACACACTGCTTTCTTGCTTGCGACCATCACTTTCATCAGTCTTAGGTTTTAGCTTGGCTTCCTTCTCTTCGTCTTCCCTCGACAATTTTTCTGAGTTTGATAGCAACCACTCCACTGCTTGATCGACATTGAATCTACATTCAATCAAAGCCTTGTACGCCCAATGGCGTGGGAAAACCTCTTGTAATTTTGCAAGGGACTGAGCGTGCTCAGAAGGTACCGAATCTGCAGGGTCGATTTCTGAATTGTGTGGAGCAAAATCTGTATAATCATCTGGTGATTGTGGGACAGGTACGGACTTCAAGGGTCGTCCATGCCCTGTGATTTCATTGTACATACACATCTTGTCAAGCCTTACAAGAGATGGCTGAGAATCTTGAATCCCAATCCACGTTGCCCGCTTCCCACTCTTGACAGATGCATCTAAAGACTTTGCATCCACTACGCTCAAGGGCGCCCAATTATTATCTTCGGTCAAAAAATACCACTTGTGCTTCTGTCTCTCCAGACCCTCTCGCTTGGCGTTTGCAGCAGCTAGAGAGGTACGACGCTGCGTAACAAAATCTAGTGAAACTCGAACTGGCATACCAACCATAATTGTTTGGCCACTTAAACCTACAGCTTCTTCATCAGACGTGGAAGTCCTGATTCTTGCTGCTTTTGCCGCTGCTTGGTGCATTTGTCCTGCTTTGGCAATGCATTGCCTCGCGTAGCCATCACTAAA
>JACKZZ010002645.1_pt1 | contig 10125 bp, 4 predicted proteins | sample 8027871 | NCBI WGS metagenome assembly JACKZZ01 (sample SAMN15724774, study PRJNA655200) | protist metagenome | isolation source: fluorescence activated cell sorting (FACS) single amplified genomes of... | place: USA: West Boothbay Harbor, Gulf of Maine | collected 2000-07-19
GAGACGAGGCAGAGCACCGACGCAGGCTTCAGCAGCAAAAAGCATTGGAAGAAAGGGAGGGGCAGCAACGAGAGCGCGAAGAAAGGCGGCGCAAAGAAGGGCCCGACAATGAACGAAGGCGGGACAACAGGCTGGACAGCGAAGCGGAGGCTCGAGAAGACCACCCCGGTGGCGGCAACCCAAGTTCCAGGGGGGAAGCAAACGAATGGCAAGGAAAGCGCAGGGAGGCTTCTCGCGCCCAGGATGGGAAAGGCAACAGCGATAGTGAGCGTGACGACGACTGGGGAAATTACAGCTTCGAATCAAAAGATAAAGCCGTTCGACCCTCTCAGCGCGGCCGCGTGGCTGTGAGAAGAGCTGCGGGAAGCGAGGACACCAAGGGCAGCAGCACGAGGAGGAAGGAGGAAAGCGACTCGGTGTCTGATTACACCGGGCAGCATGAGGAAGACCGTAGAAGCATAGTTTCCAGCACCCCGTCCTACCGCGCGCGGATCAAAGACTGGGAGCGCAGGCAAAAAGACGAGACCGAGGGGAACAGTCGCCCAGCATCGTCAAGTCGAGCACCATCGTCCCGGTCTTCAAAAAACTCATTTTACAACGGCCACAGCAGCAGCGACAACAGGAGAAACGGTGGGCACAAGTTGTCCATGCACGAGCGCCTTGTCGAGAAGCGCGAACGGCAGGCCAAAAGAATGGACGAGCAGGCTCGCCTGGGCGGTGATCGCAGCCTAGCGGAAAACGGCAATAAACATCGAGGGGAGGAAGGCGACGAACGCCTTGGGGGCGCTTTACCGAGCCGATACCGGGAGCCCGCGCGCTCCAAAGACCCTTACGATCTGTCCGTGGACGATGACTGGAGCAGTCAAAGAAATCATGAAAAGCGCCAGGAAGAGCAACGCTTAGAGCGTGCGCGAAAAAAGGAGAGACGTGCAAGGAGGCAAGAAGACGAACGGCGGCGGCGGCGGCGGCATGAAGAATCAAGCGTGGAGTCAAAAGTGCAGAGGGAACGGCCACGTCGCCACAAGACCAGTCAAAGCGATTCCAAGAAGGCTGCACAGCCAGATCCTAGGGTTGGCCAAATGCTGGAGAACAAAGCATTCTCTGTCAGCCCATCGCGGGCAAGGAAGACCCGTTCCGATGACAAGTATAGCGACCGGCGTGCAAGCAGCAGGGAGCGCGATTACCGTGGCAATAAAGGCTCGGAAAGAAGGGAAAGGCCGCAGCGGCGCGAACATGCTGATCATGACGCTTTGAAACTCCAGCGACCCTCTAGTCGTGGGAGTTCCCGCATGAGCACCATTACCGGATCGCCACGGCGCCAAGCCCTTTATTTTGAAAACGAAATTAGGAGGCAGCAGACCCACTTGCGAAGGCTTTACGCTGCGGCGGAATGGATCACGTCAGATGCCCCAGAAGATCGCAGAGAAAGGGATGACATTGAAAACCAAATACAGGACGTCCTGTACTACATTGACGACCTAGAGGACCAGCTTCAAGATTTGAAGCAGGCATTGCAAGAGAATAGCTCCGATGGGGGAAGTTCCCGAAAGAGCAGAAATGACAGGCGCCCACGTGTGGCTATTAACATTGGCGACTGCGGCGATGCCGATGACCGTGGCAAAGATACGAGCCGATCGTCCAGCTCCCGCCACAGTTTTCAGCACTACATCTCGTTTGATGACTGAAACAAAATGGAAGGTCGTCTGGGGCTGGGGAATACTCCGCGGGAAAAGGCCAAAGATATGCACGACAGTGTCTAGTACGAATATATTTACTACGCGAATATGTACACATGTGATTTTAAAATTATTTTTTTCTTTTAACTAAAATGGCTCCCTTGGCTTGCCAGCACAGATCCTACTCCTCTCTTTAGCGCCATGCCTGTTTTGGTTTCATCCTGCTCCTCCCCTTCGCTTTGGTCTTGCTGGCGTTGACGTGGTACCTGAGCCGAGTTGCTTCTTTCCGCATCCACTTTCGTATGTATTTGGAAGAATTTCCGTGCTTTCCCCCAATTCCCCTTATTGCGACATCTCCAACGGTCTTTCCATCAGCAGTTTTCACCATTGGATTTCCATCCCCATGCTCCACAAGAAATTCTAGTGCATCGCGCTCGTTGGCATACGCAGCGTAGTGCATTGCTGTCCATCCTGTAAGTTTTGCCCGGACGTTCGGGGAAATTTTCTCGTCCAGAACTAGGAATCGTATAACGGGCATATTTCCATTGCTGCTCGCCCGACGCAATTTTTCATTCAGTGCATTTGAAAGCGTTGAAATACTAAGCAAAGCACGTTTGGACTCCGGCGTTAGGCTCGCGGTGTACGTTCTCGTTTCTTCGTCGTCGTTAGTGGAATAGTGTGACGTACTGACCGTGTCAAGAATTGAATGACTCTTTTTCCAGCGAAGAGGAGTGGGTTGAAATTTTCTTGCTGTGACTGACTTTATAGGCGAGACCGCATACAATTGTGGTTCATGTTGAATCGATTGTATGGGGTGAATTTCACCTTGGGCACTTGGTTCCATCAACTGCTCTAAGCCAATACCAGGCCCCTTTTCCGCAGTGGAATAATTTCCACCGGTGGATCTTAACGAAACCCAAGCCGGCGAATCCTTTGCAAGCCGAGATCGTTTTTGAATTCCCACCATTGCTTGCCGTTCGCGTCTTTTTACTTCAAGGTCCCAACGCTCCATAAACGTACGCGTTGGCCCTGACGCCAACTCAGTCGGAGTAGTGCCATCAAATGCGGCAGCGTGCAAACAGGCATTTTTCTCTGTCAATAAGTATCTAACTATTTTCTCGTGTTCGGTTTCCTCGTGGTCATCGGCATTGTGGGCAGCAAAATGCAAGGCCGTCCAGCCTGTGACCAAGCAACGCGCATCGACCTGCGCCCCCCCATGTTTTTCTATGCAAAACTTTACTTTCTTTAAATTTCCAACTTTGGCAAACCATCGCAGCTCATCATTGATTCTTGAATCAGGACCCATGATCCTTGAGACGTTCTCTCGGGCCGCATGGTCCCGATCAAGAATGTATGGGCCGTCTTTGCTAAAGTATTTAAATGGATCCCGACGGGCCGCCCGGGGCAACATTCGTTTCAAAGACATATGCAAAAAGCTGGTTTCTGGACAATTACATGAACGCCTGTATTCTCCGCCAACGATAATTTATATTATACTCGTACACAATCAATCTAACAACCAAAAGTACTCTATTGAAACCTTAATAATTTTGTGCTTGTCCGTTACGTACATTTTCATATTTTGTTTATATAGAGATAGATAAAAAAAAGAAGAAGAGGAGAGAGGGTGGGGAGAGCTAGATATTAAGTTAGGGTTATATATTAGATTGATAGAAGACTATGATGACACGATAGTCTATGAAAAGAAGAAGCAAGAAAAAAAGAACTCAAAAAAGGGAAGACTACAGCTACCGATTCGGATCGTGCATGGAGTCCATCTATTGACTAGTGAAACCACAAGAGCAAAAATAAGTTCGAAATTTAGAGTTCAGTTCGCAGTAGTACATTAATTTTAATTACTTATAAATAACAGCCAATTTTCTTGTTTTTATATTTTGTTTTTAAAATACATTTTTTGGAACAAATTATACCAACGGGTAGACACCGTCAAACAGCATGCCATTCTGCCCACAGACTTTGACGGTGGGGGGGCCACCTTTACAACCATTACCATCTAATGGGTTTATGTCAATACCGCACGGTTCTTTCCCTTCCCCAAACTTTGCCAACCGAATAAAACCGTCTTCTCCCCACAGCGGAGTCCACGAGTTGCGAACAATCCAGTAGTCGTGTCCATCTTCGTTTCCGTAGCCGACCAGCTGGACCAAATGGTCCAAGGTGGGGTTGGTCGCATTGCCGCCATTGAAAACGCCTGACTCGTAATCATGCCATGCACCCGCGTCCACACTGATTGCCAACGGTCCAACTGTTGCAACTGCGTTGATCATGTCACTGTATGAGTTTGACGTAACCGATACATGGCCGGTAATTTTCGCCGCGGCCATCGGTCCGCCGTGATGCGGCGAGGCGGGCGGAAGAGGAAGCCCATGGCATTTCCCTGCTTGGCCAGTTCCTGATATGTACGGGTAAGTGTACTCCCCTGGTATGCCTCCAAGCTCTTTAAGGCGTGTGTACGCTAGCTCTGCTGTGCCGCCCTGGCACCCACCAGTCCCGCCGCACTGCTTTGGGTTCGGGGTGCAATCAAGTATAAACTGTTCCGAGAGCTCTTGAAGGACACCCGTCTTAATGGCCACGTGACTCTCAATGGTTTCCGTCGAAGCAAACGTCCAGCAAGACCCACATTGTCCTTGGTTCTTCACCGGCGTCAAGACATTTTTCGAGCGCCAGTCAACTGACTTTGGTAGACTGGAAATGTTTGCTGAAAATTTAGACCCACTTAACTGCCGTCGCTTATGGGATTGGTACAGCAAGCCGGAGTGCATCCCCTTGAAACTATTCAGCTCCTCCATCGTCCGGTCCGTCATGAAATTGACCCCTCTCTTCCAAGTGTACAGGTCATTGTGGTTGTGCTTCAGTATCGTATCAAGCCGTTCCGAAAAGATTGACTTTCGCATTGCCTTTTCGGAGGAGGATCCGTAGACCTTTCCAAATTCTTTCACGTATTTCTCAAAGGTATACTGAGGGCTGAGCTCAAACCATTTAGTAGCTTTTGTCGCACCGACCGTCGAGGCAACGACGAGGCAACCTAGGAGGAGAGTTGTCAAACGAATCATATTGAATTGTACTACGAAGTGAAGAAGATGTCGATCCTTTGCTAGATGAATAATAATTTTATAGTTAGCATTTCTATCTGCCTTACTGGTATTTAATTAAAGACCAGAGAAAACATATAAATATGGATAAGTAACTGTAATTGGAAATGAAACAACATTCATTCAAAAGTTTTACTTACAAGTGTGGTAGTATCAGTGTGTTATTAATATTGTTCTGTGTGATTGATGATTGAATGAGATGTGATATGATCAACAAACTTCTTTATATTTACTACCTGGTTTTAGTACCGTACCGTACCTGGTTAATACCTCCCTACCGGTACCTGTACCTGGTATTATACCAGGTACACAGGCACAAAGGAGTAAATAATATCAGTGGAACCTTCGATTTGAGTCCTTTCGTAATAGTTCGGTACAGTTATTAATATAATACCAGGTACTATTGGACCCTTGTACCTTACCGTACTTGTTGTAATTTATTAAACAGCCATCTTCAAATAAATTTGGTACAAAAAATATTTAACCAACAGGACAGGCAAGGATTGTAACATTTGTGTAAACGTTGGTTTGATTGTTGAAATTTCTTGTCGTTGTGGAGATAATGTCACTCGTTGGTATGTTACCGTCGACAAAATATGCAATCATCACTTCGTAACAGGTCAGCGCTACCAACATAGCACCCGGGATGGTAATTGCCCACCCCCACAGAATTTTCTTTAGAACGGTAAAGTCGAGCTGGGACTTTCCGACAAGGTCCGTCCCGCAAGAAACTCGGCACGTATCCAAGAGTTTGCCAGCTATTCCAACGCCAACAACCGAGCCGACCAGGCAGTGGGATGTACTGACGGGAAGGCTCAGGGACGTCGACATGAGCACGGCCACTCCAGCACCCAGCTGGGTTGCAAATGACTTGGATGGGGTCAGTGCAGTTATTCGCGAACCCACTGTAACAATAGTGCGAGGCCCAAGCATGCAAATTCCTACGGCAAACGATATTGCGCCGGCCACCAGAACCCCCAGGGGAATGGAAGGGGTACCATCAACTTTCCCAGACTCCTTCAGCTCAAATATGACGGCAAGCGGGCCGATCGCATTACCGACGTCATTTCCACCGTGCGCAAACGCAACGGTGAGCGCAGATAGTATCAGCAGGGGGACAAAGTGCTTCTCCGCGCCTTCGCGGTGCTTCGCATTGATGATTCGCATCCGGGAATCGGTATCTTCTACTTCTACTATCAAATTATCAGTGGCTTGGCCAGCAGGCGATTTTTGCTCCAACTCGCCCTTGGGGAGTGCCGTCTTTGGGTCTTCAGGTTTGTCGTCTTTAGGGGACGATTGTTCCACGGCGGGCTTCCGGGTCACGCATCTACAAAGGACCAAGAGAAGGCCGACCAAAATCCCAGTGCTGCATGCAACGACTATGGCCAACCCCAACGGCTTTATTTTCATCAGGCTGGGGCCTTTGGTCAAGACGAAAGTCATGCTGATGCTGACGCCCAGAGCCAAAAACACAGGTTGAAATCGCTTCGATCGATTAGGCAGCGATGCCATCGAGACGGATTGCCCATAAATAATGGTTTGGATGACGCCATGCAGCACGCCCGCAGTCACAGCACCGACCACTGGGCTCAGCACCCACGCCGCCATTGTCGACGACAGCGACGGGACGCCTATGCTGCCTGGGCCTTTGGACGTAAGACCGACAGCAACTAGGCCGCCAATAATGCCATGGGTAGCTGATATTGGAAGCCCGTAAAAAGTTGCGAGCAACGTCGTAGAGCCTGCTCCCATCAGAACGGCGAGCATTCCGACGGCAAACATACGGGGGCCGTCGCAGTCGCCGGCCGCGGGGTTGGTCGAGTAAGAGCTCGGCTCGATCACACCCTTGGAGATGGTTTTTGCGACCTCTGTCCCCATGAACAGAGCCCCCATCATTTCAAACAGTGCCCCGAGCACAATTGCTTGCGTGAGGGTCAGCGCCTTTGCCCCGACACTTGTCCCCACAGAGTTCGCGATATCGTTTGCCCCGTTTCCTATCCCGAGGATGACCGAGAGCACCATGCCGAACAGGACCAAGGTGTCCAACCTGGACGGCCGCGCGGCTGCGGCCACTGCGATGCATATCCCGACGAGTACCAGCAGGACACCGGAAAACACGCACAGCCAGCGCTTCAAGTGGGACGGCAGTGCCTTGCCAAGGCATTTTTTGCAACATGTGTGGGTATAATACTGGCACCAGTCCCCTTCAAACTTGACGTTTTTGTCAGGTTTGGCCCTGAGGGTGCAACAAGTAAACCGCACCGCATACTCACAGCATTGCACGTGCTGCTCGCCGACGTCCATGGCGGCCTTCTCATTGAACGTCTCCAGCATTCCCTTCAGCCCCTCTTCGTTCTTTATGAATTGCTCCAAAATGGGGGATCGTCGAATTATTTTTTCGTGCAAAGTTCTCTCGACTTTCCTCAGCTCCATATTTTCCGACTGCATGTCGGTGTAACGAAAGAAAGACCGGCCCTTAAGAAACTCCCCAGAGAACTTGTCTACGTTTCGCACGGTGACTTGCTTGTCGTACTTCTTCAAAATTTTGCGAATTCCCTCGCAATTTACGAGGCAGAACTTATTGATGGCCTTCAGGGTGCTGGAAAATGACGTGAAGCCCTTCACGATTTTTTCTGCTTCAGACCCCTGCTCCACGGCGCCTTCCAACTCCCCGCTAAATGCCGCCGAGTTCACAAGGGCATCGACGTCTTCCGTGAGCGTCCCCAACGACTCTTTCAGTTCTTCAATTGTGTTTAAATACGTTGCCTCGACCACTTCGATGTCTTCGGAAAGCACTTTAATAAACGTGTCTACGCGGGCCTCAGCAGCACTTACATCCCCACTCACTTCGAAACCTAATATTTCAGAGATATACTTTTTTAAAATCTTGTAGTTGACATATTTGCTTTGCCACCGTGGCACCTTTAAACCGTTTTCCAACCGTTTTCCGAAATTGACCATGGTCGCTGCGTGGCCCTGTCGTTCCTACCGTGTGAATATCGACCGTACGATGAAATCTTGAAACACGGGAAAGTACGCACTTTTGCAAACGATATAAATATCAAAAATATCTCTCGTAGATACAAAATTTATACGGATGCACACGTTGATCTATACATACCTTCTCGTAATTGCTAATAAAAAGCAATTGAGATTGAAAACCTTGTTGTGAGTCGAGATAGAGATTACTTTTTTTCTTCCTCTCCTTCTGATTTTATTACGAATATGATGTGATGGATGTTTATATTAAATTATTATATTATTGGAATTATAGATAATGTATTAATACATAGACACAGCATTAATTAAAAGGAACATTTCCATTTTTTTTGTTGATTGATGAGAATAATTATTAATAATTATTTTTTTTTAAATTTAATTTTTCTTCTATTCATCATCGCTATTAAATATTAATGAAAATACATAAACACAGCAGTGATGAATCTCGGACTTTCTGATCATTTTTTTATTTTTATTATTTTCTGTTTTCTTCTTCAACTACAAGAAGTAATTTTAAAATTCTTCTTGTTGGCTGTGCTGTTAGACTACCAACTGTGCACAGTCTAACTAATATTATAGACGACTAAATAACAGCGGAGCAATTAAAATACACTTTTACACTGGTGCCGCTAATAGAACGACTACTCGTAGTGTCCGGCCTATTAATTTAAAGGAGCAACCGAGGGCCCGCTCGAGTAGAGAGCGGAATTGATGATTGACTTATATAACTTTGCCTTATTTTATGAAGCTTTAAGCGGTAAAACCAACCAATAACCGAAAGGAACCAAGGAATTTTATTACGACACAATATATAAGTATTTTTTTAAAAACATATTTTAATTCAGTTTTTCGCGTTTGTTACCAGCAGCGTTGTTGTTTTTCGTTTCAACATCGACTGATTTTCTTTTCTTCCCTTTGTTCTTCCTTTTCTTCGCTCGCCTTTTTGCATTCCTTTGCTGCCTTTTTTCTAGTTCCAAGGGGTCCACTTCCGGCCTTTTCCTTTCGAAGCACGCCACAAAAAAACCATTGGTGGCATCCTTCGCTGTGGCCAAGCATCGCACCAAACGATCGGCGTCGTCTGGGGCCATCTTGCCTTCAATGCTGCGTCCACGCCGATGCCAGGTCGGAAGGGCCTTCATGAGGCGAAACCCTTTTCCCACCTTAGAACTAAGGGCGTCATGGACCACGTGCTCGTTTTCTACGTTGTGGATGGAGCACGTGGAATACACGACGTGGGAAACGTGGGGGAACGACAGGGCGTGCTTCAACGCCTTTAACTGGAACTCGGCCAAGTTGTTAAGCCTCTCTACCGAGTCTCCTCCGTTTTCCCCGTCCATTAAGTGATCCAGCCGCTGGTTCATTCCACTCCCTGAGCAGGATGGGTCCAACAAAATGCCTTTTACGCCCTTGTACGCTTCACCGTGCGGGTCTACTTCCAAAAAACTTTGCCTCACGGCAGTGACGTTCGATGCGTTTGCCTGCGACATTCGCTCCTGCAGCACCTTTATTCTCTTGGGCGATATGTCAAATGCAAATACAGAGTTCTGCGCTTCGGGGGCAGCGCGTTGCATCTGGTTCAAAAATGCAGCCACCTGGCTGGTTTTGTTGCCTGGTGCGGCGCATGCATCCACGACATCAACGCGCGCCTCACTGCTCTCCGCAACGGTGCGTCCGTACCCCAGCGCGGTGGCCAACACGTACGCGGGGAAACAGCTGGATTTGTCCTGAAGGATCAGTCGGCCGTCACAGACCATGGGGTGGTCGTGTAGGTCATAGCCCGGGGGAAAGACCAGCAGGTGTGGAATATGACCGTCCTTTTTTGGGACGACCACCTCCTGTCGCCCTCTTCTTCGGCCCTTACGCCCGGGGCCCTGAGGGTCCTCCCCCGGGTCGGTTCCCCGAGTCTGCTGGACGGCTTCGGCCTCGAAAGCTTGAATTACTTGGTCGCTGCTCGCACCAGACAGCGTGTTGACGCGCGCGTACCTGGGCATTGCGATGGAGTTCTTGATGGAGTCTGGGAGCAGGTCTTGGACTTTCGTCGCGTTCTTCTCCTTCAGCAGTGATGCTAGCGCATTTTTGAGTGCCGCCTCGTGCTTTCTCAGCTCCCGTTTCACTTTGCCGCCGCCTTCGATGCCCCGGCCAATTATTAAATCGAACAGCATGACGTACAAAAAGTTTGGTCTGTACGCTGCCTGCAGCCGTTTCAAAAGTTTGCAGCGCTTTAGAACATCGTCCAAAACGCCCTTATACTTTAGCGTTTCGCACACCAGCGCATAAAGTTTCCTCTTATTACCCGGGGTATTTTTGTTGAAGACAAGGGTCTTGAGCCCCCCTTG
>JACKZZ010009502.1_pt1 | contig 10123 bp, 4 predicted proteins | sample 8027871 | NCBI WGS metagenome assembly JACKZZ01 (sample SAMN15724774, study PRJNA655200) | protist metagenome | isolation source: fluorescence activated cell sorting (FACS) single amplified genomes of... | place: USA: West Boothbay Harbor, Gulf of Maine | collected 2000-07-19
TGCAATCTAGACGATGTTTTGGTCGGGAAAGGAGAGGATCGAGCGTAGCTGTCATGTTTTCCACCGTGTCTTGTTTGCCCGTCGATAGTCTAGTGAGGGCCATCCGGGCGCTTTAGGCACAGCCGCAGGGGTGGCTTCTCCGAAAGCAGAGTGGGCGTCATCTGAATGTTGCCCACGTCTCGCCCTTGCTCTGTGTTTCTCGCTCGTCGTGTGAAGGCGAGGCCCAGGTGGTGACTGAGGGCGCAAGTCCGGCATCACACGATGCCGACGTTCCCGTGGATGATCACGAACCGCGATAGCCGACACCAGCGAAGAGTCAAACGGGTCTGGATTATCTTCACCCCACGACACCTTCCCCTATCGCTCGGAGTGGTTGCCTGTCCACAGATCAATTTGCGACTCCACCAACTCCAGAAGGTTGGTTCTACACGCTGGAATTCCCCTCCTTCCCCCCACCAAAAGTGTTTGAAATTTATACCCGTTTTACGTGTGCACGGCCATCTTGTACACATGCACTATTGCCTCTCGCTCTTCACCGTAGTCCCGATTAGTAATGTTCTGACAAACTGTAAGGAAGTCGACATTGTAAATAGTCTTCTAAATGTTTGCCCTTCCAAAAAAATGATTCGATGAAGCTCCACGTTCAGGTACCCAGACCGAGATGCACTGTGAGCCTACGCCGACAAAAACACCCATGCGGACTTCCTACCGCACACCCCTGCGTCCAATCAACGAGATGCAGTTTACAACCCCCGCACCACCGGCAATGGGCAAGACACCAAGAAACAACAGTATTGCACACTCAAGCATACCACGCACTACACCAGCTTACAACTACACCCCCAGTTTAGCCAGAGAAACTAGAGAGACGCCAAGGACACCGCGGACGGCGCTTCGACGTCCGCTAGGGCAGAGCATACCAGGGACACCAGATTACATCGCGCCTGAATTACTGCTGGGAACGGGTGACGGTCCGGGTGTCGACTACTGGTCGCTTGGTATCTGTCTATATGAATTCGTTGTCGGAGTGCCCCCATTTCATGGGCCTACGAAGGAAGCGGTTTTTAACAACATTCTCGAAAGGTAAGTATTTTTTCCAACCCATCCCGATTTTGTATTTGTCAAAAAAAAAAGTGTTGCCATTTTATTGGCAAGTTCGATAGAACCTGCAAGAAAGCTCAAAATCGGTCGGTTTTTTCCCCCTTCCTTGCGTGAATGGGTTAATCACCAGCAACATCATGTGGCCCCGGCCTCCCGAAAACGTCTCACCGGCTGCGCGGGCGTCTATTGAATCGCTGCTACACGAATCGTCGCTGATGAGGGCACGAGTGGCGGATCTCCATAAGCAAGAGCTTTTTCAGCATGTGGACTGGGATAATCTGGCCTCCTCACGGCCGCCGTTTATTCCCGAACCAGACGACGATCTTGATACGGCATACTTCGAAGTCAAAAATGGAATCCGGAAAATGGCGTTTTCATCATGTGCATAATTGTCTCCACGCCACATGGCACAAACAGTGGGCAAATCTTTTTGTTGTTTTTTTGTTGTTCTCTTGGCTGTCGACTTACGTGCGCATGGACGGCTTTTTGTATCTCTTCAATACCAAGGCGATACCAGTCTATCACTCGTCGTCACTTCCAAGCAAAGCAAATAAGTTTGCTTTGCGGTTATGACGGGTGGGAGTAAATCTCGTGTCGTCCTCATTGTCCTCTTCTTCCGAGTCACTCGCCACACGACTTCTTTCCAGTTCTTTTTCCATGTTTTGTTTCTCTTCAGCCAACAGCCGCAACACGGCTTCTGGCTTCTCATTGGGATCCCCAGCAGCCCCTAGCTCCGAAAAGAAACCGGGTGGCTTGTGAGATAGTAAGATACGACCATCGATGATGAATCTTAGCAACGATGTAGCTGCACGATATACGTCCGGACGCCCCGCCTGTGGGACCCGACCCCCCGTTAACATACAGAGGAGGTATTGATACTGAGTAAAATATCGATCTTCAAACAAAGACTTCCTATACATTCCTACACTTAACAATGCCTTCTTACTTACCTTCGCGGTTAGGTATCCACGTTTGATCGCCCATGCCTCACAGATGTTCCAGGCCGACCAAGAGTGACCCTTGCCATCGGGGTGGGTAATCTGAAGGAGCTGAACCAAGTCAAATCGTTCCGCAACATGTGCTACGGCGGTATATGGCTCTTGGACTTGCGCAATCGAGTACATCCCACAGACGACCTGCACGAGGGGCGTCCATTCAGCGATATTTATCAGGGTTTAGACGATTAAGAACTTACTCCGCCTCGTGTTTCGCTAGTTTGCTCACTAGTAATTGCGACAGCTTGCCTCTAGCATCTCAAGTCTATCGAAGCACAAAGAGCGTACACTAATGACTTCAGTGCCTAGCATAGTACTTCCTCCGTGTTCGTACTCCATGGCGGTAGAAATATTTGTTAAAAAGGGGAAGGGTGTCTTGGAAACGACAGCCGTCACCTGACTTTGTTTGGAAACCAGTGATGGGAAGACGAGTCCAGGACAGTCACATAGCCTGATCGAGGGGGTCAGCTGAATCGTCTGGAAATGCTTCGTGTGTCCGGCAGTGCGTGATGCACTCACTACTTTCCGTGTCACGAGCGCATTAATGATTGACGACTTGCCGACGTTGGGATAACCCACAGTGCCGATTGTAATATATTTGTCACTCGGATATCCTATCCCGTTGTCATCCCCCTACCCAAATACACAAATATACCAGTAACAACGCGATCCCATCATACCCACATTAACTCTCCCTTCTTAATTTTTCCAATAACTCACTCTTCTTGTACGACCTCTCCCTTCTTAATTTTTCCAATAAATCACTCTTCTTGTACGACCTCTCCCTTCTTCATTTTTCCAATAACTCACTCTTCTTGTACGTGGAGAAATTTCGACGTTAGTAAAGACGACGTTCACCTCCCAGAGCCAGGAAGCCATGGCCGATCCCATTCTGTTTGGCAGCTTTGAAAATAGCATGGAGCAAATCACTGACACCAAGAAGGGAGAGCTGACACCGACCTTGTACAAGGATCTTGGGAGCTACGATAATGTGCGTGGCATCTTCAATACCATTCTTGAGAGCTACAACTCGAAGTATACGGTGATGAACCTGGTGTTGTTTGAGGACGCATTGCAGCACTTGACGAGGATTCATCGTATCATCAACATGTGCCGTGGACACGCTTTGCAAGTCGGGGTATCCGGTAGCGGCAAGCAGTCACTAGCCCGGCTTGCGGCTTACACATCTGGGTACGGCATATTCGAGATCACCTTGTCGCGTGGATACGGCGATGCCGAGTTTCGCGAGGACCTTAAATCGCTCTACAGTCGAGTAGGGACGAACAACGAAAAGATCATGTTTCTCTTTACAGACTCGCATGTGGCACAAGAGGGCTTCCTCGAGTATATCAACAATATGCTGACGACCGGTATGGTCCCCGCGCTCTATGAAAGTGACGAGCAGGATGCTTTGGTGAGAGATCTGGCGGATGAAGTCATGGCTGCGGGGGGAGAGCCTACCAAAGAAAACTGCTGGAATTACTTTGTTGACAGGTGTGCAAACAACTTGCACATTGTCCTCAGTATGTCACCCGTTGGGGATACGCTCCGCCAGCGGTGTCGGAACTTCCCCGGGCTTGTTAACAACTGTGTTATCGATTGGTTCACGGCTTGGCCGAAGGAGGCACTTCACGCGGTCGCTGATGTTTTTATTGGCGCAGATATGCTTCCTGAGGATTCTCGTGCCTTGATCATTGATCATATGGTGACGGTCCACTCGTCGGTCGCGGTTCACAGCGAGTCATTTAAGCAACGACTTCGCCGCAACAATTTTGTAACCCCCCGCAACTACCTTGACTTCATTGAAAACTACCAGGATCTTCTTACCAAAAACCGTGGTCGAATCGGGGATTCGTGTGCCCGTCTAGAACGCGGGTTGGAAAAGCTTGTTCAGGCCGCCGACCAAATTAATGTTTTGAAGGCACAGCTGAGCGTACAAAAGGTGGCTGTAGCCGAGAAGACATCGGCGTGTAACGATCTACTCGAGGTTATTACTGATAGCACGGCAAAGGCCGAGGCCAAGACACAGGCGGCACAGGAGAAGGAGCAACAGCTCGAGGAACAAAACAAGGTTATTGTTGTTGAGAAGGCTGAAGCCGAAGAGCAGCTGGCCGAGGCACTGCCAGCCCTCGCTGCCGCGAAGAATGCTCTCAAAAATCTATCCAAAGCCCAAGTCACGGAAGTGCGGTCGTTTGCCACTCCCCCACCGGAGGTACAGCGGGTGTGTGAATGCATTCTCATCATGCGCAAAGAGAATGAAATTAGCTGGAAGGCGGCCAAGGGGATGATGTCGGCCACGGACTTTCTGCAACAACTCATGCAGATGGATGTCGACAGCATCAGTTCGGCTCAGCAAAAGTCGGTTCACAAGATTCTCAGGGAGAGCAGCCTCACGGCTGAACGCATGGGAGCGATTTCGGCGGCCGGAATGGGGCTTTTGCAGTTCGTAGAAGCCGTAATGGGGTACTGTGCGGTTGCGAAGACGGTGAAACCGAAGCGCGAGAAGGTGGCCCAGCTCGAAAAGAACCTCGCCATGTCAAAGCGGGAGCTTGTGACGATCAAAAAGGACCTTGCTGTGCTCGAGGAGGAACTGGGCGGGCTCAAGTCGCAGTTTGAAGATGCGTCCTCAGAGCAAAATGAACTGAATGAGGAGGCAGAGACGATGGTACGCCGACTCGAGGCTGCCGAGAAGCTGATTGTTGGGCTCGGGTCTGAGCAAGGGCGCTGGTCTGAGGAGGTCGCAGCTTTTAAGGAGAAGATCCATCGACTCGTCGGAGACTGTCTCCTGGGTGCCTCATTCCTGAGTTACATTGGGGCTTTCAATATGGACTACCGTCGCACGATGTCATATGAAGAGTGGCTGGGAGATTTGAATCATAAGCAAATTCCACTATCTTCCCCCTTTCGCCTTGAAGAGCTGCTAACGAATGATGTCGAGACGAGCAAGTGGGCGTCCGAGGGTCTCCCTTCTGACGAGCTATCGATCCAGAACGGTATTTTAACAACCCAAGCAAGTCGTTACCCGCTGTGTATTGACCCTCAGGAGCAGGCCATCAAGTGGATCATGCATCGCGAGGCACAAAACAATCTCAAGATCTGCACCTTCAACGACTCTGACTTTCTTAAGCATCTCGAGCTCGCCATTATGTACGGTTTCCCTTTTCTGTTCAAGGACGTCGATGAGTACATCGACCCAGTGATTGATAATGTGCTGGAGAAAAACATACAAACCGAAGGGACACGACAGTTTGTGGTGCTTGGAGACAAAGAGGTGGACTGGGACCCGAGCTTTCGCCTTTACATGACAACGAAATTGTCGAATCCATCGTACACGCCGGCGGTATTTGGGAAGACGATGGTTATCAATTACACTGTCACACAGAAGGGGCTTGAAGAACAGCTTTTGGACGTTGTTGTCGGATATGAAAAGGCCGAGCTTCAAGAGCAACGGGAGACGTTGATTCGCGAGATGAGCGAGAACAAGTCCCTGCTCAAGGAACTCGAGGAGAAGCTGCTGCGTGAGCTGGCGACATCGACCGGCAACGTCCTCGACAACGCCGATCTCGTGCGGATTTTGGAGGAGACCAAGGCAAAGGCGATCGAAGTGGGAGAAAAGCTCAAGCTCGCGAATGTCACAGCGCATGAAGTAGAGGAATCCCGGGATGGGTATCGCCCCGTTGCCAAGCGCGGGGCAGTTCTATACTTTTGCCTGTCAGATCTCTCTGCGATCAATCCCATGTACCAGTACTCTCTGGCGTCGTACTTGGATATCTTTAATCAGTCCCTTATGAAGAGCATGCCAAATGCCCAGCTAGAGAAACGATTAAGTAACATCATGGATACGCTGACGTTCAATCTATACAACTATGCATGCACTGGTCTCTTTGATGCCCACCGCCTCATGTTTAGTCTCCACATGACCGTTAAGATTATGCAAGCCGACGACATGATCTTCTCGGAAGATGTCAATTTTTTTCTCAAAGGAAATATTTCACTGACGAAATCCGAGCGCAAGTGCAAGATTCCTTGGATGCCTGCGCAAGGGTGGGAGGATTTGATGAAGCTTTTATTGCTAAGTGACAAATTTGCGTCGTTGGCTGACGACTTGGAAAAGAATCACAAAGTGTGGAAAAAATGGTTCAACTCTGACAATCCTGAGATCGAGCCATTGCCAGGGAAGTACAAAGACTCTCTCAGTGGGTTCCAAAAGCTTATGCTTTTGAAGTGCTTCCGTGTAGACCGTATGCAGCCCGCCATTACAAACTTTGTCATCAATCGCATGGGTGAGCGATATGTTACACCGCCAGTCATTGATCTACAAAACATCTATGAGCAGTCCAGCAGCACACGGCCGGTGGTGTTCATCCTATCACCTGGCGCCGATCCCGTTGCGGATTTGGCCAAAATTGCCGATAAACTCGGATTCGGTGGTACCCGTCTCAAATCCGTGTCTCTTGGGCAAGGGCAGGGGCCGGGGGCACTGCAGTTACTTGAGACATCGGCCCAGCGTGGACAGTGGATGCTGCTACAGAATTGCCATCTCCTCTCCGATTGGCTACAGGAACTCGAAAAGGTCTTGGAGAGAATGGAAAACCCCAATCCCGACTTTCGCCTTTGGATGACGACGGAGCCTACAGAGAAGTTCCGTATTGGTATTCTTCAGAGATGCCTCAAGGTAACCCCCCCCCCCTCTCTCAATGTCATCAACGGATTATTATGTACCTTCTGCATTATAGAGTCGTCATTTGCCTCAAAAAAAAAAAGGATGATTCCCATGTTGAATTCGCTCCTTGTCTTGCTCTATGATTTTATTGGGCAGGTTGTGACGGAACCTCCGAATGGACTGAAGCTCAATCTTCGTAGCAGTTTCCACAAGATCAGCGATGACAACTTCGAGGGATGCGAGGGCACACTTTATAAGCCTCTCGTGTTTACCCTTGCCTTCTTCCATGCTGTCATGCAAGAGCGAGTGAAGTATGGGAAAATCGGATGGAATGTGGCGTATGCCTTCAACGAGTCGGACTTCCGCGTCTCGTTGATGTTATTAGAGACTTATTTGAATAAGGCAAAGGACGAAGGGTCCGACAAAGTCCCATGGGGGAGTCTTCAGTATCTCATCGGAGAAGTCATGTACGGTGGCCGTGTCATTGACGATTACGACCGAAGAATATTGAATACGTACATGGAGGAGTACATGGGTGACTTTCTCTTTGACGAGTTCCAACCGTTCACGTTCTATAAGAACAAGCAGGAAGGGGGACGCGAATACCGCATTCCTATCGAGGGTGAATCGAGACAGGACTATATCGCCTATATTGAAAAGCTTCCCTTTAACAATTCTCCAGAAGTATTTGGCCTGCACGCAAACGCTGAAATCGGTTACCTAACTCAGTCGGTCAAAGGTCTGTGGAAGAACCTTATTGAGCTACAGCCACGGGTGGGCAATACCACCGGCGGTATCACTCGCGAAGATTTTGTCAAGAACATTGTCAAGAACCTGAAAGAAATTCTTGCTAGTTGCGGGACGTTTGACATGCTTGTTCTTCGAAAGAAGTTCGCTAATCCATGTCCAACAAAGGTCGTGCTTCTGCAAGAACTAGAGCGTTGGAATACGCTCGTACTGAAGATGCGCTCGTCTCTCGACGACCTTGTCAAAGGTAAATAACTACCTCTCTCTGTCCCCGGAATATCCCTCCCATTTCCCGACAACCCTTGGTGTGGTCTCACCACTGACATTGTTCCCTCCCCCATCCCCGGTCCCTTGATGGCAGCGCTTTCGGGAGAAATCGGAATGAGTGAGGAGCTTGATGCTTTGGAGAACTCTCTTTACAATGGCGCTCTCCCTCAGATCTGGCTTCGTTGTGCCCCAGATACCGATAAGAAGCTTGGGTCTTGGATGGAGCACTTCCAGCGCCGATTCAAGCAGGTTTGTTTTTTTAAAAAAAAATTCTTTTGTGCCCCTCTCAAAGGTGTTATCTCGTCATTTCCCGTTTGTATTGCTTGAAGCAAAGCAAAAGAAGTCCATGTTTCTCTATATCATATTGATGCCCTGCATTTCTTCCAAATGGCTGCAATGTTTACAGTATGAAAGCTGGACAAAGAAAGAGCCGAATGTGATGTGGTTATCCGGTCTGCATATTCCGGAATCCTATCTGACGGCACTCGTCCAAACGGCATGCCGCAAGAATGAATGGCCCTTGGACAAGTCGGATCTCTTCACTGAAGTCACGAGTTACGATAGTAATACGAAACCGGAAGATCTTCCTGCCGGGTATTACGTTTCCGGACTCTACCTTGAAGGAGCCGGATGGGACAAGGAGAGGGGTTGTTTGACGAGGCAGCGACCCAAGGAAATGGTGGCCGAGCTGCCCCTTCTCAGGATCATTCCTGTGGAGGCCCACCGACTCAAGACCCAGGGGTCGTTCAAGACACCCGTTTACGTTACCCAGCGTAGGCGGAATGCAATGGCAGAAGGGGGTGTATTTGACGCCTATCTCGCGACCATGGACCACTCTTCCCACTGGATCCTTCAGGGCGTGTGTGTCTGTCTCAACCTTGACTAGGCTTCATCAGCGAGCGTCGAGTTTGAAAACGAACAAATACAATAAACACTTCCCCCACTTTTTTGCGGTGTTCAATTTAAGTAGATGCTTACAATCTGATCATTTGTCTGACTGAATCCAGCCGGTAATGAACACAATGATTGATGATTATAGTTGTGATCAAACCATGTGTCTGAAGTGGGAGGGGGGGGGTGGTGGCTGATTCCAGCTGCAAACACATTCAGCACATCAGAAACTGATCCAGTGGCGCCGTGTGTCGAATTTCTCTCTGCCCTTTGCCACCCCCACAGCTCCCATTTGTTGAAATCAAATTTCAAAGCTGGCTTCACCATGCATCTTCGTACTTATTTTGTGTAGGTGCGAAGACTTGGTGCGAGGTCCGTACTAGCAAACTGTTCTGTTGAGGTAGAAGTAGAGCCCGTCAACAACGTCATTCGGTTTATCAATACACACGCGGTGAGTGCGGGAAACGTCGACTGTCGTCCAAGGCCCGGATATCCCGCCTGTCCCAAATGAGAGTTCCACCGTGGGGACCGGTGCACCAACAATGTCCGCCGAACTTGGTTCGGCTTCCACATACATGGGGCACCACTCGCTACCGTGGGTACTCACCCTGTGCCACAGGAGAGTGACGGGATCGGTAGCGCCATATCTCTTGGAAACAGCCACGTAATTCTTCGGTGTGAACCTGTATGGGCCCGTCCAGCCCACAGCCTGAGAATAATACACGCGTTGTCCTTTGTGGAAAATGCGCGAAGCGATAGCCCGGTTTGTGGTGACCGAAGCAATAAAACTGTCGTCCCAATGGAAAGTAACTCCTTTGTTCGCGATTAACTCGGTTCCCGGCGTTGTGGCAAAGGGTGCGTTATATGTCACTGTGTTGTTATTCATCAACTTGAACCCCTTTCTCATCCGAAGCTCATAATACGGTATCGTTTCCAACTCACGCACGGCCCGTGTACTGATGGTGATGTTAAGAGTGAATTCTGGTAGCTGCGGAAGGTCAAAGGCCGCGGCATAGCTGGCGCTCACGCACAACGCAAGGGCTTTGGAGGCCACGATCAACCATGCTGAAACCATGACGGACGCTCGTTTGTGAAGTGGAAGGCCGAGGAAATTCGAGGAAACCACCAGATCAGTGTCCAAGTACGTACGTCCATTGGTCGTCTGCGGTAAAAAATTCGCCAAAGGAGGAAAAGCAGGAAGGGCGAAAAAGTCACGTTCGGGGTCAAACGTTCATTACTGGAGAACACCAAGCGATAGGGGCGAGTGAGTAAACAAGCGTGTTCAAGGTGTCTTTGGATTCGGCTCTGTCACGTCTGTCTCTGTCGTGGATGAACTGGCGCGTCGTTTGCTTTCCTGTCACCCACCGCCATCACTGTCGATCCGTGGCTCGCGCGCAACACGCGCTGTTAGCTGGTCCCCATGGGGGGCACCGGGAAGCGGCGCAACCCTTACAGCGTC